>Ga0075958_101_pt1 | contig 88625 bp, 98 predicted proteins | sample RifGroA2_FD_67953 | JGI IMG/M metagenome (GOLD analysis project Ga0075958, IMG submission 67953) | Parcubacteria (Giovannonibacteria) bacterium GW2011_GWA2_44_13b
GGTGAATTGTATATGCGACATCTCTATGGTGGTTAGCTGGTAAAGATATACCGCTATTTTACCGCCGTGGAGATGTTGCGTTTCAGATTAGAATGTAGGATTTATACCTTGCAAAAGAGCGGCCTGCCTCGCCTGACTTGAGTCAAGGCGGGGTTTTTGCTATGGTGAGGGAAGATTGGAGGAATATAGTGGATAAGAAAACATTTCTTATTGTCGTGCAGTTGCCCGCAAAAACCGTCGTAGAAGTCATTGAGGGGTTCAGCGAAGGCAGATACAACAAATCAACCCTAAGCCGGCTTGACGCCAAAATTTTTGTAAAGCTAAACGAGCTTCAAAAACAATATCCGCCACCCGGGCATACGGTTCATATAATCCGGCGCGAAGATTATGCGGCTTTAAAGATAGGTTTTTCCGGAACGGACGGATTTAAAGGGTGGGAAGGCATAATACCCAAGCTCATTGACGTGAAAGTTGACGGCAAGCTTATCTGCGAAATTTATGATCAAATTCCGGAAAACGAAAAAACATGCTTAAAGGAGCAGGCCGAGGTTCTTGAAATCAAATCTGAAAACAATATAAAAACGTATGTTGTGCAAATCTGGCTCATGCGCTGGAGAATGCAGGAACACTCTGAAAGCGAGAAATAGCTCGCTTTTTTTAGTTTGCTATAGTATAATCTTCTTATGAAAAAACTTATCAAATACGTAATTTTCCCGTTGCTAATTGTTACAGTAGCCTTATTTGCTTGGTTTAAATACATAAACGATTCGGGACTTGGCAAAAACCCCCCGGAGCCAAGCCAAACCACCCTTAAAGATCTTTCGGCCGTTGTTCTCCCCGCGTGCACAGACTCGCTCGCCACACCAAAAACAGATGTGACTTATTATGTTGCCGCCAATGAACCGGGTGCAAACAATGAACGTTGCGACGGTTTGGCGCCGACCAATCAGGGAGGCGGCCGTTGCCCGTTTAAAGATTTTACTTCAGCAAATGTCCGCGAGAAACTTTTCTTTACCGCGGACGGTGGCTACGGCACAAAATCGGTAACGGTAAAAGTTCGCAAAGGGACTTACTTTATTCATCCCCTAAAACTTTTTCCAAAAGAACCCGTCCAGCCACTCTTGATCAATGCGAACGGGCAATCGGAAGCCGAATCTGTCGTTTTGATGAATTACAACGGGGAACAAGCTATCCTTGATGGGACTTGCCCCGCCAGCTTTAAAGAATGCGCCGCTCCTAGAGACCCCGGAAGAATTTTAACCCTTCTCGAGATCTACGGAAGTTATGTAATCGTACAAGGATTAACTTTTGATAATGTTAGCCAGCGGAACATCCAAATCGGCGCAAATAACACCCACATACGATGCAATCATATAAAGGGCGCTTACGGACCAAATAACGATTCTGTTAAATCAGCTACCGATGAAGGGCCGGTATATATTTACGGCAATGAGTTTAGCGGTCCTTTTCATCAGGCCGTTGATGCCACGAAGGCGCAAGATTGGATTCTGGAAAAAAATATTGTCCATGGCGGCACAAAAGGATTCGGTTTTAAATTTAACGCGCGAAACGTAATAGTCCGGAATAATCACTTCTATGATCTCATGGAGAAAGGCGTTGATATGGGGGCTGACGGGAGTTCCGACCACCCTTATGATTATGAAGCATATAATATTCGGACCGAAAACAATGTTTTTGAACGGATGGGGCAAACCGCGGCTGTTATTGCACACTGTTCTCAATGTGAGTTCAATAATAATACGGTTTCCGGGGCACAGGTAGGCATTGATTTTGGACAAGAGCATCAGGGATTTCCGGACGGCTGCCGGAACGGCAAGGGGTGTATGCCTTCCGCCAATACAAAAATTTTTAATAACCGTTTCCGTAATATGAAGTATCCTAAAATAAATTTAAATAATGCTTTTATCTCGGCAGAATCTGCGCGTGTTTCCAATCTGGAAGCAAGCAATAATCTATATTGCGTGCCTCAAGGAGAACAACCTATATTTTGGCGAGGCGGCACTTTCCCGCAAGACTTGATCAAAAGCCTCGCGGAATGGCAACAAAAAATCGGGACGGACCAGGGCTCCCATGTTGTACCGGCATCCGATCCAAAATGCGCCAATTGGTAATCTGATTTATTTTTTCTCGCCATCGGCCGTAGCACTACGGGCGAGGCCTTCTAAAAATAGACGCTTCTCAAACCCGCCGCGTTCCGCGCGGGTTTTGTCTTTCAGTTCTAATATCTCTTTCCTTGGAAATCCATAAGCCTCTCCCATGGCATCCGCGATTTCATGGAGGTAGGCAATCTTATCCATCGCTTCAGCGCCGTCTTTCGCATCTTTTAGTTCGGATATTTCTTCAATGATTTTTCGGCGCAACGCCTCTTTAAATTCGGCATCATCCAAAACCCGGACATCGAGCTCTTTGCCTTGGGCCCGCATGATCTCCGGCATCTTATCCCGTATAAGTTTTTTGAATATTTTTATATTTGAGATGTTAGCTTTTTTATAATAACATAAAAAGAATGCTTTATGAATACTCACTAGCAATATTGTTCTACGCGGTTTTTGTTGTTTTTGGCGTAATCGGCCTATCATTCACGAGCCGCTGGATGGTAAGTTTCAAAACCGCCTATATTTCAGCAAAGCCCCTAGGCCTGCTTATTTTCAGTTATTTTATATGGTTTTTATCATCATTTAAGTTATTCGACTTTCAAAACACCATATTATTATGGATTTTTCTTGCCACGGGCATTGGCGTATCGTCGTCGTATTTATATAAAAATTGGCCGAAACATTGGCGCAATGTTTTTAAAGACATTTTGTGGGTTGAGGCCTCATGGATAATTTTATATTTAGCTTATCTTTGGCTGCGAAGCCACAATGCGGAGATCCACGGCACGGAGCGCTTTATGGATATGACCTTTTTCAGCGCATCCTACATGACAAATTATTTTCCACCCATCGACCCGTGGCGCGCGGGAAGCCCCATCAACTATTATTATTACGGCCACTATCTATTCGCATTGGTCGCAAGATTCTCCGGAATTGCGACGAATTTCGCCTATACTTACACCCTCGGCGTCATCTTCAGCTCCGCGACATTGCTTTCGTGGGCATTTGTAAGAAGATTTACCAATTCAAATTTCTTCGCCTCTCTCGCCGGATTTTTTACGGCCGTTTCGGGAACTGTTGCGTTCAGCTTTTGTGTTCTAGAAGCACAGACGCCGGCCATTTGCAGCTGGATGAAATCAACCCGTCTATATGAACCATCCTACATCATCAACGAAATCCCTTCATACAGTTTTACAGTGGGGGATTTGCACGCACATCTCATCGCTCTGCCGTTTTTCATGCTGGCGCTGATAATTATTTATGATCTTTTTCGTGAGCCAGAATTGCGATACGACCTGATGTTCGCGCTGACAATAATCCTTGCTTCGCTCGGCCTCGTCAATCCGTGGGATTTTATTTCTCTTGCCGTAGTCGTGTTCCTTGCCGTGCTTATAAAAGTGCTCGCTTCAAAAAAGACGCACCGGACGCTTATTTCGGCATTAAAAAATAATTATAAATTTATTTTAAAAGCGGCGGCCATCGGAGTTTGCGCGATAATTTTAATGCTTCCGTTCCTTTTGCGCTTTGAGAGCGGTGCGCAAGGCATCGGCTTTGCGCCGACTTACGCTAAAACCAATTTACTCATCGGAAGGCAATACCCGACGCCGTTACACGGCTGGCTCGGAATGTGGACGGGGTTCTTGGCGCTCGCCGCGGTCAGCATTGCCGCCATGCGAAAAAAAATATTTAACGCCGAAAATTATCCGGTGGTTTTACTTTCATCCGCCGTTTTACTGCTAGCGGGTGTTGAACTTTTCTTCGTAAAGGACGTTTATTCGCTCGCCAATCCGCCGTATTTCCGCGCGAACACGGTTTTTAAATTCGGATTCCACACCTGGATTTTGCTGACCTTTTCCGCAATGGTTTTTGCCGGACAAACCTGGGATGAATACAGGAAATCCCCAGCACGAATGAGAAAGATAAAGCCTTTTATCTGGCTGCTTATGGTTTCAGTAGCCATTGTTGTTTTTTTCGGCGCGTATTACCCGTACCAGGCGATCAATCAGTTTTATTTGTCATCGCTTCCGCCATATTCTCTGGACGGTTCGCTCTTTTTAAAAAAACTTTACCCGGACGATTACGCAACCGTACAATGGTTAAAAAATAATGTCCGAAAAAGGGAGGTCGTCGTCGAAGCCGCAGGAGACAGTTATTCGGATTACGGAAGGCTCTCCGTTTTTACAGGTTCCATTAACCCGATACAATGGCTTACGCATGAATGGACGTGGCATTTCAGTCCGCCCAAAGACGCAAAACCCGGCATGCAGGTTGAATCCGGCTGGGGAAAAGTCGCCGCAATTTCAGGGGAAGTCAGGCAAATATACGAATCTCCGTCGGCTGAACAGACAAAAATGCTTTTAGAAAAATATAACGCGAAATATATTTATATCGGTAATTTGGAGCGCAAAGAATACCCGGGCATGCAGGAACAGAAATTCAGCGAACTGGGAGAACTTGTGTTTAGTTCGGGAAATTCGAGGCTGTATAGGATTAAATAATAAAACTCTCGACATTTAGGCGTATTTTTTTTATACTAAAAGCTAATTTACAGAGAATGCGGGCGTGTAGTTCAGTGGTAGAACGCTGTCCTGATAAGACAGAGGTCGAAGGTTCGATTCCTTCCACGCCCACACCGGTAGCTTCATTTTAGCTTCAAATTGTGCTAGTATGCCTATAAAGTCCGCTTGCGGGCTTAAAGGTCAAAAAAGCATTATAATATAACGTTTTTTAATTGCTTTAGCAATTATCCCGCAGTATGCGGGATGAAAGCGTAAAGCTTTCATATTATGGCAGAAGAACAAAATGTAGTAACAGGATACTGCGTAAAATGCCGCGTTAAAGACCGCGTAATGAAAGACGCGAAGGAAGTATCAATGAAAGGAAAGGGCGGTGTTGAGCGGAGAGCCGTTACAGGTACCTGCGAAGTTTGCGGTACCAAGATGTTCAAGATCTTAGGCGCAAAGAAGTAGACGGGCGCCGAGTCCCAAACAAAAATCCCGATTAAACCATTAACGACCGGGTATTTTTCGGTAATTTATATTATTAATTAAAAAAACAAAATAAATGAAAATTTTCGTAGCAGTTTTAGTAATTTTAGTCCTGGGTGCGGGCGCATGGTATTTTTTTGGAATGCCAACCGTTTCCGTACCAGGAGAAACAAATTTAAACACCGGCAGTCCGACACCAACGGCCGCGCCTTCGCCGATACCTACGCCAACCGCTGTTTCTGGCAACACTGTAAAAGTTGAAATGACCTCGTCCGGATTTTCTCCGAAAGAGATCACTATCAATGTCGGAGACGCAGTCCAATTTATAAACAAAGATACAAGAAACTGGCGGCCGGCTTCCGGACCGCATCCACAGCACACAACCTGTCCGGGATTTGATGCGTTGCAAGGAATTAAGCCCGGCAACTCATACTCTCACACATTTTCTGTGGCAGGCACATGCCCTATGCATGACCATTTGAAATCATCTTTCTTCGGGAAAATTATCGTAAAATAACAGAGCCCCAGTGAAAAAAAATTGGCTAGCGCATAGGAATTTTGGCGCAAAAAAAGGCCTCGATCTTTTTCGATCGGGGCCTTTTGTTTTTTTATTGACATTTACGGATTGAGCATGGGTTCGAAGCACTGGGCATCGTATTCCTCCATCATTCTGGAGACGTCGAGTTCTTTTCCGCCGAGGAAATTGTTCAGTCTGAAAGTAGGCCAGAGCTCATCATCTTCTTCCACCCATTTATAGAACCATCCGCTGCATTTTTTGAGCTTCAAATACAATGTTTCGGCATTATACGGCTCGATAAAAAGGGTGTCTCCTGTCTTTGCGGCCAGATCAAATTCGGTCCCATGTTTTTTTATGCCGCCGCCGCGAGTCGCTACGTTTGGATTGCCGTTTATTTTAGCAAGCATATTGCTGGTTCCGCACGCTTCCCATCCGGGCCACGGGCATTCCACATGGACATCCACACCCTTCGTAATAAGCTCTCTCAAATGCTCGCTATAATATGGAATGTAGACGAACTTGCCTCTCAATCCGCTCTCATCCATCCATCCCTTCATTTCTTCCATCCAGGCGCGGCAGACAGTGTCGTTCTCATGCGCAACACCGGCGATTATAAGATCGGCTTCCGCGCCGCGTTTGCCGTCAACAACCTCACGACGTTTGGCGCAGATTGCTTTTCTAATATCTCTGAAGATAATCTCGTTCTTCCACTCAGTCATTCTACGGCAAAGCCCGACGGTAAACATCGTAGAATCAAGCTTGACCCCGGTCAGCGTCTCCACTTCACTGATAAGATCATCCTTATCTTTCAGATGGGCGCGCCATATTCCAAACGCTGTCGGACCAACCTCATTGTTGGCTTTAGCATGATGCGAGAGTACATGGTCCACGCTCACGCCGTTCAGGAGTCCCTTGATCTTTGCGGCGTGCTCCGGATACCTGGCCCGGCAAAGTTCTCCATTTTCGGGACTTACGCCGTTTACCATATCGGCCAAAGCAACTCCGGCAAGCGACGGGTCAACGACCCCGTCGTAAGAAAACGCCGGAAGATATTTCCCGTTCACCGCAAAATTCCAAAACTTATCTTTCGAGAATTTGAGCAATGCTTCAGGCGCGAGAGTATGGAGAGTAAACAAATATTTAACATCATCAAAGAAAGAATCGTCTTTCAGATTCGGAATAACAAGCGATGTCAGCCATTCATTGCACCAGACAATGTCCGGTTTCAGATTCATCTTCCTCAAAAGCGCATGCACCGCTCTTCCCAGAAAAGCCGCCTGCCGCTGTTTTACGCCATCATCCCCGGGATAAAGCTTCCCGGCATTGGGATCATTTATCCCGTATACTTTCACGCCTGCGCGGCTTACCGTATAGATGGGAACAGAACGTGTTTTGAAATCGATATCAACGTCCAAACCGTACTGAAATTGCGCTCGGCCATAATCTATCGGCTCATCTGTCCTCCAGTGGAACGGATAGAAATACGTAATCGGAATAATTTCAATGCCGATCTTGGCCGCCCCCTCAATGACATGTCCGGCGAGATCTTCCAACCCTCCCCGGAAATTGCCGTTGCAGGCGTCCTCTCCAAGTTCGGGAATCCTGATCCCTGCGAACACAGCAACAATTTTTTTCGCTTTCATAAAAACCTCCGATTCTCAAACCGTCTCCTTAAGAATAATATGTAATTTATGCTTAATTTTCAACGTACGTTTACTTCACGATTATACCATGAAAAGTAGGTGATTACAATAGCCTAAAATCAGCCAAAAACTGTTGCATTAGAGCGCATTTCATCTAATATATAATCAGATAAAAAAAATCTGTGCCTGAACTCTACAATTTGCATGTCGTGCTTGGACTTCATTGGTACCAGCCTCACACCCAAAAAAGGGAAGTGCTAAAAAAGATCGCGGAAGAATCATACATCCCGGTTTTGAACTCAATAGAACACAATTGCCTGGGAACGGTCAATTGCGATATTGCCGCTTCGCTTATTTTTCAATTGGAAAATGACGCCCCTGAAGTTCTGGAAAGATTAATAAAATTGAAAAATCGCGGGAAAATATCTTTGGCAAATACCGCGGCCTATCATCCAATCCTTCCGTTAGTACCTTCCGAATACGCGAAAAGACAGCTGGAGGAGAACGAAAAAACGTACCGCGGGCACGGTTTAATCCGGCCCAAAGAAAAATTATCCGGAGTGTTTCCTCCGGAGATGGCCTATGGCGATATTCTGACACTGACCCTCGCAAAAATGGGATATTCCTGGACCGTAACCGACGACCTTCCGTTTAATGTTTTTTATAAAAAGCCGACCCCGGCGACTTATATCGCAGGTGTCAATGGCATTACATGCCTTCTGCGGTCGCGTCTTTGGTCATCTGAAATGAGCTTCAACATGCCAAATGGCTATGAATTTGCCGAAAAACTTTGCCGTGAATTTCCGATGCAATTTAAGGATAATATTTATCAGGCATATGTTGTGCTCTGGACTGACGTTGAGACCTTCGGATGGCATCACAAGAACGCGGCAGAGCATTTTCTTACTCCGTTTTTCGCGGCCGTAAAAAAATTACCCATGAACCTTGAATCGTGCGAATCCCTGCTGCGGCTTTATCCGGCAAAAAAAATAGTTGTGCCGGCGGGCAGCTGGTCGTCAAATGAATCCGATGCTTCATCAGCACCCTATAATCTCTGGAAGCATCCGAAAAACGAATGGACTCTGCTTTGGTGGAAGCTTGCCGACATTATTTTGAAAATAGACCAAGAATATCCTGAATCGCGCGCATTAACAGAAAAAGTTCTTTATTCCTGCCAGCCATGGTGGTGGTCAGTTCATAAATCCAAAGACTTGTTTTTATGGGCAGTGCCCGATATCAAAAAAACCCTGCAATACGGAACTTCCGAAGAACGAAAAACGGGAGATGAACTCATCTCCCGCCTTTCTAACTACTAAACCTTGCCTTACGGTGGGGTTTTATTTTAAATTATTATTGCACCGCAGCCCATGCGTTTATGAGGCCCCAGCCGAAAAGATTGTCGAAGCCAACTGCGCCAAGGTCAGTTACGGTTGATTGAAGTTTGCTCTGCACTTCGGGGGGATCCCATACACCGTTCAAATTTGCGTCGTTTAAGCCGACTGGCGTACTAAGAACTAGCGCGGCTGAACCTGCAACGTGCGGGGAAGCCATTGAAGTTCCGGAGAGCGTTTTATAAGAGGTTCCTTTGTATGTTGAATATATAGAAACACCCGGAGCAGAAACATCAATTTCCGGACCCCTAGCGGACCAGCTGGCCAAATTGTCGTTTGAATCAGTCGCGGAAACCGCGATGACTTCGGGATATGCTGCGGGATAAATTACGGGGCTTGTTGCGGAATTCCCGGCCGCGGCAACTACAACCACGCCATTATTTACGGCGTTAATAACCGCGTTGTGAAGCGCAACCGTGTCGCACGCGCAACCAAGGCTCATATTTATTACTTGAATACCGTTAGATACCGCCCAGCCTATGCCTGAAATAACATCAGATGTATATCCGGAGCCGTTCCTGTCCAAAACTTTTATAGCGTAAAGATCAGCTTGCGGAGCAACTCCGACAACGCCTGAAGTATTGTTTAGAGCGGCGATTATTCCGGCCACGTGCGAACCGTGTCCATTATCATCATTCCATTTGGTCGGATCTATCATTCCTTTTAGCTTGACATAGTTTTGTCCGCCTTTGATGTTCGCTACGAGATCAGGATGAGAAGTCGAAATACCAGTGTCTATAACCCCTACTTTTACAAAATTGGCATTATTGCCGGAATCCCAGACTAGATCTGCTTTAACTCTTTTCACTCCCCACGGCAAAATCTGAGCAAGCGTTGAGACCTCGCCGCCGCCTTTTGCCTGGATGGTTACAACCGCATCATCTTCAACGCGGAGAACAGAATTTTCCTTTGCAAGTTCCTTGGCTGCATTCTCCGTAAGGTAAGCAACTTTGGCGTGGATAAAGTCCAGGTCGTTTATTTTAACTCCGCCACGGATTTTTATTGCTTCATTGCCCTGTTCGGCTGAAACATTCGGGGCAAAAGTGACAATCTTCCTCTTCGCACCGTCTGCCGCCGATACAGAAAGCGCCAAAAGCGCGAATAATGCAATTGCTGTTTTTATGTTTTTCATATGTAAAAAGCTTAGCATATTGATATAAAAAGGCAAGCAAATTGTGCCTATATCCTTATCATACAATACCTGTCTATGCAAGTCATCTGTATCGGTCAAGAACGGGGGTTGTGGATAAATACAGTATAGCTGACGATAGGTATCATAGTATAATATAAGTATGACGAGCAATCAGATTTTCAAGTCCGTTTATTTTTCTGACCACAAAGAAACGAACCCGAAAGCAAAGGGCGTTGTTTTAGCTTTCGGCGAAAGAAATATAGATTTGTACAAAAGCATAGCCGATCTTGGAAGTAATGAATTGCGCAACTTACTCGGAACAGACTCTTATCTTGAGCTAGAACAACGTGCACAACAGGAGGGATTGCCGGTAAACACTTATTGTCTTTGGTATTTGCGAAAAAATCTTGGTGTGAAAAAACAAAAAACTCAAGTTATAAAGAATCTAAAAAAATAATTATATGTCTGAAAGTTTAACCTATTTAGAGATTGCTTATAAAATTCTTAGCGAAGAACCCAAGCTAAAACAGATTCACTATCGTGATTTAGCAAGCAAAGCATTCGCACTAGAGTTGATTGAAAGTGATGATTTGATTATTGCTGGCAATATCGCCTCGGCAATAAATTCTGATATCAGGAGGGCAAAGTCGCAAGGGACGGAGCCTAGATTCATTTCTTTTGGAAAAGGTCTTTATGGTTTATCTGAACACGAACCAAAAGGAATTTTTGCTGATATTAGAGTTAAAAATCAAGAGGTGAAAAAACAATTGCTTGAAGCACTTCACTCAATGGATCCTTCTAAGTTTGAAGAATTGAGTGGTGAAGTATTAAGAAAACTTGGTTTTGAGGGTGTTCAAATAACTGGTAAAACTGGAGACGGCGGAATTGATGTTATAGGTGAATTAGTTGTCGCTGGAGTTATAAGAAACAGTGTTTGCGTTCAAGTGAAAAGATGGAGAAATAATGTTCAGAGAAGTAGCGTTTCAGAGTTGAGAGGAAGTTTAAAACCGCATCAAACTGGTTTATTTATAACAACATCTGACTTTTCAAGACAAGCGGTTGAGGAAGCGAGCGACCCATATAAAGCGCCAATTTCTATAATGAACGGGAATGAACTTGTTGATTTATTATGCAACTTTGGAATTGGTGTTATCCTTGAAAAAATTACAATCTTTGATATTGACAAGGGTGAGCTAAACTTTGATTTTCCAGAACCAGAAGAAATTACTGAACAAGGAATTGAAATATTTACCAATTACAAAAAACATAAACATTTTGCTATTTACTTTTCGCCTACAAAAATTATTTACGAAAATGAAGTTTACAAATCACCATCAGCGGCAGGTACAAAAGTTCAAAATGGCTTACCAGTAAATGGTTGGAAATTTTGGAAGTTCATTGATACAAAAACAGGTAAAATCCACCCTTTGGAAAGATTGAGAAAACAATAAAGAAGTGTATTGTTATCAAGTGGTGACCATGAATGGCTTGCACTGCTTAAATCTAGTGAGCACTCCCATAGGAGATAACACTAGCGCTACTTATTTTAGCTAGACCGGTTTCTTTTTGAACAAAGGCGAGATGTTTTTCGGAAAGCACGCCACGACCGATGAGGTCATAGGCAATCCTAACTGCATCAACGGAGGTTAAATTTAGATCGCCTTTGTGGGTTCTATCTTTCTCAACATCCGGCGGATCAATGCTCAATAAATCTTCAACTGTCTCCAGTCCGTTGAGATTGCGGTTGTAATATTCTATTTCTTGCCCACGATAAGTAAACCATGTTCTTCCTTGTTCGGTAAGAGAGCCGCGTGGCAGATAAACGCCTTCATTCGTTACTCGTTCTTTTGATACCCAGCCACAGATGTAAAGTATCCATTTTCTTTGTCTGGTCGTACCCGGAAGTCCTCTTTTGCTTGGGGTTTCTAGGTGAGTCATAACATAAATATCGGCGTCCAGTCTTTCGTCATGCATCTGTCGCGCAAAGAAATTATGTTTTGCTTCTCTTGCAATGCCATCGCTACTCTCATACTCCTCTTTGAATGGCAATGCGCCGCCACGACATTTAACATCAACTTTTATACCAGATGGAAGTAAAAGGTCATATCCGAGCGGATGATCTTCGGGGTTTATTTCTGGCATACCCAACTTGTTCCGTATAACCATCTCTGCAAGCGCACCGAATCCCTGCTCCTCTGAACTTCCTCGTTCTGCGCCGGTTCGATTTTGATTTGCAGCAATATATTCAGCCGCATTTTGCCTCAATCGAAAACCTAGCTCATCGGTGAGTTTTATAATGATTGGTTTGGGATGGTGGTATGTATACATATTTTTTGGTGGACCTAGGGAGAATCGTCCCGATAGTTGCTATCGAGGATCCGCGATTTCTTATTGAATTTTTAAATGAAAATCGGGAGACTCCCGTACCCCGGATGTTCCGATTCGTAAAGCCGAGCCATGTGGACCATGGGAGAATCGAACTCCCGCCACCCGGATGCAAACCGGGTGCACTGCCACTATGCTAATGGCCCGGCTTTACGAATCGAGAATCCTCGATTTCCTTATTTTATTATAAATGATAATCGGGACAAACCGCCTTACGGCTACCACTATGCCCATTCGACCGGAGTCATCCGGGCGGGCTACAGGCCCTTATTTGAGCTAGTTTATCAGAGTTTGTCTATATCTACAAGCGAAATCTTAAATTCTCCGGAAGTCCCGTGGATAGTCAAAGCCTTCGGGGTATGGGTAATGACGGCAAAATCTACGAAAAGCATTGGGAATATTGGCCAGAAAGCCAAACCAACGATTTCATTGATCAATGGTCCATGCGCGATGATGCGGAAGATGATTTTCGATTCTGGATTCCCCGGGAAGCCCTGCATATCTACAATGCTGTTTCCCGTACAAAAGGCGGGATAAAACTTTTAGATAAATCAGGTGCGGCTAAGCCAAAGGGTGATGTTGTTTACTGCGAGAAGCATGATTACTACTCGTATAGCAACAAAAAATGTTTTAGATGTGTTCACTTGCCAGTTAGCAGGAGAACATTGGGCCTATAACTATAAAAGGGCGGTTATCGTCGATCATTTGATAATCGCTCTTATTTTTTATACTATATATCAATATGCTCGATATAAAGTTCATACGGGAAAATAAGGACCTGATAAAAGCGGCGGCGGAGAAGAAGCATTTCAAGCTTGATCTTGATAGGCTTTTGGCTATTGACGAAAAGCGACGAGCACTTATTTCAGAGATAGATGAAATGAGGAGGGTGCATAAAAGCGCATCAGAGTTAACCGCTTCGCTGCAAGGAAAAGATAGGGAAGACCATATTTTGAAAGTCAAAGGAGATAAAGACAAGCTTTCGCATAAAGAATTTGAACTCCGAACGGTGGAAGGGGAATTTGATGAATTGATGCTTTCCGTACCGAATGTTCCCGACCCTTCGGTGCCAGAAGGGAATTCCGATGCGGAAAATCAGGAAATAAGAAAATGGGGGAACATAAAAGTAGAACACGGGAAAAATTATATGAACCTGATGCAGATGCACGATATGCTGGATACCGAGCGAGGAAGCAAAGTTGCGGGCTTCCGCGGATATTTTTTAAAAAACGACGGCGCCCTTCTTTCAATGGCGCTCTGGAATCTGACGATGGAACATTTGGTTAAAAAAGGATTTCAACCTTTTATGGTGCCGACACTAGTCCGGCGCGAAAATTTGGTTGGCACAGGCTGGTTGGGAGCGACCGATGGAACCGCCGCCGTTGGCGGGGCCCCGCAAGATGCGGGGGAAGATGTTTATAAAACGCAGGATGATACATATCTTTCGGGAACGGCGGAAGTAGCGATGATGGGCTACCATAAAGATGAAGTATTAAACGCGGAAGAATTTCCGAAAATGTATGCCGCGTTCTCGCCATGCTACAGGCGCGAAGCCGGGAGCCACGGCAAAGACACAAAAGGTATTTTCCGCGTGCATGAATTTTTTAAAGTTGAGCAGGTAATTTTGTGCAAAGCGGACCATCAGGAATCGGTTAAGTGGCATGAGGAGCTCGTAAAAAATTCCGAGGAAATAATGCAGACGTTGGAAATTCCGTACCACGTAGTTTTGAATTGCGGAGGAGACCTCGGCTTGGGCCAGGTCAAAAAATACGATATTGAAGGATGGCTTCCGTCTGAAAGCAAATACCGCGAAACACATTCAGCCTCGTATTTCCATGATTTTCAGACGAGGCGCCTGAACATCAAATATCGCGACGGGGACAATTTAAAATTCGTGCACTCCTTAAACAACACGGCAATGGCAACACCGAGAATTTTGACGATGCTTTTGGAGAATCATCAAAACCAGGACGGCTCAATAAATATTCCGAAAGCACTCCAAAAATTTTTGGGGAAGGAGAAGATAGGGTGATGAAAGCTTCGCTTTCATCACGCCAATGGCGGGATTATTGCTAAAGCAATAAAAAAACCGCCCGCGACCTTAGTCGGAACGATTATTTGATTTTCTGGCATTTAGCGCAATGCGGACAGCAAGCGCTGTCCCAAAACGGCCAATGAGTTCAAGTGCTGCTTCGAGAACACTTTTCCCGTCTTTTAAGTACATTTTCGCGAGTTCGAACGTATCGCTGTCAACTTCGCCAAGTACGGTATTGTCATCTCTCCAATAAAGTTTGATATTTTCCACTTCAATCTTATTCCTTTCTGTCCGGCGTCTTAAAAAGATTCGGGTTTAGTTTTTGTGCTCTCGCCTGAAGTTCGCGGAAAATCTGAAAAATAACCACATCCCGGCTTTGCGCAGGGTTCCAATTTTTCCAGTCAAGCTTTTCCGAGTAAACTTTAACTTTCTCCGGAAAAGTTCCTAAAAATGCGTATTCCGCCGCGATGAAGAACCAAAGGTCCATATTTTTCCCGGAGCTCTGAGATGGAGCAATCTTTTCGACCAATGCTTCGAACTCCGCGATTAATTTGATCTTATAATCCCGATAAATCTTATAATGAGGCGTCTTTTCGGCAAATTCTATCTCATCGTCCTCAATAAACGTATTATCAAAAATCTTTCCCGATAGGTCATTGATATAGATGAGGGTATCCATGGTCTGTGAGATCCTCAACTGCAAACCTGCAATTTCCTTGTCCATATCGCTCAAATTCTTTTCTGAACGTAGCAAACCTACTACAATAAGTCTATGGACCTAAACAGGCATTACCGTAAACGGAGAAGGGCGGTTTTTTTAAAAAAACTCGGCCGTATAGGCGGTATTTTGGTTTCTATACTGCTTATGTCATGGGGGTTTTTCTGGATACCTTATTTCAGGATAACGAATATCGTGGCTGACGATTATATTCCTGGCTCGGAGCTTGAGCAAGCCATCTCGCCATACCTTGCCTCGGTCAATAAATTTTGGGTTCCTCAAAACAACTATTTTTTATTTGACCCGGATTCCATAGTCGAACTGCTGAAAAATAATGAGATAGGAATAGCCACGGCCGATAAAAAATTTCCGAAAACGCTTGAAGTCAAATTTCCCGATACCGAACCTTGGTTAATTTACTGCCATACCGATGAAAAATGTTACTACGTTTCGCCCTCCGGCTTCCTTACCGACAGCGCCCCGCGCTTTTCCGAAAATCCGCTTCCGCGCGTTATTACCCAAAGTACCGGCGAAAAAATAGGCGGGAGCGTGCTTATGGATGATGAGATATTGCTATTAAAATCGGCCCTTACGGAATGGAAAACTCTGGGAATAACCGTAAAAGAAATTACTATCGCGAAAGATATCCGTTTCTCGACAAAAGAAAATTGGTATCTGCTTATCGATAAAACCGCTGATGTTAAAAAAACTTTCGCCGACCTGAATCTTTTGCTTCTGCAAAAAATCAAAAATAACCGCGTAAATCTTGAATATATTGACATGCGCTTCGAAAACAAAGCATTTTACAAGTTGCATTGAGTATGCTAAAAAAGATTCAGAAAGGGTATAGAATAAATGAAAAGGAAATACAGAGTAATGTCGTCGAGGCACGATATTCCAGAACATGAAATTGGCGCAAATCAATTCGAAAGTGTTGACGACAATACAAATGATCAAAAAGCGATCGAGTGGTTTAATGAAAAATTCAAGAACAACAAAAATTATGGCTGGGATTGGCTACGCTTGTTGAGAATTGACCAAGAAGAAAAAGTTACCCTGATTGCGCACGACGACCATCCTTAATCAATCTTATATATCAATATCGATATTCCGCCCCGGGCAACCGGGGCTTTTCTTTTGAGACAACCAGACCACTTGGCGGCGAAGCCGCCAAGTGCTAGTATATCGGAATGAGAAAAATTAAATTTGCGAATGGCAAATTCTACCATATTTATAATCGTGGGGTTGATAAGCGTAATATCTTCAAGGATGCACATGACATTCAAAGATTTTTGCAAAGCATGGATGAATTTAATACGATTATTCCGATTGGCAGTTTATATGAAAGCTCTTTTTTGGCGCCTGAAATTAAAAATAAGCGAAGGCGTAAAAAACTGGTAAATTTTATCTCATATTGCTTAAATCTAAATCATTATCATTTTATTTTAGAACAACTTGTCGAAAATGGAGTAAGTCAATTTATGCATAGATTAAGCGGAGGATATAGTTGGCAATTTAATAATAAATACGAAAGAAGCGGATCGCTATTTCAAGGAACTTTTAAAGCTAAATTGATCGATTCGAATGACTATCTTCTGCATTTAAGCGCTTATGTAAATTTAAATTATAGAGTCCACCAACTTGGCGGCTTAGCCGCCAAGTTGATTAAATCAAGTTGGGAAGAGTATACAATTAATTCAAAAATGGCCATATGCAAGAAAAAAATTATTTTAGATCAATTTAGTTCAGCAAAAGAATATAAGACATTTGCTTTAGAGGCTTTGCCTTCGATGATTGAAAGGAAAGAGAAGGATAAGGATTTTGCTGATTTATTACTTGAATCATAACCACTTGGCGGCTAAGCCGCCAAGTGGTTGGGGAATTAGAATTTGTAGATCAATATCGATATTCCGCCCCGGGCAACGGGGGTTTTGTTTTTGAGCCAGGAATATGCGTCTTCCGGCTTTATCGTAATGTCACCAACAGGGCGCGCCTGGTTGCCCATCAGGGCGTTTAAGGAAACGGCAAAGTAAGAACCCATTGGCGGAGAGCCTTTTGCAGACCACCACGATTCGAATTTGCCTCCGAGATAATAATGAGGGTCTCCGCCTCCAAAATAGTCCAGATAGATCTTGTCTATATTTAATTCTTCCATCCGCGCAGCCAGCCTTTTCAAATCCTGCCCCCAGTCATAGTTTGAATCTGTCGCAATTTTATATCCGTCGCCCGGCCCTCCTCCTAAAATATTGTAATAAGACAAAAAATAGGGAAATACCATTACAATATTCAGCACCATAAATAAAATTATTACAGAAAAAATAAAATATTTCGGGGCCGGCTTGATATAATTTTCATAAAAAAATCTAATCCATTCCCAAAATGACGCCGGCTCCTCAACCGAAAGCCGACGGAGCCAGATTATTATTTCGCGGGATACCAAAAGATAAGTAAACGGGAAAACCGGAAGAATATGTCTTACACCGATATTCAGCGGGTTAAGAATTGAAGAGACCCAATAAATCGCGATAAAAACCATGCCTGCAAAAAGCGAAAAATTGTCGGCAATCCATTCGCGGACGGCTTCACGCGAGCGTTCTCCGCGCCTTATCCGGATAAGCGATAAAATCAAAGCCGTGAGAAGCAAAAGATGGAAAAGCAATTGCTCTTTCAAAAAATATAGGGTGGGGAAGTAGTACCACCAGCCGTCCGATGATAATTCACCCATGAAATAAGCCGTATTACCCCCCGCCGTGCGCCTTGCGACCATCAAAAATCCGAAGAAATACTGACCAAGAGGACGCGTAATTTCGTGGTTTATGAGCCATAGATCTATTTTGGGAAGCGATTCAACTTTATAACCGCTTAAAATATATTTTACGTCGGCGATATTTTGCTCCTGCGGATAATTCCAGATATGAAACGCATAGACTACCCAAATTACCAGAATGGCGATAAGACCGGCAAAAATAAGCTTGGCTATTGCCTCAGCGCCAGATTTTGCACCGGCACGCATATTCTCCTGCTGGAGAATTGCTCTGCCCTGCCTGCCGGCAGGCAGGTCGTCGCCATCGCCCTGCGCAAGGCCTCTCAAAATCTGCGCCTTCGGCAAAAAACCGCCAACCCAAATCCATATCGCAAACAAAATTCCGTAAACCGGCAAAAGCAACACAAGCGAGAATTTGAACATGAGTACTATTCCTAAAATAATTCCGAGCCAAAGGGTGCGCCGCCAGCTTGGACTTTCCAAAAATTTAAGAAAATAAATTATTCCAAGAAAAAATCCGAAAGCCGCTCCGATATCCGTTGTCACAAAACGCGAGTGGGCAAGTACGGTGGGAGAAGTAACAAAAAGAAATAAGGTTAAAAGGCCAGCCCTCGCGCCATACTGCTTTTCGGCCCACAAAAATAAAAACCAGCCGAAAACAATGGCCAACAACATAATTGGCAGGCGTGAGGCAAAGAGTATTTTGTCCGGGCTATTCCCGAATTCGTAGAGCAGCGCGTGCCCCGCTATCCATTGGCGGTCATTCACGTTTTCAATGTTCCAAAAATCCGGGCGCAATTCAAACTTCAGGTTTTGGAAAAGAAGAGGCATGACGGCGAGATCTTTTAAAAGTGGCGGGTGCTCCGAGTTTATCCGCGAATCCTGATATTTGAGATAAGTATATCCTGCGGGAATATGAGCTATCTCATCAAACGTCGCGGAATCGTTCCAGGAGGAGCCCGCCATCAATAAAAACATTCCTCCCAGCATCAGCCCTGCCAAAATTTTTGAGTGTCTGCCCATAGCTCTATTTTAAGTTATTTATTGGTTCCGCAACACCGCAAATCCCTGACTTCCATCAATATGGAGATTCGGGATTTTTTCTTTGAGTATCTGATAAATAGTAGGCTGTGATTCAATCGGAACTATTTCGCATGCCGATGAACAGTCGATTTTATCAAATTCGGCACTTCCGAGATAATAAATATTTTTTTCTTTTTGTTTGTTTTCAAAATAGGTATCGGTAATAAAAATAATAGGCGCGAATGAAAGCGGGCGCCCGGTTACATCCGCCGTGTCCGTACTATTCGTTACGACGTATTTTTTAATAGCTGAGGGCTCATTGTTTAACCAATGGGCTATTTTTGTTTCATCGCCCAAAAAAGAATCATAAACATTTGGATTGGGCGCCCATCGGAGAAAATATTGGTTAAAGGATTGTGCAGCAACCGAAAGTAAAAAAATAAATAATAAAATTTTTAATTCCTGCTCAATGCGGCTGAGCTGGAATAATTTTTCCGGAAATTGTTTTTTCCATCCTGCGAGCCATTCTTGGAACTTTACAATAACAATTTCCAATCCCGAAGCCGCGAATATCATCACCGGCGGGATAAGAACTATCGAACGAAGTGCGTGCGGAAGGCCCTCGGAGGACATTACAACGGGGAGCATCATTATGAAAAACCAAAAGAGAATAAATTTGCTTGCGGCCTCTGCATAAGGAAATAAAAATTCGGAAGAAGGTGAGCGCGTTCCGGAGTGCGTATGCGCGTCGGAGTCCCCGTAGAGAGGGTTAAGCGCTAGCAATCCGGAATGCGCGAGCCCAGAATTTTTATTTCCGGCAATTTTCCTAAGCGCTTTCCAAATCCCTATCAAAAATAAAATTCCGACGGGCCACCAGAGCTGAGGGGAGCCTGCATAATTGTGCCTCCAGTTGAAATCGCCGAAAAAGTTGAACATCTGGACAGTTTTTAAAACATTTTCGGAAAATTGTCCCAGAGGCTCTGGCGCGGAAAAAATTGAAATACTTGATGTCCGGCCCAAAAAGTCGGCGGGGTGCAAACCATAATAAATTAAAAGGGGAGAAGCGGCAATTATCGCCATAAAAATAAATAAAACTATCAAGCACGGCGCGCAAATGCCGTCTTTTAATTTTTCATCGCGATATTTTTTGTAAAAAAGCCAAAGAGGGTAGAGTGCGAGCAGCGGGGCGATGCGGAACGCAATGTAGGTGTGGAAACCGAGGCCAAACATTATGCCGGCTAAAGCAATTAATAAGTCGGGGCGAGCTCGGGAAGAAGTCCGACTTCCCCGGGAAGTCGGACTTCGAGGAGAGCTCGCCAATCGTATCGCCAAAAGCAAAAAATAAAAGCTCCAGACCAAAAGGAACGGCGCCATTATGGCCCGGAATCCCATGCGCGAAAAAATAATGTGCCAAAACGATGTTGCCAGAAAAAACGAGGCAAAAAGTCCCGCCCGCCGGCCAAATAATTCCTTTGTCATAAAATAAAGCCCGAGCACGGTCAAAACGCCGAAAATTGCCGATGGTAGGCGCAAAACCCACGGTTCATGCCCGAGAAATTTTACAAATATTGCCTGAATATTAATGAATAAGCCCTCTCTGCCAAAGTTTTCCGGATAATAAATCTTCCAATTACCACCCCCCAAAGCCTGTATCGTATTCACCCCGTTCATCGCTTCGTCCGACCAAAGTCCAGGAGGAGTTGTTGCCAGATCCCCAAACCGCAAAAGGGCCGCGAGACCCAGAATTATTGCCAGATAAAAAAAATGTTTTCCCCCCTTCATTTATATGCAAATTATATCATGTTCTATGATACAATTAAATCAATGTATTTAGGCGCGTCATTAATGGATATTTTATTCTGGACCTACGGAAAAGGCGCCAATGAGTTTTTGCTTTTATGGATGAACATTCACTGGTTTCTGTATCATTTTTTTTCGGTCCCGCAGATGTTAAGTTCTTTGTTCTCGCCCTTAAAACGCCTAAAAGACAGCCGCGGCAGGAGTTTTGACCCGCAAAAAGCCATGGAATCATTCATTTTAAATGCCGTCATGCGGATAACTGGTTTTTTGGTAAGGCTCACACTGCTTATCACGGCGGTTTTCGCGCAAATAGGAGTGGTGTTTGCCGGTGGGGTTTTTTTTGCTCTCTTTTTGCTGTGGCCGTTCGCCGCCGCCATGTCTTTTTATTATGGGTTTTTATTTATCTTGACCTAGCGCCATGGCGAATATTGAGATAATTTCAAAAAATCCCTCGCCATTTTACGCGGCACGCCTTGAGCATTCCTTGCCGAGGGCGCGCAGGATGTCACTTCAAAAAATTTCTTTTTGGATCTCTGCGGTCGGCCTCATGGGTTTTTTGCTTCTTGAAATTCTCTCTTACGGCTCGCAATTGACCGGTGTTTATTTGCAATTTTCTCTTGGCCCGATATCACAAAAACTTTTCGGCGTCTCACTTTTAGCGTTTCCTATTTTCTGGGTTCTCTGGATAATAGATTTTTATTTTCTCTGCGAATCAAGGCCTGTTCCATTTTTATCAAAAAAAGAAGGTGCTGCGGAAAAAGTTTATTGGCTGGATTTCGGCGGAGCCCGCCGGGCATGGTATCTCGGTCTGCCAAACGCGCAACAGACGGATATTTCAGCGCTTTATTATCTTTTCGGCCCGCCTAGACTCGGCGAGGCTGGCGCGAGTACTTCATCGGCATTGCTTCCCTTAAGACTCGGCATTGATCCCGGTAAATTTGCAAATTTTATCCGTGAAAGAGCATCTTCCGAAAAAACCGTAGTGCTTTCGCAGAAAGACCTGATAGAAAAATTAATTGCGGGAGCCGACAAATCGGATTCGCTGACTATCGGAGCAAGAGAATTTATGATGGTCCTTCACGGAGCGGACGAAAATTTCAGTAAATTCTTGTTTGATAATAATATCCGCGACAAAGAATTGCGCGGCGCTATGGAATGGATAGCCTCATATCTTGAAGCAAGCAGAATTTCGTCCCGGTGGTGGGACAGATCCAACCTCGGACGCATACCGGGAGTCGGTAAAAGCCTGGGTTTCGGATTTACCTACACGCTCGACGGGTACTCCAGAGATGTTTCGTTATCGGAGAGCTCCGGCAACAGGGTGCAGGCGCACAAAAAAGTTATTGATGCGATCGAAGAAACATTAGCCCGCAGCAGGGAAGCGAACGTATTGCTCGTCGGAGAAGAAGGTGTCGGCAAGCAAACCATACTCTCGAGCCTTGCCCGGATGATCTGGGAAGGGAAAATAATGCCCGAGCTTGAACACAAGCGGATGGTTCTGCTCGATACCGCATCCATAACGGCGTCATTAAAAAATAAAAGCGATATTGAAGCGCTGATAATAAAAATAATGAACGAGGCCGTATCCGCCGGAAATATTATTCTGGTCATAGACAATTTTGCGGATTTTCTGGCTTCCATGGCGGGTATCGGTATTGAGGCGATCTCACTGCTTGAGCCGTACCTCACAAGCGCGCGGATACAGGTAATAGCGTTGTCCGACCCGGCAAATTTTCACAGGAACCTTGAACAAAACGGCAAAGTCGCGAAATTATTCCAAAAAGTAGAAGTATTGGAGCCGACGGAAAGCGAATTAATCCGCGTACTTGAGAACGCGGCGGAGATCCTTGAAAGAAGGACTGGCGTCATAGCAACCTTCCAATCTATTGAAGCCGCCTATGACCTTGCCGACCGCTTTATCCCTGATGGGGCTATGCCTGAAAAAGCAATTGACCTCCTGGACCAGGCAATGAGCGGGTCAAAAGGAAGAGGCTCGTTCCTTTTGCCGGGCGATCTGGAGCGTATTATACAGACACGGACAAATATTCCTACGGAAGCGGTCGGCGAAGATGAATCCAAAAAACTTCTGGAGCTGGAAAATATTTTACACAAGCGCATCGTCGGGCAGGAAGCCGCCGTAAAAGGTGTCGCGGACGCAATGCGGAGATTGCGCGCGGGACTCCACGAAGGAAAACGGCCCATCGGTTCATTTCTCTTTTTGGGCCCCACGGGAGTGGGGAAGACCGAGACGGCAAATGCGCTCGCAGAAGCCTACTTCGGTTCGGAGAAAAATATGACGCGCTTTGACATGTCGGAATATCATGGGGATGACGGTATAAAAAAACTTATCGGTTCGTTTGAAGGAAGAGAACCGGGGCTTCTGGCAAATGCACTCCGCGAGAAGCCTTTTTGTGTTCTGCTTTTTGACGAGTTTGAAAAAGCTTCGCGCGAAGTGGTCAATCTTTTCCTGCAAATTCTTGACGAGGGTTTTTTTACGGATGCGAACGGTAAAAAAGTTTCTTCGCGGGATGCCATCATCATTGCTACCTCCAACTCGGGAAGCAATCTTATCTGGGATATTTTGAAAACAGGCCGTGACCCGTCACAGGTTAAAGATGATGTCATAGATTCCGTAAGAAAAGACGGCACATTCAGCCCCGAGCTTTTGAACCGGTTTGACGATATTGTAATATTCCATCCGCTCGGCCCCGAACACTTAAAGGCAGTGGCAAAAATGCTTTTGGAAGATTTCGCGAAAAAATTGAAAGAAAAAGACATAACTTTTGTTATTACCGATGAACTTGCTGACGCTGTCGCAGAGATGGGCTATGAACCTCTTCTGGGCGCGCGTCCGATGCGGAGAGTAATAACCGACAAAGTAGAACAGGCCGTTGCAAAAAAAATCTTAGAGAAAAAACTCGTCAGGGGAGGCACCTTCGAACTCTCCGTGGATGATTTAAAAAATATCAAATGAAAACTTTAGTTTTCGTCCCGCCATCGGCGGGATTGTTGCTAAAGCAACAAAGAGCTAAAATTAGTTCATGGCACAAGAATCCCTAAACGACGAAATAAAATGGCTTGAAGAACGGCTTTCCGCCAAAAAGACGGAGCTTTTGGAGTCGGGTGAATCCAAAGCCGAAAAAGAAGTTGTAAAAGACATATTGAAAGAGACGGCTCTCCTGCCGCCTCCGCCTAATTTACAGACGACACCCCTTCCGTGCGACGATGTGGTAAAAAAAGCGCAGGAATTGGAAGAAAAAGAACATTCTCAAATTGTGGAAACTTTGGTTGCCGATGCGTTAAAAAACGGCGTCATCCACGCGATAAATATCGCCGAAAAAATGAAAAATCCGCACATTCTGGATGATTTTCACGATACGCTTGCGGATAAGTATTACCAAAAACTTTTGGAGTCGAGAAATATCAAACAATGACCGCGAGCATAGACATCAATACCGTATTTTTTTACTTCGCTTCGGCTGTTATCGGAGCTTTTGCCCTGTGGCTAGTTTTGTTCTTATGGTATTTAAAAGAAAAGCGTTCGCGCGATGTCGGGGGCGGACTGGGACTTCAACTTTTTTTGATTTCGGCACCTGAAGGAATAGTGGAAAAAGGAGGCAATATCGAAGAAGCGGTAAAAAATTTCATCTCGAAAATGGAGCAGTTTTTAAGCGGGCTTTATTCCATAAAAAAAGAAGGGTTTTCCTCAAAACTATGGAAGGGGCCGTTATTCACGCTTGAGATTGCCGCGCATAACCGCGGAAACGAAATATTTTTCTATATTGCTTTTCCGCGGGTTTACGGAAAACTTTTGGAAAGCAAATTGCACGGCGCGTTTCCCGACGCGAAAATAGAGGCGGTAGAGGACTACAATATTTTTCATCCAACGGGTGCAACCGCAGGCGCCGTTGTTGTCTCCTCGGAATCAACAATTCTACCGATTAAAACTTATCAAAAATTAAATACCGATCCGCTAGAAACGATAACAGCGCCTTTTTCCAAGATAGATGAATTCGGCGAAGGAGCTTCGATCCAGATCGTCTTGAGACCCGCCGGGGAAGAGATCCAAAAGCGAGCGCATAAAGCCGCCAAGCATTTAAAAGAAGGACAGTCGAGAAATGATGTGCTTGCAAGAAACAGTTTCTGGTACGACCTTAAGAAATTCATGTTCCCTCCGAAAACAAACAAAGAGAGACAGAAACCTCTTGTTGTGGACGATGAGTTGGCAAAACTTTTTGAAGAAAAAGGCGCCAAAGTTATTTTTGAGGCAAATATCAGAATATTGGCATCATCAAAAAGTATAGCGGAGACAGATTCTATATTGAGAAATATCGCCGGCAGTTTTTCACAATACCAAAATCCGGAGGGCTCCGGTTTTAGGGTAACGGAACTGTCGGGAAAAGCTTTGCGGTCCGTGATTGAAAAATATTCTTTTCGCCTTTTTGACGAAAAAAACAAAGTTTACCTGAACGTAGAGGAGCTAGCGAGCATTTACCATTTTCCGTATTTAAAGCGCGCCGCCTCTCAAGTCAGAATGTTGAAGTCGCAGGAATCCGCGCCGCCCGTAAATTTGCCGAAAGAAGGCATTTCCATAGGACTCTCCAAATATCGCGGCGGCGAACAGGAAATTAAAATAAAAAAAGACGACAGACGGCGGCATTTTTATTCGATAGGACAGACCGGCACTGGAAAATCCACTCTTATGCAGAAAATGATAATTCAGGACATTCAAAACGGCGAGGGAGTGGCCGTAATAGACCCGCACGGAGACCTGATAGACAAAATTTTAGGGCATATTCCGAAAGAACGCGCGGATGATGTGATAGTTTTTGACCCCGGCGACACGCAGAATCCAATGGGTCTCAACATGCTTGAATTTGACCCGAAATACCCGGAGCAAAGAAGTCTGATAGTCAATGAGCTTCTAGAGATTTTTAATAAACTTTTCAATATGTCTGTGGCTGGAGGCCCGATGTTTGAGCAATATTTCAGAAACGCGACCATGCTTGTGATGGAAGATCCCGAGAGCGGAAATACGCTCTTAGAAATTGTGCGGGTACTCTCCGACAAAGCTTTTCGCGATTACAAGCTATCAAAATCTAAAAATATCGTAGTTAACTCGTTTTGGCAGCAAATCGCCGAAAAAGCTGGAGGAGAATCGTCTCTCGCGAACATGGTGCCTTATGTCGTCTCAAAACTTGATACTTTTTTGGCCAATGAAATAATGCGCCCGATTATCGCACAAGAACATTCTGCTTTCAATGTCCGCAATGTAATGGACCAGAAGAAAATTCTTTTGCTCAATCTTTCAAAAGGAAAATTGGGGGATATTAATTCATCACTCCTAGGATTGATAATGGTCGGCAAAATTTTGATGGCGGCGCTCTCTCGTGTTGACATTGCGGAAGGAGAAAGAAAGGATTTCTATTTATATATCGATGAGTTCCAGAACGTTACCACCAAATCCATCGCAACAATTCTTTCCGAAGCCAGAAAATATAAATTGAATCTGATAATTACGCATCAATTCATCGGACAGCTGGAAGAAGACATTAAGAAAGCAGTTTTCGGAAACGTTGGTACGATTTGTTCTTTCCGCATCGGCACCGACGACGCCGAATATATTGAAAAGCAATTTACGCCGACTTTCACAGCGAAAGACCTTTTGAATATCGATAATCTGAACGCGTACATCAAACTTTTGATAGACGGACAGACCTCAAAGCCGTTCAACATGTTCATTCCGTTTCCGCCCAAAGGCAACGATGAAATCGCCAAATACATTCGCGAGCTCTCGCAGAAAAAATATTCGCGTCCGAGGGAAGAGGTGGAGGAGGAGATAAGAAAACGTCACACGGGCTCATAATTCACATGGATGAGATCACAAAAAGAATGTCGGGCAGTATTTGCAGCCATTGCGGCGGGCGGGCGGATGATTGGAAGTGCCCGAAATGCGGAAAATCATCAAAACAGTTTGACCCGTTTCATTGGAAGAATTGCAGGGAGGGCGGCAAAATGAAAGCCCAATGCAACGCCTGCGCCGAAGCCGAAGATAATTGCAAATGCGCAAAATGACCTAACCCGAGTTTATGTCATTTTTGTGAACCTGATCGAATTTAGCGAACGCCGACTTTTCGCTCCAAAACTCTTATGCGCTCTTCGTGTTTTTGTTCTTTTGTGTTTTCTACCAATTCGGCAACAGTCCCTCCTAATACCTGAATGGATTTATTGATATCGGCAAATCCCTTTCTCATTTCATCGCGAAGCGGCTTGACAGCATCTTCAATAAGCGGCTTAACAACACTTTCCACACCCGGCAAAATAACCTGCTCGGTGAAATCTCCCAATTTTTTCAGCGTTATCGATTTTGAACTAAATGCTTTTCTAACCATATATTTAGCTTATTCGTCTTACTAATCGATGTCAATATTGTGAATATGCGGAAAAATTGTTAAATTGGGTTATGCCCGAGCAGTCATCGACAATCGAGAATGCAGAGTTAATGGAAAAGGTGGAGCTTCTTCCTTATTTTCCGACCGATTTTGAAAGAGCCGAGGCGGGATTGAAAAAATTCAACGAGGTTTTTGAGAGAAGCGAGGTTTTAAAAAATCGCTGGTAAAAATAAGCATTTTTAGGAACCAGCTTTTATTTATCTCCTCCAGCCTGATGCCGGAAACCGGTTTTTATGACGGTGACAGGTTTCAGAATCTTGATACAGGGCGGGCTTCTGTAGCTCGCCGCTTTTTGTATAATGAATTAAAAAGTTTCGGTTACCAACCTTCAAGGAGGGCTTTTCTCTTTTTTTCCGAATGGCTTAATATATACTTGACTGGAGGCACTTCTAAAAACCTGCGAGGGTTCAAACAACTGTAAGTGCGCAAAATGACCTAACCAGAGTTTATGTCATTTTTGTGAACCTGATCGAATTTAGCGAACGCCGACTTTTTGTTCCAAAACTCTTATGCGCTCTTCGTGTTTTTGTTCTTTTGTGTTTTCTTTAATTTCCGCAATATCGCCTCCTAAAACGCTGATGGATTTATTGATATCAACGAACCCTTTGCGCATTTCTGTAAAACCGGCACGCATTTCCTCGCGCAGAGGGGCTACGCCGCCCTCTACAATGGTTTCAACAGCCGGCAATATAACCTGCTCGGCAAATTCTCCCAAATCTTTTATTGTTATTGGTTTTGCGCCAAGTCCTTTTTTAACCATATATTCAGTTTATTTGGGCTGCGAACCGCTGTCAATATTGCGAATATGCGGAAAAATTGTTAAATTGGATTATGCCCGAACAGTCGCCGATAACTGAAAAGAGCAAAGAACTCATGTTCCGGGAATACATGGAAAATCTTAAGCTCTCCCCGGAAGATTTTGAGAAAACAATTTTGGATGTGGGAAGCGCCGAGGGCGAGTTTGCCATGTGGGCAAAAGAACATGGATTAAGCGACAAAATTTATTCTCTTGACTCCGCGGCATATCAAGAAAATGCGGACAACATGGTTCGCAGCCGGGCGGAAGCATTGCCGTTTAAAGACGAATCTTTCGATATGACAATCTCTGATTGTTCAATGCCGATTATGCTTTACGAAGCTGAGAATTCCGAAAAATCAATAAAGGAGATGGTTTCGGAAATTATAAGAGTAACAAAGAAAAACGGTGAAATTCGAATGGCGCCGGTTCCTGAATGGCGGAAAGTGGATACAAGTTGGGATTCATCAGCGCTAAAACTGGTTAATGATACTTTTGAACAAGAAATAGGAACGCTAATAAAGCAAAAGAGAATTTCACTCGATAAAATTTCGCTTGGAACAAGCCCTACTGACACCGGGAATAGAGTTGAAAATTTTTTATACATATTAAAAAAGCTGGGATGATGCCCGAACAATCACCAAGAATTGAAGTAGGAAATATTATTGAGTCGGACAAAAGAGCCGAAAAGGAACGCGCGTGGAAAAGTAGATTAAAGGAACTCGACCATATTACCGATGGGTTAGGCGAAGGGATTGATGAAAACATAAAAGAAGTCGTCGCGGCGTTTAGCGTAAACGGACTCAATACACTTCAATCCTGTGAGGGCCACGGCAAGCCTTACCGTAGCACGCCATGGGTTTGGATCGAGGCGCCAGATGAGCCTGATATAAAATATATAAGAGAAAAAGAAGTGCTAGATGAAGTGGCAGAACGTTACGGAATGCCGAATGAAGATAAAGCGTGGGAGGAAAATGAGGTGGCCTGGATGGAAGCAAGCAAATTACTTGAACAAAACGGGAAAACTCCGGAATTTAAAGCGTGGCAAAGTGAAAACAAAAGATTGAGAAAAATTACAGAAGAATTACTGACGGAATTCTATGTTGGTCATTCTGCTGATCCGGCAACACGCATTATTCTGCAAGACGAAGGCGGGTTCGACGCATTTAAAGCGCATAACGACGGAGAAGATTATGATTTGACGGAAGAATTGGACGAGAAGCAAAAAAACGGGCTTGAAAAACGTCTATTAAAATACCGGGAAGAAATGGAATCCTTCGGAAAATTTTTAAAGGAAAAATATTTTAGCGGATAGGAACATAAAAATGGACGAAGATAAAAAACAAGAAGAAATAAAAAAGGCTTACGCGGAATTTGCCGATAAAATGTCTGCTTTAAAAAATAAGCAGGATGAGCTCTTGCAAGAATACAAAGACGGCCATGAATGAATCTTTTGAAAATAAATACGTGGCCGAAGGCGTTTCGTTGGAAAATAAAGGAGCCGGAAAGGAGCTCATAGTTTTGGCAGAGGCTGACGAAACACTACAAAAAGCGGAGATTGAAGCGATTGAAGTGATTTTGGCCGGAAGGCAAGCTGAAGAATCGGCTATAGGGCCAAAAATTCATGAGAAAGTGTCCGAAATAGAAGGCGGAGCTAAAACGCTTCTCAATTCATTTAAAGAGAAGGTTACAAATATTGTCTTCGGCCAAAAAGAAAATGAAGGACAACCAAAGCTTCCAAAAGAAATTTTTTTTCCGGAAGAAGAACTTGAACGCGTAAAAAGGATGGGTTTAAGGGGCAGAAAAGAAGCCCTTGGCGAATGGAAAGAAAAATATGCAAAGCAAAAAGAAACGCTGGCCAATTTTCAGGAAGAAATGATCGGGCGTATCAGGCAATGTCCTGACATGCATTTGGATAATTTTAGATTTATTAAAGAAGAAGCAAACCGGCTAGGATTCACTCCCGAACAAAAAGAAAACATTTTAAGTATTTTTAATGCATATGCCAGAAAACACAATGAAGTTGCTTCAATAAGAAGAGAGCATCCGAACGACAGCGAACTTTTTGAAGCACTTTTTAAATCCGCGCCCAAAGGGAAAATTGAAGTTGTGGAAGGCCCGATGACGCTTTATTTCAAGTGTTTTAATGTGAAAGATTATGCTCTTATTTATAGTCAATCATTTTCTGGTGATAAAGAATTTACTGAACACGATATAAACGTCGCGAATATGAGCCAGGGCTGCAGTATACCAACCGCCCCGATAAAAGGTCTTGAAGGATGCATTATTGCCGAAAATCGTTTTGTGATGAACAAGAGATTTCAGTCTGTCGAAGGCTTTTCTAAGGTTTATTCACCAGCAAGAAACGAATGGATAGATGAAAAAATAGCCAATGAAAATATTCTAGCTACATCAGAAAATACAAGAATCCACGAAGAACAGCATGCGATTAAACGACTTTTTTTTGACAGGCTTTTGCGGAGAAATACGTTCAAAGAATTATTGTCGTCAAAAACAGATAACGAAAGAGAAAAATGGCTTGCTAATTATTTAAGATATACAAGGCAAAGCGCTGCCGAGCCGCGCGCAAAAGATGAAATACTGGCGTTTTTTAAGGACGGCACTAATCCTACAGAAACTCTAAAGTATTTAACTGAGTCAAAAAAAGAAGGCGGCTTATATGATTATTTGGACGACGATAATATTGAGTGGCCATCGAGATTGCAATATATGCTCCAGGTTGAGAATTATAAAAAACTTTATGACAAAACTAGAAATAAAATATATACAGAAGAATATCATGCGTTAATAGAAAATTCTATCCATAACGCCGAATTTCTTGAACAAAACGGACGCACAAAAGAACAAGTTATCGCGCTTCTTATAAACGAGCCTCTTTCCAAATGGGCTAAGGTTGTGGGAAGATTGGTCGCGGGAAAGAGAATTGCTAAAGAAAAGTAATCTTAGTAAAATATTATTAAATGACCAAACATAACGACTACTTGATCGCCGGGATTGCGGGGTTCGTAACCGCGTTGTTTTTAATGCCGGTTTTATTCAATTTAGAGTATCTGAATACTGCCTATGCAGTAGGCGCGCTAATTTTAATTCCGGTTCTGTGGATGGCAGGAATTTTGCTCGGTAAAATATTGGCCAAATGGATGGCTTTTTTCGCCCAATTCTCTAAATTTGTCGTTGTCGGGTTTCTCAATGCCTCGATAGACTTCGGTATTTTGAACGCTATGAACATTTTTACGGGCGCGGTTTCAGGCTTTATAATCGGAAGCTTCAACGCGCCCGGCTTCATAATTGCCTCATTCAACAGTTATTTTTGGAACAGGCTCTGGGTTTTTCCTCAAACAAACGGCGTAAGGAAAATGGCCAACTTCCAGAAATTCCTGATAATCTCGCTTCTCGGTGTTTTTTTGAACAGTCTTGTCATTATCTACCTGACCACCTACGCTCCCCAGTTCGGATTTTCCGACAAAGTCTGGCTCAATATTGCAAAAGCCATAGCATCGGCGGCGGTTCTTCTCTGGAATTTCGTAGGTTACAAATTTTTTGCGTTCAAATGACCCTACCAATTACTAATATTTACGAATATACTAATGAGTATTAGTAAATTAGTATTAATAAGTAATTAGTAGTGACATGGAAAATCTTGTTTTCTACCGCAAGTACCGCCCGCAAAAGTTCGACGAGATAATCGGGCAGGAAAGCATTGTCCGCATTTTAAAGAACGCGATAAAAGAAAACAGGCTGTCGCACGCCTATCTTTTTGCGGGTCCGCGGGGAACCGGCAAAACCACTATCGCCCGTATCTTGGCCCATGAAGCGGGATGCGCCGAAGAAGACATTGTGGAGATAGACGCCGCGTCATCGCGCGGTATCGACGAAGCGCGGGCACTAAGAGAGGCCGTGCATATTTTGCCGATGCGGTCCCGGTACAAAGTCTATATTATCGACGAAGTTCATATGTTAACGAAGGAGGCTTTTAACGCACTCCTAAAAACTCTGGAGGAACCTCCGAAACACACGATATTTATATTGGCAACGACTGAGCTCTCCAAAGTGCCCGACACAGTGGTATCACGCACCCAGCGGTTTGAATTTTCAAAAATAAGCATCCCCGATATTTTACGGGAGCTGAAGATCATAGCAAAAGCGGAGAATATAAAAGCGGAAGATGATGCGTTAAAACTCATCGCTTTTTTCGCGGACGGTTCATTGAGAGATGCTGAGAATATTTTTTTCCAGATAACAAGCCTCGGTGAAAAAATTGTAAAAGAGGAAGATGTGAGACTTTTGCTTGGCGCGCCGAAAGAAGAAGATGTCAATAATATCCTTAAATTTGTTTTCGAAAAAAACGCCGCCGAACTTATAAAAATACTGGATGATGTTTTGGGGGAGGGGAGAGACCCTTCGCTCATCCTGCGCCTGCTTTTGCGGAGCTTCCGCGCAATTTACTTTTTGGCAGTTGACACAAAAACTGAATCCATCCTCGCGCACGAATTCGCGGAAGATGAGATTGTGTTGTTTAAAACGTTCGCCATGAAAGGCGCAAAAACCGCGGAATTTGCCTTCCGCGAAGTACTGGACGCCTCGCGCACAAAAACCGACGACTTTACGGCGTCTTATCCTCTGGAATTGGCCCTGATCAAAGCGGCGGCTGCTTCCTGAGGCTTTTAATATTTTTGTATAAATCTAAAACTTCATCGACCGCCTTCGATCTGAATGAAGGAATATTATCAAAGGCAAACCATCGCACCTCTTCAATTTCAACCGGGTCGATTTTATACGACACACTATTCACTTTGGCGTAAAAACAATAAACTGTATCGCGTTTATATTGTCTCGTGCTTTTATATTCTCCTAAATAAATTAATTCTGGAAGGCTGATTCCTGTCTCTTCCAAAACTTCGCGCCGCGCGCCTTCCTCCGCACTTTCTGCTCGGTTCTTGCCGCCACCGGGAAAAGTCCAGTGCTTGATTCCGTAGCTGTTCCTGATAAATAAAAATTTATTTTCAAATTCGATAAGTGTTTTCACTCCGTACGTTTTTGGACGAAAAATAAACCAGTAAAATTTTCTGAACGGGGAAAGGACTTTGTAAAAAATCTTTACCATTTATTTCTTATCTCTAAAATCCTCGAATTCTGGACGGCTTGCGATGCTTTTCCGCATATATTCGCGTTCCTCGTCGTTTAGGGTTTTGCCGTACGCTTTAAGATGTTCTTCGATTCTTTTAAGTTCTTCTTCCATCGGATCTATTTTAGCACCCTTGGCGTACGCGACATTAAGCCGCGAAAGCATCGCGTCTATTTCTTTGTCCGAAAATCCTCCTTCGCGGAGTATTTTCATCCAGCCCGGAATATCGCCGTCCGGTATGTTGATTTTTTCTATGGTCATAAAGTTTTTAGCTATTCTTAAAAATTAATGCGATTTTCTTCTGCCGGCTGAGCCGTTTCAACTCGGCCTCCCGCGCGCAGGCTTTTTTAAATGTCGCAAATTTTTCGGAGTAACGCAAGACGACCGGGCGGCGGATCTTTGTGTAGTGGGCCCCGGATTTAAGTGTATTGTGCGCATGCAGCCGCTTTTCCATGTCGTTAGTCGATCCCACATAGAGCGTTTTGTCGGCGCATTCTAGAATATAGGTAAAAAATGGCATGATGTCTATTATAAAACAATTTTTATTCGAATTGAAAAATAACCGTAAAATGTTAGAATAATCCGTATGTATTTTGTGTATGTATTACAAAGTCAAAAAGACGGAATCATCCATATCGGCTCAACGGGCAACGTAGAAAAAAGGCTTCTGGCACACAATGCGGGTAAGGTATCGTATACTAAACACAAAAAACCATGGCAGCTGATTTACAGGGAAGAGGTTCGCGACAAACACCGCGCATTTAGTCTGGAGCGCTTTTATAAAACGCCGCAGGGACAAAGTATTTTAAAAAAGAAAATAGAATCGAAATCGCAGGCATAGCTGGGGGATCGTCTAATGGTAGGACATCGCCCTTTGAAGGCGAGTATCTTGGTTCGAGTCCAAGTCCCCCAGCTATGTTTGTGATTTTACGAGGTCGGACCTCGTAAACTCTCTCGATGACCTCTCAGATAGGCCTCGCCCGACATTTCTTTTTTCCCCGCAGGCTGGACTGCTAAAAGATTGAGGGCTTTTTCTCCGCAGGCTATGGCGGGGAATTTTTCATGCTCAAAAAATGTTCCGGGTTTTAACGAGTTTTTATTTTCAATTATCTCCGCTTTAACTATTTTTAGCCTCTTTCCTCCGGTGTCCGTAAAAGCACATGGCCACGGATAAAACGCTCTTACCGTTCTTTCAATTTTTTCCGCACTTTTTGTCCAGTCAATCTTCCCGTCTTCTTTTTTTATCAATTTAGTAAACGTGGCCTGCGAATCATCCTGCGGATGCGGAATAATTTCGCCGTTTAACCACTTCGGAATTGTTTCTATTAACAATTCGGCGCCGAGTTTGGCGAGAGAATCATGAAGACTCAGGTATGTTGCGCAACTTAGGTTCCCGAGACCTAAGTTGCTGCTTTGCGCCAAAACGGGCCCGTGGTCCATTTTTTCATCCAATAAAATTATTGAAACGCCGGTCTCGGCGTCTCCGTTCAATATTACAGCCTGAATCGGGGACGCCCCGCGGTATTTGGGAAGAAGCGAAGGGTGAATGTTCAAAATACCTTTCGGGAAAATCTCGATGAGTTCTTTCGGCAAAATTTTGCCGTAGGAAGCAATGACGCCCATATCGGCGCTTAATTCTTTTAACTTCAAAATGAGCTGAGAATCCAATTTTTCGGGCTGAAGCAGAACTAACCTTTCATTCAAAAATTCCTTCACCGGAGAAACCGTTAATTTTTTACCGCGCCCGGCCGGCCTGTCCGGCGAGGTGACGGCCGCAACCGGAGATGTGCCGTTTTTAATAAGAACGTCCAGTGCCAAAACCGCAAATTCCGATGTCCCAAAAAAAACTAGATTAGACATCTTTTAGTTTTCTTACATTCTTTGCTTTGTCGACAAAAAGTGCGCCGTTCAAATGGTCGACTTCATGCTGTATTACTCTGGCAAACAATCCCGAGACCCCGCGCGAATATTTTTTACCCGCTTCATCAAAATATTCAACATTCAGTTTTTCCGGACGCGTTACCTCGCCGTAAAAACCGCGCACGGAAAGGCAGCCTTCGACATCTTTATTCTTTTTTACGGAGAATTTTTTTATCTGGGGATTTACGAACACCAAAAAATCCCGACATGGGATGAAGTCCGACTTCTTTGGGGATTCGAAGCCGGACTTCGAGGAGGGTCGGGATTTTTCATCAAGCCGCATAACCTCTCCGGATACGAGAAAAACCCGCAAAGATTCGCCGATTTGCGGAGCGGCAATGCCTATGCCGTCCGGCTCCTTAAACATCGCTTCGGCCATTTTGGAAATGAGCGTTTTAAGTCCCGGAGAGTGAAAATCCGCCACGGGTTTCGCGATTGCGCGCAAAACCTTATTTTCTTTCTGCAGTATCATTTCTTTTTAAATAACTCATCTAACATGATTTGTCTAGAGAAATAGCGTTCGTATATCTCGTCCAATTCCTTCCAAAAAGTGTGGTTTTTTAGCTTCAATTCAAGCTCTTCCATCAGCGCTTTTGATAGCATTGTGCCCACAGCGGGGGAGAGCTTTGATTTCTTTGCCAAAAACCACACGGCCATCATCTCAAGCTGGGTACGCGAGAATTTTTTTAATGCGAGCTCGGTCAGCTTTCCGTCCCGTCCGCGCATAAACTTGGGTTCCACACCCCTGATCTTTTTTGTGGCCTCATGAAAAAAATCAATAAATTCTTTTATGTCGTTATTCGCCATCAGTATTAGGGCAAAATTATTTCAAGATAATTGCCGTCATCCAGAATGTAAACATTTCCGTCCCTGATAGAAATTATTTCTGGTTTTTTGCCTTTGTAAACCGGCATAACATTTTGCCCGCCGGCGGATTCCATCTCAATGGCAAATACTCCGTTTTGCATTGTTATTAAAAGATAGTCCGGCCAGTCTGGATATTCAAAAACCTGCCGCAACGTAGCACCCCTTGGCGAAGTATAAACGGTTATTGAAGCTTCCTTTTGCCACAGCGGCATTTTGTTCTCGTCTCCCAGCCAAATTGAATCAATATTCCTGCCGTCCCAGAGTACAAGACGCCGATCGCCGTCCAAGAACGCGGAGTTCGGATAGTTTTTTAGAGCATCCAGAGTTTCTCCGGTAAATTCATTTGTTATTTTTTCTTTATTTAGATAAAAATTCCCGTCCTCACCCAAAATAACGAATTTGCCGTCTGAGAGGTGCCAAAAAATTTTTACCCCGGAATAAACTGCTTTCGCGGTTTTATTTTCATAAACATAAAGCACTCCTTTTTTTAAAAATGGCTCAAGAGCCTCGGGTTTTTCTCCGAGTATCTTTCCTTCGGCGTCTTTCGTTACAAGCAAAACTTCTTTTGAGACAACCTCTTCGGAGATGACTCCTATCTTCTTTTCCCATTCCCAAAAACCTTCTAAATTTACCTTAACCTCATGTATGCCCGGCGTAACATTTTTTACTAAGGCGCTTTCAGATAAATATGAAGTTGTTTTTTTTGGTTTTCCGTCGACGTATATCTCCGCTCCTGCACGGGAAGACTTGATGAAAATGCCTCCTGTTTTTTCAAAATTAAACCCTGCGCCCAGCCTATAGCCTAAGCTATAAACCAGCACCGGTCCCGCCAGAAGAAAAAACGCCACGATAGAGACCCAAAAAAGTATCCTCCGCTTGCGAAGAGTAAGCATCCCGTTAGAAATAGGACGCAGACGCAAAATACGCCAACGCCAACATTATTAACTTTTTATTATTTTTGACCATATTCATATATTTTAATGCTTAACGCGTCCGCTATTTCTAACGGGGATTGATTTTACACTCAATTTAGCATAAATTTTAAGTACATGCCAGCATTTTTGATTAAAGGAGGAGGTGCTTCGGCGCCGAATTTGGAAGGAGCAATAACGGTCGGCAGCTCAAAAAACTCCGCGCTTCCGGCCCTTGCCGCGTCTTTGCTTTTTTCCGGAAAGCCGGAGTTTTTAAAATTGCCCGATATTGAAGATATAAAAAGAATGAACGAGTTAATCTCGTCAATCGACGGCGAGGGAAGGGTGGATTTGAACATCGCAAAAAGATTCCGCGCATCTATTCTTGTTGTTGGTCCGCTTTTGGCAAGATTCGGCCGCGCGTCTTTTCCGCACCCCGGCGGATGCCTTATCGGCGCGCGCCCAATTGATGTGTTCATCAACGGCTGGGAAGCAATGGGAGGAAAATTGGCAGAGTCGGGCAAAACCGACGGAGGAAATCTGATCTACACCGTTGAAGCGCCCCTGACCCTCAAAGGCTGCGACTACACATTTAAAATACAAAGCGTCACCGGAACCGAGGGAATGATAATGACGGCGCTTCTGGCACATGGCCCGACAATGCTCCGCAACTGCGCGATGGAACCGGAAATAAAATACCTTGCCGATTTTCTAAATAAGAACGGCGCCGATATCCGCGGAGCGGGAACTACGGAAATATCAATTGAAGGACGGAGAGGTAAATTGCTGAGTCCTGTTTCGCCGTTTTCAGCACCTCCCGACAGGATCGAAGCGGGAACTTTTTTGATATTGGGTGCGCTTGCCGCAAGATCGCTTGAGATAAAAAATATTAATAAACGAGAGCTCATATCGTTGTTTGCGGCGCTTGGCGAAGCCGGCGTGCAAATTACCGATACAAAAAACGGCGTGATTATAAAAAAACCGGCGAAATTGAACGCCGTAAATATTAAAACAAAAGAATACCCCGGGTTCGCGACCGACCTTCAGGCACCGTTCTCTATTTTAGCGACACAGGCCTCGGGGCAAAGTCTGATACACGAAACTATATTTGAAGGCAGACTTGCTTACGCGGAAGATCTCAACCGAATGGGGGCAAAAGTTTCTTTAATGGACCCGCACCGCGCGCTAATATCCGGTCCGACACAGCTTTACGGCAGAGAACTCCAGAGCCCGGATCTTAGAGCTGGCCTTGCTTACGTGATAGCGGCGCTTATTGCCGAAGGAGAATCAAAAATCGGCAACATCTACCAAATTGACCGCGGGTATGCGAAGATAGATGAGCGTTTGAGAGCGATAGGGGCAGATATAAAAAGAATTTAATAAAACAATGCCATTTTTCATCAAAAAAATCGGAATAGATTTAGGGACGGCAAACACTTTGGTGTTCATTCCCGGTAAAGGAATTATTTTGAACGAACCATCCGTCGTCGCAGTTGCCATGCCCGAAAACCGGGTTCTCGCGGTCGGCAACGAAGCCAAGATAATGATAGGAAGAACCCCGGAATCGATAATCGCTTACCGGCCCATGAAAGACGGCGTAATAGCCGACTATCGCGTAACAGAGGCAATGCTCCGCTATTTTATCGGGAAAACCGTCGGTAAATGGAATTTGCTGAAACCCGATGTTTTGGTTTCCGTACCCGCGGGAGTTACTTCAACCGAAAGAAGATCGGTGGTTGAGGCTGCTATAAAAGCGGGCGCCAAAAACGCGTTTATCGTAAAAGAACCTGTGCTCGCCGCCATCGGTGCAGGAATTCCCATTCATGAGCCGAAAGGGCATATGGTGGTGGATATCGGCGGAGGGACAACTGACTCGGCGGTAATTTCTTTGGGAGGTATTGTCGCCTCAATGTCTTTGAAAGTCGCCGGAAATAAAATTGACCAGGCGATATCGGATTACATAAAAAAACAATACAACCTTGCGATAGGCGACAGTACCGCGGAAACCATCAAAATCTCAATAGGCTCGGCAATACCTTTGGACGAAGAACTTTCCATGAATATTAAAGGGCGCGATTTTTTGACGGGACTGCCCCGCTCGCTTGATATCCGCACAAACGATGTCGTAAAAGCGATTGAAAGCGAGCTAAGAGACATCGTAAAATCAATTAAACAAGTTTTGCACAACACTCCGCCGGAACTCGCCGCGGATATTATTGAACAGGGAATTACAATGACGGGAGGCGGCTCATTACTCCGTAATCTTCACGTTTTAATAAGCCGCTCAACCGGCGTCCCCACATCCGTCGCCAAAGACGCTCTTTATTGCGTTGCCAAAGGCACCGGCATCGCTCTCGAGCACTTGGATGTTTATAAAAGAAGCATCGTAGCAAAGCGGTGAAGCCTTCTGAATTAATAAAACGCCAGTTAACCAAAGGGATACTGCCGCACGCGTATCTTTTTTCTGGGACGGATGAGGAAGCAAAAACCGGAGCAATAGAATATATTTTTAGCGAATTGCTGAACGTTGAACCTGCTAAATTTAGCTTGCATCCCGATTTTTATCAGATTGAGTCGGATCCGATTACCATAGACGACATCCGCGCGCTGAAAATGAAAGCTTCCGTCGGTCCGCTTTTGGGAAAAAAATGTGTTTTTTATATTAAAAAAATTGAGAACTTAAGCTGGCAGGCGTCTCCCGCATTACTTAAACTTTTGGAGGAGCCTGGACCGAACAGCTTTATTCTGGCTTCGACAGAAAACGCAAACAGCGTTTTGCCGACATTGAAATCAAGATTCGCACATCTTAAATTTACCGGACAAACTTCATCAAAAAAAATAGAGAGGCCTGCTATCCCTAAAAAGGCGCCCGAAGGGGATAGCGCTGTCCAATTTTTAATGGAGGCGCTAAATTACGCAAGGAGCCTCGCGAAAAAAGAACCGACAAGGGAGAACGTAAGCAGATTTTCAGGCCTTTTGAAAGCTGCCTCAGCGCTTCAGGACCCCGCAGTAAACAAACGTCTTTTGGCGGAATACGCGATTATGCTATTATAGTGAGAGCAAAGCAAGAAGTTTTTGATTGCCTTGCGAGCTCGACGGAGCGAGCACGAGGAATTTTTCAGCAGAAAAATATCCGTGCAATCAAAAATTTCTTGATTTGATCGAACTTGCACTAAAACTATGATAAATTTTACCGAAGAAGAAAAAGAATTTAAAAAGATACTCGACCACTTTATCGAAGAACTAAAAGCTATCCGCACCGGAAGGGCGCATTCTTCGCTTGTAGAGAATATTACCGTAGATTCATACGGCTCGCAGATGCCGCTGTCGCACGTTTCCGCTATTTCAACGCCCGACCCGAAATGCATCGTGGTAAAGCCCTGGGACAAATCAATGCTTCCTTCCATAGAATCCGCACTGCAGAAATCCAATCTAGGATTTTCCATCATCGCCGAATCCGGCCAGGTAAGGTTAACGCTTCCGCCCATGAACGAAGAGCGGAGAAAGGAATTTGTTAAGCTCGTCGGCAAAAAAATGGAGGAGTCGAAAATTACTTTAAGAAAAAGACGTGACGACATCAGAAAAACCATATTAGACGAGGAGCGCGCAAAAACCATATCGGAAGACCAAAAATTCTCCCAAAACGAAAAAATGGAAAAAATGACGGAGGAGTTCAATAAAAAGATAGAAGAAGTTGCCTCGAAAAAGGAGAAGGAATTGATGGAGGTTTAGGTTGTAGAACACTCAAAATAGTCCAAAATAATAGGCTATTTTTTGCTATTGACTTAAATATAGAAATAGTATATAATTAAAACAGAAATTTCTGTCTATAAATATTGGCGAAAAAATCTGAAAGGAGAAAGACAAATGAAAGAACAGGCACTTTCCATGAAAGAGACGAAAGAGAAGTTGGTAAAATTGGAGGAATTGATTCCTCAAGATTTTTCAGATGGCATGCTTTACGAATTCGGTCGATATCTCGCCGATTATCTCAACCCGGAACTGGTTCCGATGGGATTTGTAATGGGCTGCGAGCTGGCTCTCTACGACCTCGAAAAAGGTGTAAACGGTTTTACCGGAAAACGCATCGAGAACAACATCGTCGGCTATCCGCCGCAAACTTACTCTTTGCTTCGGATGGAGATTCCCCGTATCGCTGATGCCGTCTTCTCCGCGGAATTCGCCGCAAGCGTAAAAAAGCACATCGAAGAAATCAACGCCAAGATGAACGCTGAGCGCTCATGAAGGTAGTAAATAGCCGGTTCTTGCATGGCCAAAAAGGCATCGTAAGAATCGGCGTTTTTTATTGCTTTAGTTTTCATTTTAATAATATTTTGCTAGACTTAGTTTTACTATACGAATATGCTCATAACCCTAATAATCTTTTTCGTAATACTTTTGATTCTTGTACTCTCTCATGAAGCGGGACACTTTTTTTCGGCGCTGTTTTTCGGGATAAAAGTTGAGGAATTCGGTTTCGGCATCCCTCCGCGCATGTTCGGCGTAAGAAGCAAAAAAGGGATACTCTATTCCTTCAATTGGCTGCCCTTGGGCGGATTTGTGAAAATTACGGGAGAAGAGGGAGGAGAAACCTCCGACCCGACAAATTTCAGCGCGAAACCCGCGTGGATACGCGCCGTAGTCCTAGCAAGCGGTATCGCCATGAACTTGTTTTTGGCATATTTTGTTTTTTCAATAATTACCGGCTTAGGAACATATGAGGCGATAGGTGACGCCGACGCCGCGAAATACCCCGACGCGAAAGTTACCATAATCCAGGTTTTGCAAAGTTCTCCGGCGGGGGAAGCTGAATTGCTGGAGGGCGACCAGATATTGAACGCAGTGAGCAGTTCCGACTCCATTACCCCGAAAAATATTGAGGAAATCCAAAAATTCATTGCCGACCACAAAGGCAAAGAACTTTTGCTTATGATAAAAAGAAACGGGGACGAATTTACAAAAATTGTTACACCTCGCGCAAATCCTCCGGAAGGAGAAGGCCCGATGGGCGTAGCATTGGCGCTTCTTCATATCAAAAAAACACCGTGGTATCTGACGCCGGTTGATGGCGCAAAACTTACCTGGTCGGCGACATCCGCAACTGCGGAAGGCTTTGGGAGCTTGATTAAATCTATTTTTGTAAAAGAAGGCCGCAAAGATCTTCAGGTCGCGGGGCCCGTAGGAATATTTAACCTTACGGCATCCGCCCGGAGCATGGGGATTACGACACTGCTCACTTTTTTGGCGCTGCTCTCCATTAACCTCGCAATAATAAATGTCCTGCCAATTCCGGGACTCGACGGAGGGAGATTATTTTTTGTCATTATTGAGGCTATCCGCGGAAAGCGGATATCATTGGAGATATCTTCCTGGATCCACGGCATCGGCTTCGCCCTCCTAATTACCCTAATGCTCGCAATCACTTTTTACGATCTCGCCAATATTTTTTAGATTTTCTTCCCGCGCAAAACTCTCTTTGGTCAACCTGCCAGGTTGACCATTTTGATCCTTCATATATGCTTAATACGATGATACAAAGAATTTCTTTTGAGGGAGATAAGCCCTTATTCCATATTTTCAATCGAGGCGTCGAGAAAAGAAACATTTTTTTAGACGACAACGACAGAAATAGATTTTTATTTCTGCTTTGCATCCTTCAGGGCGATATTTTTCTTAATCACTCATCAAGACTGGCCAAGGAGTTTGGCCAACATGGCAGGTTGGCCATAGATGAGATCATGGAAGATATCATTGAAGCAAGAATTGTTGAACTTGTGGGTTTTACTCTTATGCCGAACCATTTCCATTTGATTGTTCTGGAACTGAAAGATGGCGGTCTTACAAAGTTTATGAGCCGATTGGCAAATAGCTATACAAAATACTTCAATATCAAAAATGATCGCAACGGCTATTTATTTGGCAGCAATTTTCATAAAAAGTTGATTGACACAAACGAATATCTTTTGCATCTATCGGCATATATTCACCGCAACCCTCGCGAAATAAAGAAATGGAACAATAAGGAAAGTGACTATCCATGGTCCAGTTATCAGGATTATATTGGCGAAAATCGATGGGGAAATCTACTGAGTCCGGAAATAATTTTAGATCAATTCTCCGATAGAAAAGAATATTTAGGATTTACTAGATCCAGCGTTGCGAAGTTAAAAAAGTTCGAATCTGCCTTGGAATTCGATTAAAGTGAGTTAAGTTGGTCAACCCGGCAGGTTGACCAAAACATGCTTGTCATAATCTTCCACGACATCGCCTAGATATTCTAAAAAATCGCCGCACTTTTTTTGAAAATGCGGCGGATACCGAATTAAAACTTTCCTTCCTGCCGCGCCTTGCGAATCAGGTACTCTAATAGCACTCGTGGTCTGATAGCCTTTTTCAAGGCTTTACCAGACTTCGTGTCTCTTCGCCGCTGCGTACGGCTACCGAGACTTTGGCGTAAGTCTCTGCGAGTAAGCATAATACACCTCCTTGTTCAGTATGCACTTTTTTGAGTATACTCTTTTTTTAGTAATCTGTCAAGTTTTGAAGCGAAGTTTGCCTTAATTCGCGTCTGACGCTAAGATTTGATTATGCTTCAATCTCAACTATTCACAAAAATAGAAAAAACTCCTCCGCGCGACGAGGAGAGCTTAAACGCCAAGCTTTTGGTGCAGGCTGGATTCGTGCAAAAATTGATGGCCGGGGTTTATACTTTTTTGCCGCTTGGCCTCCGCGTTTTAAATAAAATAGAAAATATCGTAAGAGAAGAGATGAACAAAGCGGGTGCCGTGGAAATATTGATGCCGTCTTTGCAGCCCAAAGAAAATTGGGAGGCGACGAAAAGATGGGACACTTTTGATGCGCTTTTAAAAACAAAAAGTAAATTCAGCGGGGAATTCGCGCTTGGCCCGACGCACGAAGAAGTAATTTATCCGCTTCTTAAAAATCACCTGTCGTCTTACAGGGACCTTCCGGTTTCCGTCTATCAAATACAGACAAAATTCCGCGATGAAAAGCGTGCGAAGTCGGGACTTTTGCGGGGCAGGGAATTCCGGATGAAAGACTGCTACAGCTACCATGCAAGCGACGAGGACCGCGACAAATATTATGATGTGATGAAAAATTCATACATGAATATTTTTAAACGCCTTGAACTTGACGCAATTCCCACGAACGCCGGCGGTGGCACTTTTTCCGAGCTCTCAATGGAATTTCAGGTGTCTTGCGCGGCGGGAGAGGACATTATTTACCTGTGTGAAAAATGCCGTATCGCCGTAAACAAGGAATTGGCCGATAATTCAGTGGTAAATTGCCCCAATTGCAAGGGCCCGACAAAAGAAGAAAAATCAATAGAAGTAGGCAATATTTTCCCGCTCAAAGAGACTTACGCCAAAGATTTCGGCCTGACATTTAAAGACAATAAAGGTGAAATGAAGATTGTATCCGCCGGATGCTACGGCTTGGGGACCTCCCGCGTAATGGGCGCCATAGCCGAAACCCATAATGATGAAAACGGGCTCCGTTGGCCTAAAAGCGTCGCCCCTTACGATATCCACTTGGTCTATTTAAAAAGCAATGATAAGAATGTAAAAGCGGAAGCTGAAAAGCTGTACCACAAATGTCTTAAGGCTGGGGCAGAAATTCTGTTTGATGACCGTGAAGACGTTACCGCCGGAGCGAAATTCGCGGAGAGCGACCTTATTGGAATTCCTCTGCGCGTTGTTATGAGCGACCGGACTTTGGAAAAAAATTCCGCTGAATTGAAAGCGCGCAATAAAAAGGAAAACAAATTAATTAAAATTTCCGATCTTTATTCGTATATTCGTAACGATTAGTAATTCGCAGTGTATGTTCAATAAAATCTTCGGCGCATTCTCCAAAGACTTAGGGATTGACCTGGGAACGGCAAATACTCTTGTCTACATCAGAGGCGAAGGGATCGTGATAAACGAGCCCTCCGTTGTGGCGCTGAATAAAAAAACAGAGCAGGTCGTCGCCATCGGAACAGAAGCAAGAAAAATGGTCGGGCGAACCCCGGCCCATATCGTTGCCGTGCGTCCTTTGGTTGACGGAGTAATTTCCGATTTTGAAGTAACGGCGGAAATGCTGACTTATTTTATAAAAAAATGCCACAGTGCCTCCGCCCAGCTTTTCGCTCGTCCGCGAATTGTTATCGGTATACCGTCGGGTATTACCGAAGTTGAAAGAAGAGCGGTAAGGGATGCGGCCAAGAGCGCAGGGGCCCGCGAAGTTTATTTGGTAGAAGAACCGATGGCTGCTGCTATTGGAGTAAGATTGCCGGTCCAGGATGCGGTAGGAAACATGGTAATAGATCTCGGCGGAGGGACTACGGATATCGCTGTAATTTCACTGGGAGGGGTGGTAGTCGCAAAAAGCCTCCGTGTTGCCGGCGACAGATTTAATGAAGATATCGCTGCCTACGCCAGAGACGAATTTAAACTCGTTATCGGCGAACGGACCGCGGAAGACGTGAAAATAGCCATCGGTTCCGTCTGGAAAACGAACGAAACGCTGGAGGGAACGCTCCGCGGCCGAGACCTCGTTACAGGACTTCCGCGCGAAGTAATTGTTACGGACGCCGACGTAAGAGCGGCGCTCACAAAATCCGTAAAAACGATTACCGACGCCGTTAAAGCGACAATCGAAGAAACCCCGCCGGAACTCGTAAGCGACATCATGCACCGAGGAATTTTAATGGTAGGCGGAGGGAGTATGATACGCGGTTTGGATAAGCTCATTGAAAGAGAAACCAAAATGCCCGTCTACATGGCAGAAGATCCCATGACCGCAGTAGTTCGCGGGACGGGAATAATACTGGAAGACATCGACAGCTTAAGAGATGTCCTGATCGAAGACGACTATGACATTCCCCCTTCATAAAAAACAAAATTATTTTAAGTATTCGGTTTTGACGGTCTCTTCCGTAGCCTTGATATTGCTGGCGATTATTTTTTTCAAAGTGGACGGCGCGGAGGCTTTTGTTTTCAGATCATTTTCAAAAATAAATTTTTTGCGGGCGCTCACGACAGGAAAAAATAGCGGAAAAGCTTCGCTTGTACTCGCCAAAATATCGGATTTGGAAAAAGAAAATCAAATACTGAGGGAAAGCACTGGGCTTGGCGGCACGCATCCCGGAATTCCCGCGAAAGTTGTTTTGGGCGGCGGATATATTTTTTCGGACTCTCTATACATCAACGAGGGGTCCGGCTCCGGCATCGAAAATGGGGATCTCGCTTTGTCCCCGGAGAAAATTTTTGTCGGACGGATATCGGAAACCGGGACGAACTGGAGCAAGATCGAACCGTTCGGTTTATTGGGACAAAAAGTCGCTTTGCGGTTCGGTCCAAATAAAGAAATTACCGTTGAAGCATCGGGGCTCGGCAGAGGGGAACTCATAACTGAGCTTCCGCAAGACGCACAAATAACGCCGGGAGAAACCGTGTGGCTTGGAAAAAATCCGGAATTTCCTGCCGGGCTTGTCTCGGAAATAAAGAAAGTGGATGGAAGAGAGATTCAGAATATTATTATAAAAAGTCCGCTTCCATTCGGTTCGCTTCTGGATATCGTCATCTTAAAAAACCGATGACTCCGCTGATTTTTCCCCTGCTTATCGGTTTTGTGTTTGATGTGCTTTCAGGAATAAAATTCGGATTTTATTTCATTCCGGCGCTGATAATGAGCCTGACATTTTATTTTCTTCCCTTTGTTTTTGCATGGTTAAATATTTTGATTGCGTATCTGGCGGCTTTTTCGGTTTTTATGGCTTGGTCTTATTTTGTAGCCCATATGAATTTTCCTTCGCCCGGTTTCATCGGCCATATTGCGCTCTATTTAATAATAATTGCCGTAGTATTATATTTAATAAATGTCTTACAAAAAAAATAGCCGGGAGATCGAGTTCGAGGAGATATTCCTCGATGCCGCAAACATGCCCGGGTACCACCGGGAAAATTTGGAAGGCTCCATCGAAAACCCGATAAAAAACAGAATATTCCTGGCGCTCGGCGTATTTTTTTTAGTATTGGGCGGATTATTTTCCGCGAGACTCGGATATCTTCAGATGGTAAAAGGCGAAGCTTTGCGGGAGAGGTCCGAAAATAATTATATAAAGATCTCAAAAACCGAAGCCCCGCGCGGAATAATTTATGATCGGAACGGCGCGCCTCTTCTTAACAATTCGCAAAGCAATGACAATAATTGGAAAAGAGCTTATCTTGAAACCGGTTTTTTGCATCTCATCGGCTTTACAAGCAGGGCGGATAAATCGGCGGATGATCCGAACCAAACGGAGGGGGTCTCGGGCCTTGAGGCTTCTTACGACGAATTGCTCCGTGGGGTAGCGGGGCAGGCGATAGAAGAGATTGACGCGAAGGGGAACATAGTCAGCTCCGGAATCGGAGAAAAGGAAAGAGGCGGAAAAAATCTTCTTACTTCGATAGACAAAAATCTCCAGATAAAATTGACCGAGATAATCAAACAGACGGCGGACGACCACGGATTTACAGGGGGAGTGGGAATTGTAATGGATGTGACGAACGGCGAAATAATCGCCATGGTCAGTGTCCCGGAATTTGACCCGAATATTCTGGTAAGCGGAAATAAAAATTCTCCCGAAGCCGTATCAGCTCTTATAAACAATCCAAAAAAACCTTTCTTAAACCGCGCGGTCGGCGGATTATATCCGCCCGGATCCATCGTAAAACCGGCTGTCGCGCTGGGAGCTTTGGCGGAACATATCATTACGCCGGAGAAGCAAATATTGAGCACCGGCTCGATATCCATACCTAACCCGTATTTTCCGGATAAACCTACGGTATTTAAGGACTGGAAAGCCCACGGCTGGGTTGATATGCGGAGGGCCATTGCGGTTTCCTCGGACGTTTATTTTTATGAAGTCGGCGGAGGATTCGGCGGCCAGTCCGGACTTGGAGTAAATAATCTCAAAAAATATTTTTCACTTTTCGGATTCGGCGACCGCACAGGAATAGACATGCCGGGAGAAAAAGAAGGATATGTTCCGGATGCCCAGAACAATAAAAACAATAGGGCGTGGAACATAGGCGACACTTATCATTTGTCGATAGGACAGGGAGATTTTTTGGTCACTCCTATGCAAGTTGCGGTCTATACATCGGCCCTTGCGTCAAACGGGATTCTCGAGTATCCTCACCTAGTAAAGGCAACAATGGATAACAACAAAGAAGTAGAGGAGCGGTTCGATTATTCGCCGAAAAGAAGTGATTTGCGCGACACTATACCCGAAGAATATTTTACGATTATTCACGAAGCAATGAAGGGGAGCGCTACATACGGAACAGCTTCCGGCTTGGGAGGTCTTCCGATAGCGGTTGCCGCAAAAACAGGTACGGCGGAGATTGGGGATACGGGGAGAGTGCATTCGTGGTCCATCGGATTTTTCCCTTACGAGAAGCCCCGCCTCGCGTTTACCATAATGATGGAGAGCGGCTCGGCGACGAACCTGGTGGGAGGTACATACGCCGCGTCGCAGATGATACAGTGGATGGCACAAAACAATTTCTTATTCAAACTGGATAATGGTATAATCAATCAATAAGCTAACATTCAAAACCATAATGGATTCCATCACAAAAAAAGACCTCGAAGCAGTATTGGATAATAAACTGGGACAATATCAAAAAACAATTGTAGATGCTGTGGATTTTAAGTTTGCAACCCTAGAAACGCATATTGATCGGCGATTCGATGAGATGGGCTTCAGGGTTTCAAAGCTCGAAGAAAATGTAAACAGGCTTACCGTATCGTTGGACGTATTTTTAAAGAAAATGGCCGGCTATAAAGAGGAATTTACGATCCTTAAAGCAGAAGTGGATAAAATCAAGCTCGTCATAAAACAAAAACTTGGCATAGAAATAGCCGCACAGGGGTAAACAATAAATTAATAAATAATTATTGCTTAACATGAATGAGTATAAAACTGGCAATGAACAAAAAGAGCTATTAGAAGAGACTTTGGGTAAATTGCCTTCTGTGGTTCGTGAATATATACCCGACACAAATCTGGAGTACTACAAACGGCCTTGAGGAGTGGAAAATCAACAATATAGGATTAAGTTGGGATCAAAAGAAAAGAAAGTTAAAAAATTAAATAAAAAAAGAAAATAAATATGCAGGATGATTCACAATATTTCAGCAAAGAGGGTCTCGAAAAGTTAAAAACCGAGCTTGAATTTTTCAAGACCAAAAAGCGGAAAGAGATTGCCGACCGTTTAGAATTTGCAAAAAGTCTCGGCGACCTTTCGGAGAACGCCGAATATTCCGAGGCGAAAGAGGCGCAGATGTTAAACGAATCAAAAATAGCCGAATTCGAAGATCTTTTAAGGCGCGCTGTCATCGTGGCACACGACTCAAAACAGGATAAAGTCGATATCGGCTCAGAGATCATTGTCGAAGATGACACAGGAAAGCAGATGAAATTTATGATAGTGGGCTCGCAGGAATCTTCTCCCGCGGAAAATAAGATTTCAAACGAATCTCCGCTGGGGAAAGCTATTTTGGGACACAAAAAAGGCGAGAGCGTAAAAGCTTTTACGCCGCTAGGCGAGAGAATATATAAAATTATCCAAATAATTTAGCTTAATGTCTGCAGGAGAAGACATCCGCAAGGAGAGGATAAAAAAACTTGAAAAATTAGCCGAAAATAAAATAAATCCTTATCCGGCTAAGATTGCTTTTGTGCTGACGGAAATCGCCGCAGCACAAGCAAATTTTAAGAAGCTCGCTTCGAAGAAACCGAAACCAATGGGAATTGCCGGGCGCATTTTGGCTAAAAGGGGACACGGCGGGATAATGTTTTTGGATATTTTTGATGGCTCGAATTCACTTGGCGGTTCAACCGCCAAGTTGCAAGTTTTTGCCGCGGAGGACAAAATGGGCAAAGAAAATTATTCTCTTCTTCAGGAGACGATAGACGTGGGAGATTTTATCGCGGTCTGGGGAAAACCTTTTTATACAAAAAGAAAAGAGCCGACGATAGAAGCGGAAAAATGGCAGATGCTTTCAAAATCATTAAGGCCCCTGCCCGAAAAATGGCATGGGCTCCAGGACGTTGAAGAAAGATTCCGCAAAAGATATCTGGATATTCTGATGAATGCCGACGTACGGGTAAGATTCGCGCTTCGTTCGCGCCTAGTCAGCGAATTGCGCGCACTGCTTGAGAAGGAAGGTTATATGGAAGTTGAGACTCCGATCTTACAGCCAATCTACGGAGGTGCTTTGGCGGAACCCTTCAAAACGCACCACCGCATGCTCGATATGGATATGTATCTAAGAATCGCTCCCGAACTTTATTTAAAACGCCTACTCACGGCCGGATTTACAAAAATATACGAGATAGGCCGGAATTTCAGGAATGAGGGGCTAGATGCCACGCATAACCCGGAGTTTACGACCATCGAACTCTACGAGGCGTTCCGGGACGCTGAATACCTAAAAAAATTCATCACTAAAATAATTCTTGATCTTACAAAAAAAGTTGCCGGAAAAACATCATTTAAATATAATGGGAACACCATCAAGCTTGGAACAAAAATACCGGAGGTGCCTTTCTGGCGTATAATCGAGCGGCACGGAGGAATATTGGCACCGGAAAAGCTTTCGCAAAAAGACCTGCTGCTCCACGCGAAAAGATACGGTATCGTATGCTCGGACGGCAACTCCGAAGTTAAATTAGCCGACCTTATTTTCAAAAAAATAGTCCGACCGAAAATAATCCAGCCGACATTCATCATAGACTATCCTATTGAAATGTCGCCATTGGCAAAAAACGCGGAGGGGAGTGCCGATATCGTCGACCGCTTCCAACTCATCATCGGCGGGGTTGAAATGATGAACGGCTTCTCGGAATTAAACGACCCGCAGGAGCAGAGAAAAAGACTTGAGGCGCAGGAACGGCTGAAAGGAACAGACAACGAAGCGCATCCTTTGGATGAAGAATTTATCGAGATGATGGAGTACGGTTTGCCCTCGGCCGCGGGCCTCGGCATGTCCATCGACCGCCTCGTGATGCTCCTCTCCGACACCGACAACATCAAGGAAGTGATACTCTTCCCAACGATGAAACCTAGACAATAAATATACCTAAGTTATACTTTAAATATGATGATAAATAAACAGGATTTAGAATCAATTCGTGGTGTAATCAAAGAAGAAATCGCCCCTTTGGTCAAAGATGTGGCCGATTTAAAGCTGGATATGGGGTTAGTTAAACAGGATATCCGGGAGATTAAATCGGATTTAACGGCGCTTCGCGAACAAATCCAACAACTCACAGTTACACTAGATAAATTTGTAAAAACAATGATTGATTACAAAGAAGAATTTACGATATTGAAAGCAGAAGTAGATCTCATCAAAAAAGCTCTCCAGGAAAAACTTGGCGTAAAAATCGCCGTTCATGGATAGTGCCTTTTTTATGATAAAAATACTTATCGTTTTCTTGACCATTTTCGTTTTGAGCTTGATCCGCTTTTGGCCAACTTCCAATATTTTTGGCGAAAGTAGGATTAACTCTTTAGAATATTTCGGCGACTGCTGGCAAGGGGATGTCCGGATATGCGATTATGATCTGTTTGATTGAGAATGTGAATAACTTGGCTTAAATTCTAAAAATTGGCTTAAAATAAGGGCCCGACGCGAGTCGAGGCTCTTTTAGTTTCACTTGAACATGTTTCATGGGTGGGATATACTAAAAGTGAGGTGGGATAAAGTGGATAAAACTGTGGACAATGTGGATAACCTTAATAAACAGGCTTAAAGCTTAAATAAAAATGCTAATAGGGGAGTATCTACATACGATAGACAATAAGAACCGCCTCTCTGTTCCTTCAAAATTTCGAAAGGAGCTGGGTAAGACGGTTATTTTGACGCGTGGACTCGATAAATGCCTTTTTCTCTATCCGGTCGCCGAGTGGCGTGCTCTTGCCGACAAACTGGCCAAACTGCCGATTGGAAAAGCAGACACCAGAAGCTTTGTCCGCACAATGATAGCTGGAGCAACCGATATTGAGATAGATGCGCTTGGAAGAATTTTACTTCCGGACTATCTGAAAGTTTACGGAAACCTCCGTGAGGCCGCGATGGTAGTCGGACTCTACAACCGTGCTGAGATCTGGTCGCCGGAATTGTGGCAGAACTATAGCAAGGGTGCGGCGGAAAACGTTCTGAAGGTCGCAGAGAAATTAGGTGAGGCGGGACTATACTGATGAGCATTCATATGCCGGTTTTAGCGGGTGAGATCAAAGTACTTTTAAATCTGAAGGAAGGAGATATTGCAATCGACGCAACGCTCGGCGCGGGAGGCCACGCGAGAGAAATGCTCGTCGCGGTCGGCAATTCTGGCAGAATGCTCGCCATAGAGCAGGATGAGGAGATGATAAAAATGTTCGGAAAAGCGCCGCAAAATCTGACGATAGAGAATGCGAATTTCAGAAATATAGACGAGCTCGCGGCAAAAAACGGATTTACCGGAGCGGGCGCGATTTTATTTGACCTTGGAATATCGCGCTGGCACTACACGGAAAGCGGCCGGGGATTTACTTTCGGGAATCCCGACGAGCCACTGATAATGAATCTCGATACAGCATCCGAAGTCAGCGCCGCATCTATTTTGAACAGCATGGATGAAAAAGGACTTGCGGAAATGTTCACGGAGCTCGGCGAGATTAGTCCGGACGTATCAAGAAGACTGGCACGGGAAATAGTGAACGCAAGAAAACGGAGAAAGTTCATCAAAGTCGGGGATTTGCTCGAAGTTGCGGGGAAAGTAATGCTGAAGAGAAGAGGAAAGATCCACGAAGCAACTAAAATATTTCAGGCATTGAGAATTAAAGTAAACGAGGAGCTTGAAAATCTGAATGTTGCCGAGAAAAAAGCTTTTGAAATACTGGCCCCCGGAGGACGTCTTGCGATAATATCCTTTCATTCATTAGAAGACAGAATTATAAAAAATTATTTCCGGGAACTGGCAAAAGACGGCAAAGCGGTAATTTTGACAAAAAAACCGGTCACGGCGCAAAGAGAAGAAATTTTAAAAAACCCCTCCGCAAGGAGCGCCAAATTAAGAGTTATAGAGAAAACGTAGTCCCGTTAGAAAATCAAATATGTTTATAATACAAAGTAAAAATTTAATACTAAATAGCCCTGCATCTGCAAGGCAGATTTTTAGTTCATTTTCTAACGGGATAAATTTTTTCCGCGACGAAGTATTGTCCATGAGCAGAAGAAAGGCTATATTAAAAACCGGCCTGTTTATATTCGCCGTAGCGGCGGTTTATTACGTATTGCTTTCCGGAGCAATAGTCGGCAATAACCTGAAAAAAGTGGCGTTAACCCGCGAACTTAGCACCGAGTCACGCGCGTTGGATGCGGTGCGCTCGGAACTCATCGCCGGAAATTCGGCGCTGACAATCGATTATCTCGGCACTCTGGGCTATAAAGAAACTAAAAATTTAAATGTTTTAAAACGAACGAATAATGTTGCGGGAAACAGCATCAAATCCTACCAATAGAATAAACACGATAATTTTTATCGTCGTTATGATAGGAATCCTGATAGGCATCAGGCTTTTTTTTCTGCAAGCGGTGAACTACGGTTATTATGAGGCCCGCGCGGAGGACCAGCAAAGCTTCAGCAAAATACTGGAAGCCAAACGCGGGAATATTTTGGCGCATTCAAAAACCGGGGAAGAAATATTTTTAGCGGCAACCCAAAACGGCTTTATTTTATTCCTGAATAACAAACTTTTGCAGGAAAAAGGCGTGCTGTATGAGAAATTAAACGGCATAACACCGATCGACGAAACACTTTTTGCAAAAACTATATTAAAAGAAAACGACCCGTATGAAATCTTAAAAAAAAGAATAACACAAAATGAAGCCGATGCCATCGCCATCTTAAAACTAAAAGGAGTGGGCCTGGAACCGGAAAGCTGGCGATATTATCCAGGAGGGGCACTCGCCTCGCATTTGCTTGGATTCGTCGCCGAATCCGCTGACGGCGAACCGGAAGGAAAATACGGCGCCGAAAAATATTATAATTCTGATTTAAACGGCGAAGAGGGGACACTCGTCGCCGACAAAGACGCGAAGGGCCTGCTTATTGCTTTGGGCAGTCAATTTGTCACTGATGCGAAAGAAGGCGAGAATATAACGCTCACTATAGATCCTGACCTCCAGCGTTTTACCGAAGCGGAAATCACAAAAGTCATGGAAAAATGGAGTGCGGAGAGTGCGGGAGTAATTATCATAGAGCCAAAAACAGGACGTATTAAGACAATGGCCGCCTCCCCGTCATTTGACCCGAATGAATACCAGAAAGAAAAAAACCTCGGAGTATTTTTGAATCCGTTCACCGAGAAAATATTTGAGATGGGTTCGGTTTTTAAACCGCTTACAATGACTGCCGCGCTCGACCAGGGAGTTTTAACACCCGACACCACCTACGTCGATAAAGGCGAAGTAAAAATAGGTTCAGCTACAATACATAATTACGACTATAAAGCGCGGGGAACGGTAAATATGACGCACGTATTGGAGGAATCGCTGAACACCGGCGCGGTTTTTGCTATGCAGAAAATCGGCGGAGAAAAACTCCGCGAATATTTCCATAATTACGGTTTGGGAGAAAAGCTCGGTATTGACCTGCCCGGGGAATTGAGGGGTGACCTTTCAAATTTGGATTCCGGAAGAGAAGTAGAATTCGCGACGGCTGCTTTCGGACAGGGTGTCGCGGTAACGCCTTTGGAACTCGCAATGGCACTTGCCACTCTCGGAAACGGAGGAAAGCTGATGAGACCGTACATAAACGACGCAAACTCCCCAAAGATGATACGGCAGGTAATCAAACCGGAAACATCAACAGCGATAAGCAAAATGCTCGTGGACGTAGTGGACTTAGCTTTGGCGGGCGGCAACGCAAAAATTGACGGCTACAGCATTGCCGCAAAAACCGGCACGGCACAGATCCCGAAAAAAGACGGCAAGGGTTACAGCGACCAATATCTGCACACTTTTTTCGGTTATTTTCCCGCTTATGACCCGCAATACTTAATATTAATGTTCCTGGAAAAGCCGCGGGGCGTACAATACGCATCGCATTCGCTTACCGATACATTTAGTGAATTAGTGGAATTTATGATAAGTTATTACACAATCCCACCCGACAGATGAAAAAAATAATAACTTCAATATTAGTGATGCTCGCAAAAAGAGCGGTAAAACGCTTCCGCCCGCAGATAATCGGTGTAACGGGCTCCGTCGGCAAGTCGTCCACAAAAGATGCGATAGCCGCGGTTTTGGAGAGCAAATATGACGTAAGGAAAAGCCAAAAAAGCTACAACAGCGAGATAGGCCTTGCGATGGCGGTTTTGGGGATTAGTACGGCCTGGAATAGTCCGTTGGGCTGGCTGAAAAATATCTGGCTTGGCACGAGGGTTGCATTCGGCCCGTCCGCCCGCTTCGCCGAAGCTTCATCGAGGCGAGCCGGTCGAGCAGGGAAAAAATTCCCAAAAATTTTAATACTTGAAATGGGAGTAGACCGCCCGCAGGATTTTGATAAATTATTGAAAGTTGCAAGGCCGGACATCGGAGTAGTCACCGCAATCGGACAGATACCTGTTCATGTTGAATTTTTTTCTGGCCCCGAAGCGGTGGCAAGGGAAAAATCAAAATTAATAAAAATCCTCCCGTCGGAAGGTACTGCAATATTGAATTTTGACGACGAAGTTGTCTGGGAAATGCACGAAAAAACAAAGGCCAAAGTTTTCTCGTTCGGTTTCGGAACAGAAAGCAATCTGCGGGCTTCGAATTACAAAATAGACCTTTCGGGGATAACTTTTAAACTGGCGCGTGACGGCGCTTCCGTCCCAATACGCCTCTCCAAAGTTTACGGTAAACAGCATGTTTACGCGGCGATGGCCGGCGCATCCGTAGGGCTCGCTTTCGGCATGAATCTGATAGAAATTTCCGAGGCGTTGCAAAAATACTCGGCTCCTCCGGGAAGACTGAAGCTGATAGAAGGAATAAAAAATAGCTATATATTGGACGACTCTTACAACGCATCACCTCTGGCAACGCACGCGGCGCTCGATACGCTCGGCGACCTTCAGACGAAAGGAAAAAAGATTGTAGTTTTTGGCGATATGCTGGAGATTGGTAAATACACAATTGAGGCCCACAAAACGCTCGGTCAACTTGCGGCAAAATATGCTGGCTATGTAATTACCGCGGGTCCGCGTTCTAAATTTACCGCAGAAGGCGCTATATCAAACGGCATACCAAAAGAAAACGTAAAAAGTTTTTCAACTTCAGATGAGGCGGCGCCGTATGTTAAGGAATTAATAAAAAAAGATGATTTGATTTTAGTAAAAGGCTCGCAGGGCATGCGCATGGAAAAAGTGATTTTGGAGATCATGGCGCATCCGGAAGATGCGGAGAAACTGCTCGTAAGGCAAGACGCGTATTGGCTCCGACATCCTTGATGTCGAGAGTCCTCGATTACATATTTAAAATATGATGAAAATCGGGAAAGAATAAAGATTAAAAAACTGACCCCGCTTTTTAAGGCGGGGTGTGATTTATTTGAGGAGCATCGGCGATGCTGCGTCGAGAGCTTTTTCCCCGACATGCATAGCGTGCTCCTGAAACTGGAAGGTGGCAACTAGGGCTCTTGAAAAGGCGCTGAATACGTCGCCCATCAAGTTTGCCAAGATGATGATCGCAAGCCCCATGCCTAGTGCTCTTAATATTTTCATAGCTTTTTTTTTGCTAATCCAATAATTGGCGAGGGCTTACGACCGGCAATTTGTTTTTAACCAAACCGCCGCCCTCCTTTCTTCGGGCGACGTTCGCCAAGAGAAAGGAGGGAATCATCCTTATATCAATCTGTTTGAATTATAGCATATTTCTAGGCACTTGTCAAACAGCCGTACAGTTAACCTTATGATGCTGCAAACTAACAATAACCGCCAAAACAGGTAGGCCTTTAATTTTTGTGCTGGATTTTTATGCGAAAAATGATATAGTTTTTCTAACGGTCCTATCGTCTAGCCTGGTCTAGGACACACGGTTCTCATCCGTGGAACTCGGGTTCAAATCCCGATGGGACCACACACACTTTACAGAGTGGCGCTTCATTGTTATCTTTGATTTAGGTTTTGCAATAAAAGGGGACACAATGACAGATTTGGCTAAAGCTCAAAAGGTTGTCGGAAGAGTAGTTTCCGGAATAAAAATTGAAGGCAAGGACATATGGCTTGATTTCCAGGACGGCGGCCGGATGGTGGTTTATGTAAAAGACCGCTTCAACGGCGGTATTCATACGGAAAAACTCAGAGTGTTTGTGGATAATGAGATTGTCCACCAATTTAAACTATTTTAACTCGATTGCAATAGATTGCAATTATCAAACGGCCCACCAGTGGCCGTTTTTAACTTGACAAATCACGGACGAATGCGCTAAGGATGGATTAGATACAAGATTTGAATGTTGCGGAAAATTTTCTTTGATGTAGCCACGGATTTGCTCAAATTTTGCATATTTCTCACCGGCCCATGGCGCCGGGCAAAGTTTTATACAACCTGGAATTTTTATCAGCAAGACGTGGTATACCGCGAACGGCTGACTGCGTTGGGCTTCAAATTTGCCGTTAGCGCATTTTTGGACAGCAAAGCAAACCAAAACTATTGCCTATCAGGAGTTACTTCATTCCATTAAAGACCCGGGACATCCGGGTTTTTTAAATGCTGTTTACCGCGGGTCAAAAGGCCCAGACCCCGCTCGTATAAATTTTGGTAAAATAAAGCAATAAAATAAAAAATACGGCCGCGATTAATTTTACGATTGTTTTATCTTTGATCCTTGAGAGCACAATGAACATCGGGAACGCTGCCAAAGAATACCTGGCGTTGCTGATGCCCCATGAGTATGATGCGAAAAAAATAATCGAAGAAAGTGAATACGCCGTATATTCGAGAGGGATCTTTTGATATACGCCCAAAAAGACCGTAAACAACGCAGTAACCGTGAAAACCGCGCCCCATCCGAGCGTCATCATAAATTGGTCGTCCCAGACCGGCGTAAATGAATTGATTAGGAATTTATTTGCCGAATCAAAAACCTCTTCCCCCGGGACGATCAGCATCTTCGCCGAATATATATTTGTTTTATATTCTTCCATGAAATACGCCGGACCGCCGTAATACGCCGCATTGATGCAGAGGTAGATGAGGACGCCCAGCACCGGAGTAAGAAGCAGGAAAAATATCGCTTTCCAACGCGAAAATATTTTTTTTAAAATACTTAAAATAGAAACCGGCATAAGCAATAAATCGCACGTGGGCATTGTTTGCAGAAGATACCATGGGATTTTTTTTATAATATAAATTACATAAGAGGGGTAAAGTGCAATTCCCTGAAGACGCGTTAAAATACCGCACATGCCCAAAAGCCCCGCCGCGGCGTATGACGATTTCCGCAAATAATAAAAAGACGCAACCGCAAGAAATAGGTATATTGATTCGGCGTATGGCGCTACGGTAAAATATGATGTCGGGTATACGTTCATCAGCAAAACCGCGTAAAAAGCCGCGTTTCTGTCGCCAAACTCCAGCATCACTAATTTATAAAGAAAATAGGAAGCGAGAATAATAGACACAAAAGAGACGTAAACCGCCGAGTAAAAAGTCGACAAACCCGTAATCAGGGATACAGCCAAAATGGCGGCGGGGTAAAACGGGGGAAAATGGCTAAGAAAATTTCTGTACCCAATGTCTACCGAAGGCGCCCTGTACCATTCTTCAGCCAGCGTTAAATACGCTTTGGAATCCCACCGATTCCAGATCGTGAGCCAATTTTCAGCGGGATACGTATTAAAATTGAAATTATCATAGCCCCACCAAAATAAAAATACTTTAATGAGCGCTGCCAGGATTAATAGTTTAAATACCGAGCCATTAATAAACCTTCTTAAATCTTTCATTAAAATTCATTATAGCATTTTGCAGGACAAGCTGTAATATAGTAAACTTAAAACAATGACGCTCTATATTATTTTGGCTTTGGCGGGCGGGGTTATGGTCGGTATAGCTTTATTTTATTTTTTGGGAAAAAGGGGCGGACAAGATGAAGGTGCTGATAAACAGGGCCAGGCATTTTTGATGCTGCAAACCCAGATCAACGAACTCGCAAGGGCAGTCGACCAGAAAATGGGTGAGTCCACCAAAATAATGCAGCACCAATTCGGAGAGTCCTCAAAGCTTGTGCGCGATGTAACGGAGCGCCTCACAAAACTGGACGAAACCAACAGGCAGGTTATCGGCTTTACGGACCAATTGCAAAATCTGCAGGATATTTTGAAAAACCCGAAGCAAAGGGGTATTTTGGGCGAATATTATCTGGAAACGCTGCTTAAAAATGTTTTGCCGCCCGGAAGCTACCAGATGCAGTATCCATTCAAGGACGGGACTATCGTTGATGCTGTTGTTTTTGTGAAAGAAAAAATAATCCCTATCGACTCTAAATTTTCAATTGAAAATTATAACCGCCTCGTTGAGGAAAGAGACCAGACTGAAAAAGAAAAATTGGAAAAGTTATTTAAGCAGGATTTAAAAAACAGGATAGACGAAACGGCAAAATATGTTAAACCGGAAGAGGGGACACTGGACTTTGCTTTCATGTTTATTCCGCATGAGGCCATTTATTATGACCTTTTGGTAACACAAGTGGGGGCCGTCAAAGTAAACACGCGCGACTTAATTGAATACGCATTCAAAGAAAAACACGTTATTATTGTTTCGCCGACCTCGTTCTTGGCATATTTACAAACCGTGCTTCAGGGTTTAAAAGCCCTGCAAATTGAGGAATCAGCAAAAGAGATAAGACAGCGCGTTGAGGAATTGGGGCGGCACCTTATGAGCTACGAAGATTTTATGAATAAGATAGGGAAAAATTTGGGCACTACGGTTTCAGCATACAACAGTGCGTCAAAAGAATTTAAAAAAATAGACAAAGACGTTATGCGCATAACCGGAAAGGGAATTGAATCGGACTTAAGTCTTCTTGAAAAACCGGAGGAAATTGAGTAGAATTTTTTGAAGTCGTCGCATTTTGCAAGACCTTGCACAGCGCGACGGCGCGAGCAGAGCAATTTTTCAGCAGAAAAATATGCGTGTCCTTGCAAGGTGCGATCGACTTAAAAAAATAATGCAAAAAAAATCTAAAAATTGGGGTTTTGATATAAAAAATCTGGACCGTTCCGCGAGGCCGCAGGATGATTTTTTCCGGTACGCCAACGGCGGATGGTTAAAGAAAAACCCTATCCCGCATGATGAGAGCAATTGGGGCTCTTTTTATCTTTTGCGAAAAGCAAGCGACGAAGCCCTCCGCAATATCTTGGAGGATTCCAAACGCAAGAAAGCCGCTCACGGATCAAATCTCCGGAAGGTGCGCGATTATTACCTTAGCGCGATGAACGAAAAAAAACTCAACAAGGAAGGTGCGGGACCTCTTCACAAATTCTTTGACATTATAGACAACATTAAAAACTCGGATGATATTGTTGCACTGTCTGCATATTTCCGGCGGATAGGCGTCTCCTCGCTTTGGCGGATTGATGCCAATCAGGACATGAAAGACAGGAGTATTGTGGTGCTATATTTGGAACAAGGCGGGCTTGGGCTCCCCGACAGAGATTATTATCTTAAAACAGATAAGAAATCGGAAGAGATCAGGCAAAAGTACACCACGCATATTAAGAAAATGCATAAGCTTATCTTTGGCCAGAATTTTAATCCCAAAAAAACAGCTTCCGCGATAATGAACATAGAAACCCGTTTCGCCAAAGCTTCAATGACAATGGTTGAACGGAGAGACTATGAAAAACAGTACAATAAAATGCGCTTAGCCGGACTCCGGCGCCTTGCCCCGAATATTGACTGGATAAAATATTTTTCCGCTGTTGGTGCGCATGCAAAAGGACGGCTTATAGTGATGCAGCCGTTATTCATCAAAACAGCCGAAAAAATGCTGTCGAATATTCCGCTGGAAGACTGGAAATATTATTTTAAGTGGAAAGTCATGAGCGCATTTGCGGGCTATTTGAGCGACAAGTTGGCCGATGAGCGTTTCAATTTTTTCGGGAAGGTTCTTTCCGGCCAAAAAAAGATGAAACCGCGGTGGAGACGGGCCGCGAACGAAATAGATTCGGCTTTGGAGCGCTCGATTGGATGGGAAACACAACCAAGAAAAAAGCTTTGGAAAAATTAAGCGCTTTTATCAGAAAACTCGGATATCCGGATAAATGGAGAAATTACGGCAAGCTAAATGTCTCGCCTGATTCTTATTTGGAAAACCATATTGCGTCGTACGCATTTGAATTTGTGCGCAGTATGAAAAAAATAGGAAAACGTCCTGACAAAAAAGAATGGGGAATGACGCCGCCTACAGTGAACGCTTATTATAATCCGCTTTTTACCGAAATAGTTTTCCCAGCGGGCATAATGCAGCCGCCTTTCTTTGACCCGAACACGGACGACGCCGTGAACTACGGCGCAATAGGCGCGGTAATCGGTCACGAACTCACGCACGGGTTTGACGACAAGGGAAGTACTTTTGACAAAAATGGTGAAATGAAAAATTGGTGGGCAAAGAGCGACCGGAAGCTGTTTTTAAAAAAAGCCAAAGGCTTGATAGACCAATATGGTAAATTTGAAGCCCTGCATGGAGTGTTCGTGAACGGCAAGCTGACGATCGGAGAAAACATCGCAGACTTGGGCGGGCTTATAATTGCTTATCATGCTTACCAAAAAGCGGTACGGGGAAAAGAACGGAAAATTATCGGCGGATTTACCCAGGAACAAAGATTTTTTCTGGGAGCGGCATATGCGGAATGCGGACAAGCTAGGGAAGCGGCGTTGAGACAGCAAATCAATACAGACCCGCATTCGCCGTCTGAAGCAAGGGTAAATTTGCCGCTTGCGAATATGACCGAATTTTACGAAGCATTCGGCGTCAAAGAAGGCGACAAAATGTGGCGCCCTGAAAAAGACAGGGTTGCAATTTGGTAAATTTATGCCGCCCGGAAACTTATAAATTTCCGCGCTTTTCTTTTTTAATAGCCTGTGCTAGCATTCGTATATTAGTATTTATTCGTAATTTCGTAACCTTATGAAATTAGCTGTAATTGAGACCGGCGGGAAGCAATATTTGGTTTCCGCGGGCCAAAAAATAATGATAGAGAAGATATCCGACGAAACGGGCCTGCCTGCGAAGGCAGGCGGCAAATTAACTTTTGATAAAGTTCTGATGTTAGCGGACCTGCCTGCGCAGGCAGGCGGCGAACCAATAGTTGAGGTGGGCAAGCCGTATTTGGCCGGCAAAAAGGTGAGTGCGGAACTTACTGAACAAAAGCGCCTTCCAAAAGTCATTACCTACAAATATCACTCAAAGAACCGCTACAGAAATAAAAAGGGCCACAGACAATCTGTGACCATGGTGAAGATTTTGGCGGTCTAAGTGTAGACTCTGACTTTTACAGCTTCGTCGGTTTCCAAAACACCCTCGTATATTACTTGTCCGAAACCGGACGTTATTTTTTTTATTTTCGCCACAATAACGCAATTTTGAAACAACTTGTTTTTTTTCAAAAGAAGCGCCGTTACTGTTTTTAAATCTGGATCGTAATCAGCGTCATAGACCAATAAACGCTTTTCGCGCCCGGTAGGAAAAACAATTTCTGCCCGCATTCAGCCTCCTCTGCAAAAATTTCTTTATTTAAATTAGCGCTTTTATCGTCTATTGTCAAGGGCGTTTCGGAGGGTCATTTCGTCCGCGTATTCCAGCTCAACGCCCGTTGAAAGACCGCGTGCCAGACGCGTAATTTTGACCTGTAATGGCTCCAAAACCCTGGTCGTGTAGTTTGACGTGAATTCGCCCAACTTAGTGGGGGAGAGGGCGAGGATTACTTCGGAAGCCTTGCCCGGGAAGAAGTCCGACTTCCCCGGGAAGTCGGACTTCGAGGAGGGTAAGGTAGACAATCTTTCATGTAACTTTTTAATCCTCTCGCGTACCAATCCTTTTTCTTCCATGGGATCTATCATTCCGCCCAAAATGTGGTATAGCCCGTCGTAAACCCCGGCGCGCTCCATATTTAAAAGGTCGCTGTCTTTTTCTAAGACCATTATTTTATTTTTATCGCGCTTGGAGCTGCCACCTGCCTGCGCAGGCAGGCAAAATGAGCAGATCTTTTCGCCGTCTTTCACCGAAAAAGCACGAAAGCAGATGCTGCATCTTTTTAAGTGTTTGGGAATTTCCGCTATGGCGCGGGAAAGTTCGTTTTGCTCCATGTCGGTAAAATCCAAAAGCGCCCACAAAAACCTATTGGCCTGCCGCGGGCCTATCCCAGGAAGCTTCTCCAAAAGCTTTCTCAAATTATTGAAGAAATTTGATTCCACGAAATTATTTTAACACAAAACAAAGAAAGCCAAGAGTCTGCTTGGCTTCTGAAGTTATTCAAAATTGCGTTCGATGGCGGAGAAGCTGACCTTTTCCTGGTTGAAGTACAATGTAACTTTACCCAAAGGTCCGTTCCTGTGCTTTTCTATCAAAATATCTGCCTGATTCGGCCGGTCCGAGTTCTCTTTTACCTTATCCTCGCGGTGGATAAACATTACGACATCCGCATCCTGCTCTATGGCTCCCGAATCACGGAGGTCTGATAATTGCGGTTTCTTGTTCGGACGGTTCTCAATCTGACGGTTCAGCTGTGAAAGCGCCAAAATAGGAATATTGAGTTCTCTTGCCAATCCTTTCAGCGACCGCGAAATTTCCGTTATCTGCTGAACCATGCTGTCCGACTGGGTACGCGGTACCATAAGCTGAAGGTAGTCCACAACAATGAGCCCCAGACCTTTTTCGGCTTTCAGTCTTCTTGCCTTTGCGCGCATCTGCATAATATTGATGGACGCTTCGTCATCAATATATAAAGGCGCGTTCTTGAGAGAATCAAGACTGTCGCGTATCCTTTGAAAATCTTCGCTCTGCGAAGACAATCTTCCCGTGCGGAGTTTCCAGAGGTCTACATTCGCTTCAGCCGAAATTAACCTGTCAGTTATTTGGTCGACTGACATTTCCAGAGAAAAGATACCTGTCGGAATTTTTTCGCGCATAGCAGCGTGCCGCGCGATATCCATCGCCAGAGTAGTTTTACCGAGTGACGGGCGGGCCGCAAGAATAATAAGGTCTGAATTTTGCAATCCTGATAAAATATTATCCAACCCTTTGAATCCGGTAGGAACACCGCGGAGCGAGCCATCTCCCGCGTTGTTATGAAGCTTGTCTATTCTTTCCCATGCTTCCTCAAGTGCCGCGGAAACGGGCATGAATCCTTTAATTAGTGATTTATGGGCAATCTGAAAAACTCTCTGCTCGGCACTATCCAAAAGAGTATCTATATCGCCGTCCTCCTGATAGCCAAGCTGTGAAATATCGTGAGAAACCGAGATCAGGTCGCGTAAAATCTTCTTTTTTTTGATTATTTCGGCATAATAAGCCGCATTAGAGGCCGTGGGCACGCTGTTTACCAAATTGGCAAGATAGGACTGCCCGCCGATATCTTCAAGCCGCTTGGATTCTTTGAGTGAATTTGAAACCGACAGGATATCGATAGGTTTTTGCTTTTCAAAAAGCAGCGCCATCGCATCAAAGACCATCCTGTGCTCCGGCTTATAAAAATCTTCGCCATTCAAAATATCAACGATCTTATCCATCGTGGCGCCGTCCAACAAAATCGAACCCAAAAGAGAAATTTCCGCTTCAACTTGTTGCGGCGGCATGCGGGAGACTGAAAACGGTGAGAGAACTTGCGCCATTAACTTTATTTTACCCCGTTACATCTTTTCAAGCAAAGCAATCGCTATGTGATTAAAGTGTGAGTAAGTCAAGCTCGGTAGATATTTTAATAAGCATACATACCTGAGATGTAACGGGGTTTAGAAGTTAAAAATAGCGTGTCGCAAAACCTGCCTGCCGGCAGGCAGGTCTAAATCTTTTTCAGGCGGGGACCGTCCGGGGTATCCTGAATTTCCCAGCCCAGGTCGTAGATTTTTTGGCGCAGAAGGTCGGCGGAAGTGAAATCCCTGACCTTTCTTGCTTCCTCGCGCTCTTTTAGAAACTGTGATATTTCGTCACTGGGCTTTTCTGGCTCACGGACGTCGGCCAACCCCAGCCCCAGCACGCGGTCGAATTCCAGAAGGAGCCCCAAAACCTCGCCTGCATCATATTTTTTGCCGTTCTTATTGTACTCGTTAACAACTCCCCAAACCTGGGCCAACGCCTTCGGGGTATCGAGGTCGTTGGAGACGGCGATTTGAAAATTATCGCTCGCGCTTTCCAATGCCTTGGCGCCAGATTTTGCACCGGCACGCATATTCTCCTGCTGGAGAATTGCTCTGCTCGTCCCGCCGTGGCGGGACTGCGCAAGGCCTCTCAAAATCTGCGCCTTCGTCATTTCTGAAAAACGCTCGCCTGCGGATTTCAATTTAAGACTTAAGACGAATTCCTGCAGGCGCCCCAAAGAAATCTGCGCAGCTTTCAAAGACTCCAAGGTAAAGTTGAGCTGTGTGCGGTAGCGGGCTCCCAACAGAAGATAGCGGAAAGCTAGCGGGTCAAAATTTTTGTTTTCCAAATCGCGCAGCGTGAAAACGTTTCCCAGAGATTTGGACATCTTTTTCCCATCCACAAGCAAATGTTCTCCTTCGATAAAATATTTTACGAATCTTTTTTTTGTAGCACCCTCCGATTGCGCTATTTCGTTTTCGTGATGAGGGAAAAGCAAATCAATGCCTCCGGCATGTATATCAAAACTTTTTCCAAGATATTTCATGCTCATAGCCGAGCACTCAATATGCCATCCCGGGCGCCCTTCGCCAAAAGGCGACGGCCACGACGGCTCTCCCCCTTTCTTTGCTTTCCACAAAACAAAATCTTGTGCAGAACTTTTATCATATTCATCAGAATCTGTTCTGTGGAAGTCCGACTTCCCCGGGAAGTCGGACTTCCTAAGACGGGAAAGCTTGCCGTATTTTTTGAATTTAGAAACATCAAAGTAAACCGATCCGTCCGCTTTGTAAGCAAGCTTATTTTTAATAAGTGCTTTTATCACGCTTATCATTTCTTTGATATGATCCGTTGCTTTCGGATATTTCCACGCGGGCTCAATATTTAATTTTTTGAGATCGTTATAAAACGCCACTTCGTATGGCTTTGTGAATTCAAAAATTGTCTTCCCGGAGACTGACGCGTTTTTGATTATTTTATCTTCAACGTCGGTTATATTCATTACGTGTTTTACTTTGAGACCGGAATATTTCAGCGAACGCTTCAAAATGTCTTCAAATATATAAGCGCGGAAGTTGCCGATATGCGCGAAACTATAAACTGTGGGGCCGCAGGTATAAAGCCCAACTACGCCCTTCTTTAACGGCTTCAAATTCTCCTTTTTCCGCGTCAAAAAATTGTAGAGCTTAATGGTCATTAGCTTTAATTATAGAACAATGAGGTTATTTTCTTGCTATTGACAAAAATCGTGGGAAGAGTACAATACCCAAAATGAGCAGGGGGTAAATAATAATTGGAGGAATAATTGCCGTTATATTGGGAATTTGGCTTTTAATCGGCTATAGCCACCCGCCTCCGCCCTACAGCCAAGCACAAATTGCTTGGCTGTTTCATTTTTGCCGATATAACATAATATTCACGGCCGTTACAAAGATGTTATATTTATTTCGTGATTGATTTATTCTGTATATCATGCTAATGTTTTTGCCAGAGAGGTGGATTTTATGGAACTAACCAAAGGGAAAGAATTTGTCTTGTGGTCGGTTTATTGTTTGTTGATGAATAAAAGATCGGACATAATGCGGAGCACGCTAGGCGTTGGCCCTAGTCGTAAAATGTACAGAAACTTAGCGAGGCGTTTAGTCGACGAATGCAGGATTTATTGCATATCGTTATTCAGCGGAATGCAGGAGCCGATCTTCGACGCGGTAAAATACCTTGCCGACATTCGAGACTACGAGTCGATTCCGCGATTAAAACAGCTTTTTGAAAATTATACTACAGGACCCAAGGACAGAAATCGAACCTTTCAGTGGCAAGGGTTTAGTATTACATCTATATCCGGTCCAATGGATCGTTTACACGCAGCGCTTCAATGGCAAACAACAATCACTTTGCTTACATTACTTCCCAATGGTGAAGCTATAGAATTTGTAAGGGGAGTTTTCAGAGATGTGCCGTTGAGATATTTGGGTATAGATACGATAATTCGTTTGGTGGATTTTTCGATAAAGACCAGCCTGAACGACCTTGCGGACTTCTTTTTAGATCAAGGCAAAAAAATGAAAGCAAGATTTGATAGGGAAAGTGATGATTGGAATTCTAATCGGATGAGCGATCATACTAGGTGCTTCTCGTATAATGATCTGTATAATTATGAAGAGCTCGTTTATGGAGCTTATATGCTTGTCTCAAAGCAAAGCGTCAAAGAAGAAGCATTGCAGATCTTAATTGGTGAGTATAATCATCCCGATACCGGTTGGACATTTTCTAAAAGAACGCATTGCGGAATATCGCATCTGTTACTAAAGCTTATTGTGAGAGATTTGGCGGGAAATCCGGAAGAACAAAATAGAATCATTTCGGCTTTAAACCCCGAACGCTATAAGCAAGACTTGGAATCTTATTTAAAAATAGGGAACCACCGGATTTAATCCGTGGTTTTTCTTTTTTCTCAAAACCACTTTCTTCGCTTGAAGAAAATCAGCATGAAAAGGACAGAGGCGATGATGACGGAAAGCACAATGAGAAAATCGTAAGGCGAGCCGAAAAATTGGTGCGGTGTGATATTCATGGAAAAAATGGCGGCGATAAGCGTTAGCGGAAACGTGACAAAGGCCATTAGGGTCAGCCTTTTCATTATTTCATTCGAGCGCATCGAAATGAAAGAAATATTCGTATCATATAGCGCTTCAACCGTTTCTTTGTGATTTTCCAGAAGATTCCAGACCTTGTAATATTCGCCTATGATGTCTTTTAAATAAGGCTCCATTTCTTTGCCGAAAAAATTCAGCCCGTGGGAGGCAAGGGACGCGACAACTGTTTCGTGCGGTTTGATCGCCCTTCTGAAATTCAGAATGTCCCGCCTCAGGAAAAATATTTCCTGGATAGTCGCTTCGTCTTCTCTTGCCGCAAGTTTGTCATCAATGGCATCAATCTTCAATTTAATATGATCCAGTTCGCGCAAAGCATAATCGTAAAGACGGGTAAGCAACTGGTAAAACACCATACCTACACCACCCGAAAACAAGCGGGCCAACTCATCTTTGTCCAATTCCAGTTCATTAAAAAATTCAGTGAGCGCGCCATCCTGATCGTACCTTACGGTTATCAAAAAATCCTCACCGACGATGAAATCGATCTCAGAACCGAGACTCGTGCGCTTTTCATGGTCAAAAACCGGGAAATGAAGTATTAGGTATATAAAATTCTGGAATTTGTCGACTTTGGGCCGCAATGACGGGTGGGTCAACTCCTCGGCGACCACCGGGTGAATACCGTAATTTTCCACTAATTTCTCTATCTCTTCCCATGTGGGCTTGTCCGCGTATACCCAGCGCTTATCGTGCCATTTTAATTCTCTTATCATATGTATATATTGTAATATAAAAAGTAATTTGGGATAATAGAGGACATGTGGAATTGGAAAAAGCTTGGATTGCTTACAGGTGCCGCCGTATTGCTCGGCGGGGTTTTTTGCATCGGATTATACACAGGGTTACAGCTTTCGGCGGAGAATAAAATAGCCGGAGTACTATCGCAAAATCCTCCGGCGCCGCTTCCGGATGAAGTTGATTTCGCCGCGTTTTGGCAGGCGTGGTCTATTGTTGAACAAAGATTCGTGGATATCGACAAAGTGAAAAGACAGGATATGGTTTACGGCGCAATCTCAGGACTTCTCAAATCGATGGGTGATCCGTACACCGTATTTTTCCCGCCCGAAGACAACAAGGCGTTCCATGAAGAAATAAAGGGAGAATTTCAGGGAGTCGGAATGGAAGTCGGCATAAGAAAAGATATCCTTACGGTTATTGCGCCGCTCAAAGGTTCGCCGGCGGAGCGCGCGGGTATTTTGGCGGGAGATAAAATATTAAAAATTGACGACAAATCGACCGGAGACCTTACATTGGAAGAGGCGGTAAGAACTATTCGAGGAGAAAAGGGAACGAAAGTTAAACTCATTATCATAAGGAACGGAGAAGACGAAAGCCGGACTTTTGAGATTGAGCGCGCCGTCATAAATATTCCAGTTATCGACACGGACATGAATGCGTCTTCCAAGATATCAAAAGAAGACGGAAAACCGATTGAAGAAAATGAAGCGGAAAAAAATGGAATATTCGTCATTAAATTATATAATTTTTCCGAAACATCAGCGGTGCAATTCCGTGACGCATTAAGGCAATTTATTTTGAGCGGAAACAAAAAACTGATATTGGATTTGCGCAACAATCCGGGCGGTTATCTGGAAGCTGCGGTTGATATTGCGAGCTGGTTTTTGCCGCAGGGAGATGTTGTCGTTACCGAAGATTTTGGAAAGGGAGAAATGACCGACCACAGAAGCAGGGGGTACAATATTTTTAAAGACCTGCCGATGGTCATATTGGTGAACGAAGGCTCGGCTTCCGCATCGGAAATTCTCGCAGGCGCCTTACGTGACCACGGCAAAGCCCAGCTCATCGGCGCAAAAACTTTCGGCAAAGGCTCGGTGCAGGAATTATTGCCGCTGACCGCCGACACATCGCTGAAAATAACTATCGCCAAATGGCTTACCCCCAAAGGAACTTCCATTTCCGAAAAAGGGATTGAGCCTGATATAAACGTGGAATTCAAAAAAGAAGACTTAGACGCAGGAAAAGACCCCGTAATGCAGAAAGCAATTGAGGTGTTGAAAGCAAGATAGTAAATGTGCTAAGAATACAGTCATATGAAAATCATCTTACTTAAAGACATAAGCACTGTCGGAAAAAAGTGGGAGTCAAAAGACGTTTCGGACGGTTATGCACGGAATTTTTTGCTGAAAAACAAGCTTGCCATGCTCGCGACAGAAGGGAATATAAGGCAATTGGAAGAACAGGCAAAAAGCAAAAAGGCTCAAAGGGAACGCGCCAAAGGAGATTTCCATGCCCTCCGTGCCGCTTTGATGGAACGCGGAATAGTCATCAAGAAAAAAGCAAATGAGACCCCGCAAAAAGAGGCGGGGCAAGAAGTCTCGCTCTACGCGGCGGTCTCGCAAAAAGAAATTTTAGAGGCTCTCCACGCACTTCACTTTCCGGTGCCCGGAACTCTAGAAGAAAAATCTATAACTATAGAGAAACCGATCAAAACCGCGGGCTCTCACGAAGCCACGCTCGCGATGGGCGGAGAGAAGATCACACTCAAGATTGAGGTAAAAGGGGAAAATTAAAAAAGTATCCGAAAAAATTCCAGGTGGGGGCGGCCGTCCCGGAATACAAATCCCAACCTAAATAACCGAAACTTGGTTGACGTGTTTTTTGGAGCCGTCGAATTTGGTTTTTCTTTTTACTTCAAATTTAACTACACCTTCGCGAATGGCATAGATGGTGTCGTCTTTGCCGAGACGAACTCCGAAACCCGCCGTAAATTTAGTCCCGCGTTGGCGGACTAAAATTGAACCTGGCTTTGCTTTTTCGCCGGCATAGAGCTTTATTCCTAAATATTTTGGTCCGGAGTCCCGATTATTCTGTGTCGATCCTCCGGCTTTTGTATGTGCCATGAAATATGATGCTAATCTACTAATCTCATGCTAATCTACAAATTGCGAATATTAGCAATTTGCATTATTAGCATAACATACGCATATTAGCACCGTGTGGAATAAAATCAAGTTCGCCATAAGCCGCCTCAAAAGCTTCCTAAATAGGCATTTTTTTGACATTATGGCCGTTATTATCATTATCCTCACAATTACCGCCCTCCTTGGCCTATGGCGCCTAAAAACCATAACTCCGCCAAAGGAGCCGATAAAAATTGATGATTACTTAAATGCCAAACAATGAAATGAAATATTATAAAGCCATAGCTATCATTGGCCCGACATGTGCTGGTAAAACAGAAGTTGCGGTCCAAATTGCAAAAAATACCGGACTTGGAGAAATGGTAAATATGGACAAGATGTTTCTTTTTAAACATTTCCGCATTAGCTCCGGGCTAACCGATTTATTTAAAGAAAACAATATTAAAAAACATCTTTACGAGCTGCTTGAACCGGACGAAGAAATTATTCCGCCAGCAGAATATATCCAAATGATGCAAAACACTTGTTCCGAAATTTTATCAAACAATAGGCTACCAATTTTGGAGGGCGGATCAACGACATACGTTCCGGCTTTTCTGGAGATCAATACTAAAAAGAAATTTTGCTGGCCGGTTATAGGATTGCGTTTTTCGCATCAATCTGATATTAGAAATATAATATCCCAAAGATTAGACGCGGCATTGAAAATGGGGCTTTTGGATGAAACAAAAGAAAATATAAAAAAATATAAAAATAGTTTAGGGATACTTGATGGGCACGCCGTAGTTCCATTAGTACGTTATTTTGAATGGACTATTGATTTAGCCGCTGCAAAAGAAGAAATTATTACCCGATGCTTAAATTACATTCACAAACAAATGGACGTATTCACTAAATACCCCGGGATTATTTGGCTGGAACACAAGCCGACCCGTTTATCTGAAACTGTCAAAAAAATAAAATTGATCTTGCAAGAAAACGAGCGGTAAAAATTTATTAAAAATTTGGGAGCGGAGATATATGCGTTAAAAAAGAAGGCGGGATAAAATCCGCTCGTTTATTTCTTCGCCGGTTTTGTGGAGGCCGTAAGCGTAATGAATTCTTTGGAGAGATTTTTTTGGGCGGCGACTTGGTCGCGGATTGGAGAGGGGAGAGAAACCATGATTTCCTTCAATTTCTTCTCATCGGCCTCCAAAATCGCGTTCCATTTATCCATAAGGTTAGCACCAGTTAATATCGCTTTCACCTTCTCAAAATCGTATTTGAAACGCTGTTGGAGCTTTTTTGAGACATAATACCCCCGCTCATCGAATACGCGGTCAACTTTATGCGCTTCCATATATGCTTTGATTATTGACTGCAAATCTTTTACGCGTTTATCATTATTGGTTTCAGATTCTTTAATTGCAAAATATTCCTGCAGTGCCTGCTGAAGCTGGTTCTCGTCCGGTGCCGGCGGAGCATCTGTTTTTTTATAAAAATGCTTCCAGGCCGGGCAGATGGGTTTATACGCGCAATAATCGCAGAGTATCGAGGTAATTGCGGGAAAAGTATTCTCCGCGATATTTTTCTCCATCTGCTTTATCGTGGAGAGCACCGCGTCTTTTGTCGCCGTGATGGAAGAAACTTCGCGGGAAGAAGATAGCTTTTCGCCGTGCTTTAAAAAATATAGCGAAAGTTTTATTTTCGCCGGATCCAAGCTGGGCCAGCGGCGGTTCAACGCCATGTGATATATCGACATCTGCAGATCTCCATCCACCGCGTTCTGCGCTGGCAGCCTCCGGTTCGTTTTATAATCGATTATTTCGTAAACCCCGTCGGATATTTTATCGATGCGGTCGATTATGCCCGCAAGCACATGTCCTCCGCCGTTCGGATCCTCGATCGGAACTTCAAATTTTGATTCCGTATCCACCACGGAAAAATTCCACGGCGGATTATTTTTATAAAAATTCTTAATGATAGATTTTCCGCTCTCTTCGTAAATTGAAATTAATTTATTATCGAGCGCCGGGACAATTTTTTGTGCGGAAGAACCCCAGGTCTCTTTAAAATTGGACAGTATCTCGTCCAAAGTAGGGAAGACCGGGTCGTGCGAAAACATATACTTCATCGAGGCATGAACCGAGCTTCCAAAGACCGTATGGACGGTTTTTGGCGCTTTTATTTTATCAATGACCTGAAATTTAAATTTCTGCGGGCATTGTTTGAATGTCTGGATATTCGAATACGAAGTTCGCATGGAAAAATTTTAGCTTGCTTTATTGAAATAATAAAGCTTTTGTCGTATAATTGTATTGTGCGACATTATTAAAATAATATAATAACTTGGAAAAACTTTCAGGAGAATACATAGCTGGATTTGTAGATGGCGAGGGCTGTTTTGCCTTACATTTCAGGCGAGACGTTCGTCATGAGCGCAAAAATAAACCAAGCTATTTCTCTTGGAAAATTCAATTTAGTATAGTATTGCGCAAAGACGATATAAATATATTAACGAGGATTAAAGAAGCCTTGGAATGCGGCAACATTAGTATCGCAAAAAGGGGCTTTGCCAGATATCAAGTAACCGATGTTAATGATCTTGGCACTAAAATAGTTCCATTTTTTGAGAAAAATCGCTTACAAGCTAAAAAACGGTTAGATTTCCAACTGTGGAAAGAAGCTGTAATGATTATATTTAAAACAAAAAGAAATGAAATTAATGCTCGTCCTGGTACACGTGGATTCATAAAAACGCGATGGGAGCCGGAACATCTTGCCCGCTTGGAAAAAATTCAAGAGGAATTGGTTATACTAAGAAAAATTATCAAACCCCATAAATGGGAAGGTGAGGCAATTCTTCCCTAAATACAAAACGGCGCACAATGTCGATTTTGCGACGTTTTGTATTTAGAGCTTCTGAGGCCAGCTACTTCACAAACGGATTCACTCCCGCTGACAGCCCCCTCATCGTTTCTACGAACGGCGTCCAGATGACTTCTTTTATAATATTCCAAAAATAATGCGCGGAGGTCGCCAGATAATTATTCCAGATATTTGATAGCCAATCTCCTATGAATCCGAAATTATCTTTCAAAATAGGATTGGAAAATAACGAACTTAAAGATACGCCCAAAAGGCTCAAAATTACGACCAAAAGGACGATTATTATGATGATTTGCACGAACCCCCGCTGATTAGACATTGCCTATATTATACTATAGATAAAGCAATGGGTCGAGATAGGCATTTGGGTTGGCTACAGGAATCGAAACGTTTTGACAGTTAATACTATTTGTATATCGCTGAATCGTAACCGCGCTTGATGCAAAAACTGTTAAATGAAGATGAGCGCCAAGTATTCCGGGCGGGTCAACGGCCCCGGTATAACCGGAATATCCGATTATTTGGCCCAAATCGACTTGGTCTCCGGCAACTACTTTGATGATGCTCAAATGAGCATACAAAGCGGATAATCCGTTTTGATGATCAATTAATATCCATTTACCATACGAATAGCAGCCAAATTGGAGATCCGTGTTGCCTGTCGCCGTAACTTTACCCTGCCCGGCCGATTTAACCGGCGTTCCGTTGCGCGCACGCAAATCAATTCCGTTATGGGTCCCTGATCTGTACAACCTCACGGCATCAACGGTTTTACCGAAATATTGAGTTATAAAAATACTATCCAAGGGCCAGACCAAAACTCCTTTTCCCACCTGAGGTAATTTTGACTTATCCAGCTCATACTTTAACTGTGATTCAAACTGAAAAAGTTCCTTTTCAAAGGCCTCTTTCTTGGCCTGCCGATCCTTTAATAATTTTTGATATTCCGCCTCCTGATTTTTAGTTACCTTCAGCACGGAATTTTTTTCTGCTTTTCCCTGTTCCTGAATTGTTTTTTGATCAGCAAGTTCACTTTTTAAATTTTTAAGATCTTTGTTGGCAGATTCCGCAGAAACTTTTTTATCTCCCAGCTCTGCTTTTAAATCGCGCAGCCGGTCAAAATTTTCTCGGATCTTTCCATTTAGCGCTTTGATATTCTCAAGCTCCATAAAAAAATTTGAAATTGTCCCGAATTTTAAAAACGCTTCAAGCGCCGTATTTTCTTCCGACTGTTTTAAATTTACCAATATTTCTTTTATCGCTTTCTGCCTCTCGGTCATCGCTATTCCCGCGTTTTCAATCTCATAACCAAGCTGTTTTATTTCCAGTTCTTTTTTTGAAATTTTTGTTGATGTCAGGCTTATCTGCGTATTTAATGCTTTTATTTCCGTGTTTAATGTTACTATCTGGGCATTTAAGGTTTTTGCCATAACCTTAGCTTCCTCGATGCTGCCTTTATATTGCTTCATTTCTTTTTCCAGCTTCCTGATTTCCTCGTTTTTGGCTTCAATTTGGCTCTTTAAATCATTTATATCAGCGCCGTACGCAGGCGCGTAAAAACCGGCCATGAACGCCAAAAGTAAACCTAAAACAGCGATTTTTATGTTCCGCCTTGCCACTTACTTATTTTAACATGGAAATAGCGGCGTTTATACGCGAAATCGCCGTATCTTTCCCCAATACAGCCATAATTTCAAAAGGGCCGGGGGAGAACTTCTTGCCGGAGAGAGCGACGCGCAAAGGCCACAATAGCTCTCCCCTGTCTTTGCCGGCTTTCGCCATAAATATTTTTTCCAGATTTTCTTTTGTAAAGTCATCTTCATTAACCGCTTTTAATGTTTCCATTGAAAGCTTTAAGGAATTTTTAATATCATCATCAGACATTTTTTTCCACCGCAAAAGTTCGGCGTCGTATTCCGGATCTTTGAAAAAATAATCTGTCTTTTCCGGAAGCTCGGAAAGTTTTTTGAGGCGCGGCTGTTCGAGCGCGATAACTTTTTCCAAAAAAGCTTTTGGTTTATTTTTTATTAAATCGCCGAGTTGAAAAGACGCCAGCTCGAGCAGTTCCCGAGGCGATTTTCTCCGGATATATTCGCCGTTCATCCATTCAAGTTTCGTCATATCAAATATCGCGCCTGCACCCTGCACGCGCTCTAAAGAGAATAATTGTATAAGCTCATCTTTTGTATAAAGTTCTTTTCCTGTTGAGAGCAGTTGGTTTTTGTTTGAGCGCGCCTGGTCGTCAGTTGTCCTCCATCCTAAAAGCGCCATGAAATTGAAAAGCGCGTCAGACAAATAACCTTCGTTCTTATAATCGATTATCGAAGTTGCTCCGTGCCTTTTCGAAAGTTTTGAGCGGTCTTTTCCAAGAATCAGCGGGAGGTGTGCAAATATCGGCTGAGGCAAACCAAGCGCCTTTTCAAGTAAAATTTGCTTGGGAGTATTTGAAATATGGTCCTCCCCTCTTATTACATGTGAAATTTCCATCGTTGCGTCATCCACAACCACAGCAAAATTATATAAAGGCGCCCTTAGGTCTTTTGCCAGAGAAAAGTCGCCCAAAAGCGAGGGGTCAAATTCTATTTCGCCCCTTATTTCGTCTTTAAATTTAATTATTTTTTCTGCATCATTTTTGAAACGGATAAGCCCTTTGTCCGATTTTCTTCCTGCCTGCGCAGACAGGTCTCTTGCGTCGCAGGTATGCTGAGGGGAAAATTTATTCGCCACCTGCTTTTTTCTTTCTTCGTCGAGTTCCTGCTGGGAATGAGGACAATAAAATGCGCGGCCGTCCTCAAGTATTTTTTTTAAATAGTTTTCATAAACGTCCAGCCGTTCGCTCTGCCTGGTAATTTCGCCATCCCATTCAATACCGAGCCATTTGAGGCCGGCGACGATGTCATCTTCAAACTTTGCTTCCGAGCGTTCGATGTCGGTATCTTCAATGCGCAAAATAAATTCTCCGCCGTAGTGCCGGGCGTACAAAAAATTAAAAAGTGCCGTGCGGGCGGTCCCCACGTGCAGATATCCTGTCGGACTTGGCGCAATCCTTGTCTTTACGCGCATTGATAAATTTTACCTTAAAAACTAACTTTTTTAATATTGACAATTTTAATAAAAGCGAGTATAATCAAAACAGAATTTGAGTTTGAAATCAAAATGAAGGGAGAAAAAATGTTTATATTACATGCGCTTGGAAATGGATTTTGCGCCTTTTTGGACTTTGGTGCCGGAACCTTTATAGTGTTTCTTACAAGTGTGTTTCTTGGCCACGATGTAAGCATATTTTCTTACTTCGCGGGCGGAGTGCTTGGATTGGTACCGGATTTAGATGTACTGTTCATGTTCGTCCGCAAGGGTAAAATGTACGATGACCACCACCAATGGCTTACTCATCGCCCGATAGTGATGCTGCCGTTCTCATTAATACCCGGTATGATAGCCGGAGATTTGTTCTGGTTCATAACTGCGGGCGCATGTATTTTCTGGCATTTTCTTCACGACACGGAGGGAGTGTTTGGCGGAGCAGGCATCGCCTGGTTTTGGCCATTTTCCAAAAAATACATTTCACCTTTTAAAGCCGCAATAGATCCTGAGGAGTCGGAAAGCTGGCAGTATAGGCTTACACAAACCGAAATTATGGAAGTTATATGGCTTCGCCCGTCGAAAACATCGCTTGGCGAATTAAGTGCCGGCTCACTACTTTTCAGTATCGTAACAGGAAATATTTTTGGTCCGATATTCGGGAGCACAATCTTTATCCTGATTTGGATTACTATCGTTTCGACATGGTTAGTTTACACACACCTAAAAGCCCGTCATTAGCAAAAAACTAATGCGGGCTTTTTTATTCGTGAATGCCCAGCTTCAGAAGTTCCCTGCCTATCTTCTCGGCGGCGTCTAAGCGCGAGAAAATCTGCGCAGCTTTGTTCATTTTCGCTATCCGTTCCTTGTCCGCCAAAATTTTATCAATCTGCGCTATTAAGAGGTGCGGTGTTAAATTTGTTTCTTCAATTACCTCGCACGCACCGGACCTGGCATACGCGTAGGCATTTTCTCTCTGATGGTCCTGCGCGGCGGACGGCAGCGGTATAAGTATCGCCGGCAATCCCCAGGCGGCTATCTCAAATATTGAGCCTGCTCCTGCGCGAGAGGCCACTATCGATGCCGCTTTTGAAGCGTTTCTCAATTCACCTTCCTCAAAAAAAGGAAATGCATGATATCTGTGCTTTAAATCTATTTTTTCAAGAAGTATATCCGCTCTTCCGGTCACGTCCATAAAATTATTTTTTCCGGTCTGATGGATAATTTGGTATTTTTTAACCATATCGGCTAGGCCGGTCAGAATCGTTTCATTTAACCGCTCGGAGCCCTGCGAACCCCCGAGAATCAAAATAACTGGAATACCTTCCTCCAATTTAAAATAATCTATTGCCTCCGCCATATTTCCGCCGATAATCTGAGGTCTTACCGGATTCCCGACCAGAGCGATATTTTTTCCTTCAAAATACTGAAGCGATTCTTCAAAGGAGACTGCGATGCGGTTCACCCAATTGCCCGCCCACTGATTGACCATCCCCGGCACCGTGTCCGATTCATGGATCAAAACCGGAATACCCAATATTTTTGCCGCGACCAAAACCGGAAAGCTTGCGTATCCGCCTTTAGAAAAAATAACATCCGGCACCAGTTTGTATAATTTCCAAAAAGCGGAAAAAATACCGGTAAGTGTTTTAATTGAGTCGCCGAAATGCTTGAACGAAAAATAGCGCCTTAGCTTGCCCGCCGGAATTTTTATGAACACAATTCTTTCTTCCAAAAGCATACCCGGGTCAACCGGTTCGTCGGCGGTCAGAAAAAATTCTATCTTTGCGATATTTTCCTGCTCCGCCGCCCTTCGAAGAGCGCGCACAACCGCGATCAAAGGATAAAAATGCCCGCCCGAGCCTCCGCCTGCCAATAAAATTTTCATATTTTTATATATTTATATTAATATTTTGCTTTTGAAATATTTAAAATTATTCCGACCTCCATTAGCGTCATCATCATGGCGGAGCCGCCGTAAGAAACAAATGGCAGTGGAATTCCCGTGAGTGGTATCAGACCGGTGATTGCCATGATATTAATCAGCGCCTGAAATACGATCAAAAAAAGAAGTCCTGCTCCGAGCAACCTTCCGAATACATCGGGAGCGCCTCCGGTTATTTTAATGCCTCTGATGAAAAAGAGCAAAAAAAGTACCAGCAAAATTATTGCACCGATAAGCCCGAGTTCTTCCGATAATATCGCAAAAATGGAGTCGCCGACGGGCTCCGGCAAATAACTGAATTTCTGGCGCGATAATCCGAACCCTCTGCCGAAAACTCCTCCCGAGCCAATAGCTATCAAAGCCTGGTTTATCTGATACCCCGACCCGCCCGGGTCCGCCGACGGGTCCAAAAAAGTCGTAAACCGGTCAAGTCTATAAGGCTCCAGATAAATCAAACCGATAAATAATATCAATCCTATCCCTGCAATGATAGCAATCTGACGCATCGGTCCTCCGCTTAAAAAAAACAGGGCAGACGCAGAGACTAATAAAACTCCCAAAGTGCCGATATCCGGCTGAAAAACTAGAAAAGAAGCAATAAATGCGCTCATGATCATAAAAGGAAGAAGCCCGAACTTGAAAGAACGGAGATCCTTGCCCTTCGTTTCAAGCCACGCCGCTAGGTAAACAATATAGGCAAATTTCATCAGTTCTGACGGCTGAAACGATATAAACCCGAAGTCCAGCCATCTCCTGGCCCCGCCGTGGTAAAAACCTATTCCCGGCACAAAAACTAGAAACATCAGAAAAATTCCGCCGAACAGTATAGGCAGAGCCAGATTCCGAAGATATTTGTACGGAATCTTTAGCGCAAAATAAAATAATACCGCCCCCGGCAATAATCCGTAAAGCATTTGGTGCAGTAGAAAATAATAGGCTTCACCGTATTTATCGGAAGAAATACCCAAAGAGGCCGATGCCAAAATAAAAAAACCTGAAATAACAAGCGCGCCGGCAAGCATCAGGAATATTTGATCATATTGCCGGAGGTTTAATTTACGCATCGATATTCCGCTTAAGGATTATCCCGCTCCTTACAATCTTTTTGCCGCCGTCTTCGGCAAAAGCTATATTTCCGTTCACGATTACGCATTTCATGCCGTCCGGATAACGAAAAGGATTTTTATATGTTGCCCTGTCGCGAAAACCATCTTCGCTAAAAACTACGACATCGGCCAGAAAATTTTTGCTCAATACGCCTCTGTCGCGGATCCCCAATATTTTCGCGGGATGTGACGTCATTTTTTCAATTGCTTCTTCTGGTTTTAATTTTGCTTTCGGAGAAACGATGCTAAAAAAACGCGGGTACGCACCGTACGAACGCGGATGCACCAGATCCCCAGACATCTGAAATTCGGCATCATACCCTGCTCCGTCCGAAGCAAGCACCGAACCTTTGTGATGCAATGCCGATATCAGATTCCTGGCAACTATAGTTTTTCCAAAAAAAGTAATATTTAAAGAATTTACCTTTAAAATTTCCAAAATAATCTCTTCCGGCTCCATGGAAACTTTAAGCGAAATCTCCGCTAGAGTTTTCCCGACGATATTTTTATCAACTTTCGCGGAAGCAATGAATATTTTTTCAGGATGCAGGGTGATGGCTTTTAAATCCCTTAATATCTTCGGTGCGTCGGACGGATCGCTTATTCTTTTTAAAATAACAGCATCGCTCCCTTCCCTCGCCCATTCCGGCAGAAGATTCATCAGCATTGAACCCGTGCGCAGATAAGGAAAAACATCGAAATAAATTTCTAATCCGCTCTCTTTTGCGCGCTCGATCATGTGCAAAGCTTTTATAAAATCATCCCACGAGCTCCTTCCTATCGCCTTTATGTGCGAAATCGCCGTGCGGACGCCGGTGACACGCGCTACACCGATCAAAGACGCCACGGACGGCAAAAAATTCTTTCCTTCGTCGCGCAGATGTATTTTATAAAGTCCGTCGAAGCTTTTAATTACCGTCAAAAGCTTTGTAGTTTCGGAGACTGCCCCCTCCCAGTCACGGAAAGAAAAATTGGAGGAGAGCCCCCACGCCCCCTGAATCATCGCCGATTCCAAAAGTACGGCCATTTCATCCGCGGCCGCCGTGTTCCGCCGCAAAGTTTCGTGCCCGACCAAAGACGCGATATTCACACCGGGGCGGAGATCCTTTAACGCATCATAATATTCGCTCATTGAATTCCAGTCCAGATTTATCGCGGACGCGGTTATCCATTTATTGAGACCTAAAAGAGTTTCCTTTTTTGTTATCGGCGCCAACGATTCTCCGCAATTCCCGAAAAGAACAGTTGTAACGCCCTGCCGAACCATGCTGTCCTGCGAAGGATTTGAAAAAATAGTCGCATAGGTATCGGAATGGTTTGTGAGGTCAATGAATCCCGGAGCAACAATATGCCCCGTTGCGTCAATAATTTTATCCGCCGAGGCGCCGGAGAGGTCTCCGATATCTTTTATGTAATTGCCGGAAATCCCCACGTCGGCTTTCCTTGGAGGTGTTCCTTGTCCGTCAATGACAGTTCCATTTTTTATCAGAATAGAATAGGCCATATTTAAAAATTATAGCATAATTTCGGGCCAACTGAGTAATTTCTTGGCTCATTCTCGCTCGCCCCGCGGCTCGCTCCGAGGATTGCTTGGCCTTTTTGCTCCGCTACGCGGAGACCATGCCAAAAAGGCCGCAAAACCCGCCAAGAAACAACTCAGCTATCCCTGAAAAATTTAATCAATGACTTATCAACTGCAAAATCATCCCGAAGGCGGCGAAAACGGAAGACAATACCCAAAAACGCATTACTACCTTTTCCGCGGGCCAGCCGATAGCTTCAAAATGATGGTGGATTGGAGCCACCAAAAACACCTTACGGCCCAAAAATCTCTTTGAAAACAGCTGGATAATTACCGACAGCGACTCTATGACGAGCGGCAGGGCTATGAGCGGCAATACTCCGACCGCGTCCGTAAGAAAAGCCACCGCGGCAAGCGCAGTCGTTAAGCCCATAATGCCGGTTTCCGACATATAAAATCTTGCGGGCGGGATATTGAACCATAAAAACGCCAAAATCGCTCCCGCGATGACCGCGCAAAACGCAGCGATGTCTATTTGATTTTGGAAAAATGCTATCCCCGCGTACGCCGCAAAAATATTGGTGAAAACTCCGCCCGCAAGTCCGTCCAATCCGTCTATCACTCCCCCGCTGAATACTGCTAAAGTTACCAAAACATAAAAAAACGGAAATAATATTCCGAGATTCCAATCTCCGATACCCGGAACAAAAAAAACTTCCGTACCGAGTTTAAAATAAAACCAATAGGCTCCGAGTGCGGCTATTAAAGTTATTAATAAAATCCTCCGTGTAAAAGTAAGCCCGCCGCCCGCATAGCTGCCTTTTTGGAAAATTAAAAGCAAATCGTCCAACAGCCCGACCATCGAACCCGCGATTAAAATCCCCAACGGCACCCAGGTTTGCGTGCGCGAAAGAAAATTTAGTTTCTCAAAAAAAGCTCCGTCGTGAAAAGCAGCGAGAAACCAAAAAAGCAGGGCGACAATTAAAGTCGTTGCCCAGATCAATATTCCGCCCATGCGCGGCGCGCGCACTTCGCGCTCTTTGTGAAGCGCGTTGAAAATGGGAGTACCGGAGCCGTCGGGAGAGAGCGTCCGGGCATCCTTCCGCCACATTTTATATTTATACAAATAATGCGTAAGTATCGGCGTCAAAAGTATCCCTAGAAAAAAAGCTGCTCCGGCGAGCCCCAGAACTTTATAGATATTTAAAATCAGTTCGCTCTGCATAAAAATAGTTTAGCAGAAATTTCTTGAAGAGTAACCCCCATAAGCCCCCTTACCCTAAGGGGGCGAAATAAGGGGGTGCGTTGCGCAGGGGTTATGGATTTTAACTTTTAATCCATTCCAAAATCTTTTTAACATCTTCAAATCGTCCGTTTTCTGATGAACCCAAAACGACAATTCCGTAAAGATGGCCGCCGGGATAAGGATGTTGGACAATGACGAGCAGGTTTCCTCCGGCGAGATCGGTAAAACCGGTCTTCCCTCCGATGAGTCCCGTAATCTCACTTTTTAACAGATTGGTCGGATGAAGCGGATGAACAAATCCTTCTTTGGATTGAACTTCGGTAATTTCCCCGAATTGCCACAGTTCCGAATCAATTGATGCTTTCGCGATATTTATCAGGTCTTCCGCCGAGCCGAAAGCACCTGCCTCTGCAGGCAGGCCTGATTTTTCATCTAAAATATCTAATCCTGTCGGATTATTGAATCTCATCGTGAAAGCATTAAGACTGTTCGCTTTCAAATTCATTAAATTAACAAACCACGCCTCAGATTCATTCTGGACAATCCCTTTCTTGTTTGCGGCGGCCTCAACCAGCGCCGTTATTGCGTCATTTGAAGATTCCACCATCGCCATCGCCAAAAGTTCGCGCGTAAAAAAATGTTCCCCAACTTTAAGTGAGGAAGGCTCCGGAGTGGAGACCGCCGTGCGGGACACAACAACCTCTTCGTCTAAATAAAGTTCGCCCAAAATAACCAAAACGCTTACTACTTTTGTGACGCTTGCCAAAGGCAAAGCCGAGGTTTTTTCTTTTTCATAAATTATTTTCCCGGATGAAAGATCAATCGCGTACGCGGACTTTGCCTCAACTTCCGGCGGCACGGGTACCAACGCCGCCTCCGCAACGTTTGCCTGTAAATTTTCTGATAAATTCGTATCTGTTTTCCCCGAGGGAAGCAAGACCAATGCAAATAACAAAATGGCCGGAACAAAAATGTATAAATTGTCTTTTTCCATAAAAAAAATTATTTCACTTCCTCGGATGATTCTTTGAGGAACGCGTCCAGCTTTTCGACAAATGCTCCGAACTCGGGAAGCTCGGAAATGGAGCTGATACCCAAAAACTTCAGAAAATCCGCCGATATCTTGTAAAAATATGCGCGTGAATCTTTTGGGTCGCGCGTTCGTTCTACAAGCCCGCGCATCAGAAGATTGCGTATCATAAATGACGAATTTACCCCGCGGATATAATCTATTTCGGAGCGTTTTATCGGTCCTTTATAGGCGATGATGGCCAGAGTTTCGAGGCCGGCGCGTGTCAACTCTCCGGCAAATTCCTCCTTGGCAAAGTCCTCAACTATCTTTGAAACCTCGCTCGCGGTTACCAAAGAAATATGGTCTTCGTCGCGCAACAACGCCAAAGCATGCGCTTCCGCAAGATGCGCCTCAAGCTCTTCCAGTGCTTTTTTTATCTCTGCATCGCTCTTTTTAAGCGCCGTCGCCAGGCGCGAGACGGTCATACCCTCGCCCCCGACAAAAAGCAACGCCTCGATTTTTTTCACAAGTTCACTCATTTTTTTTCATTTCAATACTACCAAATACGCCCTTTTGTTCAAATATCGCGAAACCCTGACGGACTAGCTCAAGAATTGCCAGGAATCCAACGATGATTTCTACTTTGTCTTTCTCTCCCTCTCCGCCAAAAGCAGATCCGCCTAGGGCGGAAAAATTGACGTTGATCATTTTCTCGAGCCTGTCTTTTAACTCATCCATTTTTTCTTCCAATGAGACGACTTTCTTTATTGAGTCTTCCGGCAGGGATTCTTTCAGAGGGATTGCTGCCAACAGCTCCTCAATGGTTTTTCCAAGAGTTTCTTTCGTAAGGCCTGCCGGCGGGAAAAACACCGCCTGCATTCCGAGGTACGCTTCGCGCCCAAAAAGATGCCTCCCTTGCCTGTTGATGTCGCGGAGTTTTAGTGAAAGTTCTTTGAAAAATTTATAGGTTTTTAGCCGGCGCTCGAGGTCTTTGATATCCATTTCCTCTTCTTCGGAAATTTTGAGGCCGGGCATGAGCGAGCGCGACTTGATCAGTATCAAAGTTGAGGCGATAACCAAAAAGGCCGCGAGCTCTTCTTTTGGCATCTCCTCAAGCGATTTAAGATATGAAATATACTGGTCCGCGACCTGCGAAAGCGATATTTCATTGATAGACAATTTTTCCTCCTCCACGAGCCCCAAAAGTATGTCCAACGGCCCCGCAAATTTTTCCAAAGCAATGCTGTACATGATTAAAGAATTTTAGCATTTTTTCCGCATTTGTACAATCAAAAATTAACTGATCAAATAAACTTTGCCACATCCTGTAGTTCGTGCTAATCCAAAGGTAGATAAGAAAACAGAAATGACGGCTCTTCCGCTTTACAAACAAAAGGTTGTTGAAGAAATACGATTGATCTCAAAGTTGGCGAGGTTAAAAAGCCTCCAAAGAGCGGATTTCAACCCGTTCATGCTTTATTCCGAAGATATTGCGGTTGACCTGCTCACCGACTCCGGCACGGGAGCATTGTCCCAAGAACAGCGTGTGGCGGAGGAAAAAGGAGACGAAACATACTGCGGCTCCAAAAGCTGGCGCTCCCTGGAGCGTTCGGCCCAACGCGTTCTCGGGTTTCCATACGTGATTCCGGTCCATCAGGGCCGGGGTGCCGAGCACGTGGTTGATTTTGTTCTTGTAAAAAAGGGGTCACTTGTTCCCGGAAACGCGCACTTTGACACTACAAAAGCAAATATAGAAGTCATGGGCGGAAAACCGGTTGACTGCACGATATCAGAGGCCTATGATCCGTCTTCGGGGTTTCAATTTAAGGGCAATATTGATCTCGCGAGACTGGAAAAAATCCTGAAAAAGAGCGGTAAGAAAATTCCTTATGTTCTTTCAACGATAACCTGCAATCAGGTCGGCGGACAGCCTGTTTCGATGGAGAATCTGAAAAAATCCTCGGCGCTCTGCAAAAAATACGGAATAAGATTTTTTTTGGATGTCGCACGTTTCGCCGAAAACGCCTATTTCATAAAAAAACGCGAAAAAGGTTTCACCAAAAAAAGTATCAAAAGTATTATTGATGAAATGATGCTGTGTGCGGACGGCGCGCTTATGAGTGCGAAAAAAGATGCGCTGAACCAATCCGGCGGTCTGATACTTTTGAGAGACAAGAAACTTTTTGAAACATTACAGCCTTATGGCGCACTATTCGCGGGAGGCATTCAGTACGGCGCAATGTCCGGAAAAGCAATGGAATCCCTCACAATAGGCCTTAAGGAAGGAATAAAAGAGCGGTATTTGGAATATCGCATCGCGCAGGTTGAGCACATGGGAAACAAGCTCCGCGAGACCGGCGTGCCAATCGTTCTGCCTATCGGCGGACACGCGGTATTTGTAAATGCCGGAGAATGGCTGCCGCATATCCGCTGGGGTCTTTTTCCGGGACATTCCCTTGCTTGTGCACTCTACTTGGAAGGCGGTGTACGCGGAGTGGAAATTGGCTCACTGCTTGAAAACCGTGACCCGAAAACACACGAAAACCGCCGGGCAAAATGGGAACTTTTGCGTCTTGCTATTCCCCACCGCCTTTACACGCAGGAGCATTTGGATTACGTGGCGAATGTTTTTGAAAAGCTTTCATGGAAACTCCCTTCCGTCCGCGGAGTCGAATTCGTCCGCGAAACCTACCCGATGAGACATTTTACGTCGAAATTCAAACTTGCAAAAGCTGATTAATTTCAGCTTTTTTATTTTTCTTCAACTTTTATATGCAGCTCCTTGAGCTGCATTTTTTCCACTTCGGAAGGAGCGTCCATCATCAGGTCATGCCCCTCGCCTGTTTTCGGAAAAGCAATGACTTCACGGATGTTCGGTTCATTTTGCAAGAGCATCATTAAGCGGTCAAACCCCCAGGCAATGCCTCCGTGCGAAGGCGCGCCGAACGACAATGCGTCCAGCATATGTCCGAAATTTTTTAATATCCTTTCTTCAGGAAAACCCATTATTTCAAAAACTTTTTTCAAGGCCTCCGGCTTGTGGTTTCTTATTGAACCTCCGCCAATTTCACAGCCGTTTAACGCAACGTCATACTGTGTTGTCAGAATTTCCGGTATTTTTTCTTTTTTCATCAGCCATTCCATATGCTCAGCCTTCGGCGCGGAGAAAGGATTATGTGTGAAAGTCCATTTAGGTAATCCCTCGCCTGCCGGCTCGCGGCGAATTGGCTCTTCAGCCAATTCGAAAAACGGAAAATCAACTATCCAGCAAAAAGCGAGCAAATTTTTGTCATTCTTATCTTTTCTTAAATCCGGCCTGTCCGTTTTATATTTTTCCATCGCTTCCTTATGTGTAAAGCGCGGGAAAGGTTTCTCCTGTATCTTTTTTTCCGGATAAAGCTTCTCAACTATTTTTATCAAAAGTTCTTCGTTTAGCGCAATAACATCTTCCGCCTCAACAAAGCTCATCTCGAGGTCTAACTGGGTAAATTCCGGCTGGCGGTCGCCCCTCGTATCTTCGTCGCGAAAGCACCGCGCTATCTGAAAATAGCGCTCAATGCCGCCGACCATCAGAAGCTGTTTGTATTGCTGGGGAGATTGCGGGAGTGCGTAAAATTTTCCCGGCTCTATCCTGGACGGCACCAGATAATCGCGCGCGCCTTCCGGGGTCGATTTGGAAAGGGACGGAGTTTCCACTTCAATAAATCCTTTTCCAATAAGAAAATCGCGGATGAACTTCGTAACCTGCGAACGCCTCGCCAGATTATTCATCATTCTTGCTCTGCGTATATCAATGTAGCGGTACTTCATCCTTATATCTTCTCCGACTTCATATCCGTCCGTTCCCACTTCAAACGGCGGAGTTTTCGCCTCGGAAATTATTTCGATATTTGAAACTTTAACTTCAATCTCCCCCGCCGGCCCTTCTTTGGGATTTTTCATCGCTTCAGGACGCGGATTTACCGTGCCTTTAATTTTTACAACCCATTCAGGGCGAAGCGTACTTGCGGCCGCGTGCACTTCTTTGTTTAATCCGCCAGTTGGCGGAGTAACTACAAGCTGAACCTTTCCCGACCTGTCGCGCATATCAAAAAAAATGAGCTTGCCGTGATCCCGCCTGACGTCTATCCATCCACAAAGCTCAACATCACTATTTAAATTTTTCGGAACGTCAGCTATGTTTGTTCTCATTGAATTTATTCGTATATTCGTAATGATTCGTAATTGGCAGTCTAACAAAAAATGCACTGCCTTTCCCCTCGCCTTCCGACTCCGCCCATATTTCGCCTTTGTGGTCATCCACTATTCTCTTTGCGATATAGAGTCCCAAGCCGGTACCTCCGGCGTTCGCGCGCGACGCCTCTTTGCCGCCCCGCACGAATTTATGAAAAACAGCGTCCACTGTTTCCCGCGACATGCCGATTCCCGTATCTATAACCCTCAACTTAAGGCTATCATCCTCTTTTTGAAGCCGGATTTCAATACCTCCCTCGGCCGTGTATTTAAGGGAATTATCTATCAGATTAAAAATAACCTGCCGCAATTTCCATGCGTCACCGTAAATTTTTGGGAGAGTGCCTGCCCTGACCTGCAGCGTAGCCCAGCCTATCTTAATACCTTTATCTTTTGCGGGGAGCTGGAATTCGTCAACTATTGAATCAATCAATGCCCCCATGTCCATTTCGGCAAATTCATATTTCATTCTGCCCGATTCCATTCTTGAAAGATCGAGCAAATCGTTCACAAGTTTTATCAGGCGCTCGTTTGAAAGATAAACCTTGTTCATTGTAGTGCCTATTTCCGGGTTTACTTTGCCGTAGCTTCCTTCGCGTATCATCGAAATATAGCCTTTGATAATAGTCAGCGGCGTGCGCAACTGATGAGACGCTATGGAAATAAATTCAGACTTTGCCTGATCAAGCCGCTTCAATTCAATATTCGCCCTCTCCAAATCGCGCGCCAGGCGCTCTATCTCCTCGCGGGATTCAATTTCCCGAAGCACGCTTTTATAAAGCAGAGTTCCTACAATAACTGTAATAAAAAGCAGAAGAATATTAATGAGCTGTTCATTACTTCCAAATTCGGATATTAGAGCACGAACGGAAATAAATACCCACAACGACGCAATTAGTAATTGCGTAGTGATGATATTGATATTCATTAATTTATAACGCAGAATTGCAATACCCATAATTATGGGATAAAAAGAAACCGTAAGATTCATAAAAGGATATATATTGATTTGATATTCCGGCAAAAAACTAAAACTGCCGCCGAAAAATCCAAGAAACGATCCGACAAAAAAATATTGTATC
>Ga0075958_102_pt1 | contig 58437 bp, 65 predicted proteins | sample RifGroA2_FD_67953 | JGI IMG/M metagenome (GOLD analysis project Ga0075958, IMG submission 67953) | Parcubacteria (Giovannonibacteria) bacterium GW2011_GWA2_44_13b
CCAAAGAGCGTCAGGCATGAGAAAATCTCTGCGGACTTTTGTTGTTTTTTTCATTCTTCCAGTATAACAGGAATTGGGTTATTGGGATAGGCTCTTAGTTGTTTGAAGAAAAATTTTACTTTTGTTACTATATCATTGTAAATTTGAATACTCTGATTCATAGCAAAGGCGCTTCCTCTTAAATGAATGAGCGCCTTTTGGTATTGTAGGATATTCAATTATGTTGTGTAAATTGAGGGCTGTGGATAGTTTCGTAATTGAAAGTTAATTACACTGATATGGCAACATACTGGACGGTAATCCGCGCCCAATGGAACAAGGGACAAGAAGCAACGAAAGAAAGCATGATTTCTATCCGTGAAAAACTTCCATTCCCCTTGCTGGCTATTCATCCCGATTCGGGAGGCGAGTTCATCAATTGGGTATTGAAGAGTTGGTGCGATATGGAGCATATTGATCTCTCGCGCTCCGAACCATACAAAAAGAATGACAACATGTGCGTCGAGGAACGCAATGGGCATGTGATCAGAAGATATCTCAAATGGGAGCGGTTAGACGCTATCGAAACCGTTCCTCCGGTGAACGAATTGTGTGATGCCGTGACGCTCTATGTTAACCACTGGAAAGCGGTAAAACGGATGACATCGAAAGAACGCGTCGGAGCGAAATACAGGCGTATGTATGAAAAACGCGCCATGACTCCATATGAAAGAGTTTTGGCGCGTGATGATGTTGTGGAAGGCGCGAAAGAGAAGTTACGAAAAGAGCATGATGTTCTCAATCCTTTGTTTCTTCTTACGAAGATTGTTACACTCAAGAAGAAAATTTATGAGTTAACCAAAGCATCGCGGAACCGCGCGGGCTTAACCGATGAATTACGGTAACCGTTACTTATGGCCTATAGCGCAAAATCCAACAATCAGTAAGTTTGGATAGAACCTCCACCAAATAACCAAAAAAGTGTTTGGATTTCAGAAGAATTGGTTTTTGGAACCCAAAGACTTCTCTTTCCCTATACGGGCAACGAGACGATGTTAGAACCCGTAAAAATTCTGAAGTAGAAACGGCGATTAATACGCCGAAGCGCTAAAAGTCTTAAAAAGTGCGGGATACCGGAATCGGACCGGTGCCAAGAGTTTGGAAAACTCCTATTCTGCCATTAAACTAATCCCGCGATTTAAAATATCTATTCGGGCTGCTGGGAATCGAACCCAGTCTGCCTGCTCCCAAAGCAGGCGTACTACCAGCATACTCCAGCCCGCCATTATCGAAATACTAGCTTTTTTGGGCATAAAATAAAAGCCCGACCAAGAGTTAGGTCGGGTTACTGAAATTTAAAATTTTCGCGCAAACCTTGCCTGAAAAAATCGTAAAAACTGTGGTTCGTAAACTAATTTAAGGCCCTTTATTTTGTCGCGGTTGTTAAAGACCCTTTTAATTCCTTCCGCCGCATGCGCAAAATGTGATTCAGAATACACCATGCGTGGTATTGTAAGGCGAACCAATTCAAGGCCGCCGGTGTGTTCTTTGCCGGTTTTTGCATCGCGCCCCGCCGAAGCAAGTCCGCGCTCCATTCCTCTTATGCCGGTTTCTTCATAGATCGAGGCGGCAAGAGCTTGTGCGTTGTATTGCGATTGCGGAACGTGTGGCAAAAATTTTTTGGCATTTAAATAAACACCATGTCCTCCGATCGGTTGAACAATCGGAATGCCCGCATCAAGCAAAAGTTTTCCAAAATAAGCCGCTTGCCCGACGCGGTGCTCAATATAATGTTCATCGACGGCCATTAGCAATCCGGTTGCAATTGCTTCCATGTCTCTTCCGGCAAGCCCTCCATAATCAACAAATCCTTCGTAAAGAACCAATAAATTTTTTACGTGTTCAAAATTCTCACTGTCATTTGTGCACAGGAACCCGCCTATATTGACTATTGCGTCTTTTTTTGCTGAAACAACGATCCAGTCCGCACCGTGGCAAATTTTATACAGTATCTGTTTTATCGAACCATACTTCTCACGTTCTCGCGTTTTTATGAAATATGAATTTTCTATTGCCCTAGTCGCATCAATCACAAGCGGAATATTATGATGTTTGGAAATTCGCTTTACTTCCGTAATATTTTTTAAAGAAAACGGCTGACCACCGGCCATATTCAGGCAAGCTTCGATCCTGATAAAAGCTATTTTGTCTTTTAACTTGATGACCGCGCTTTCAAGTTTGGTGATATCGATGTTGCCTTTGAACGGATCTAATGAATCCGGGTCCAAAGCTTCTTTTATGGAAACATCGATCCATTTTCCGCCGAGCGCCTCTACATGAGCCCTGCTCGTAGTAAAATACATATTGCTAAGTACAAGCTGGCCGGGTTTTTTGATCAGAATTTTTGAAACAAGGTGCTCTGCCGCCCTTCCCTGGTGTGTAGGAACAATATGTTTTGCACCATAAAGTTCCCTGATCACCTTGCGCAAATGGTCGGCGCTCGCGGAGCCGGCATAAGCTTCGTCTCCGAGCTCCATCGCAGATCTCTGTGTATCGTACATAGCGTTTGTTCCGCTATCGGTCAAAAGGTCAATGATAACGTCTTTAGATTTAAGCAAAAAAGTATTAAAGCCTGCGCGACGGATCGCGTTTTTTCTTTTCGATAAAGGAACTTCGATGATGCGCGATGCGACTTTGGTGCGCCATGGAGGGAACGGAGGCAACAAATCACTTTTATGCATTTTTAAAAATCAAACCTAACACCAGCATATACCATTCGATCAAAAAGAATCAAGTTGCTTGGTCTATTATAAAATCACATTTTCCAAAAGCCGGATTTTGGCTTTTTTCCGCTCAAAATCAAGGAGTACTGCGGCTATGTCGATTTGAAAATCAGTACCATCTGAAATTTTGCGGTCTAAAAAGTAGGTTTTAACAGCCCGCGCCATGCGTTCTTTTTTCCATGCCCGGACCGCATCTTCTGGAGCGTAAGCGGAATCCACCGTAGCTTTAGCGTAGGCGGACGGGCGCCAAGTTAAAGATTTTACTTCTATAAAATGCAAGCCATCTTTATTTTCTGCGACAATATCAATCTCGCCCCATTTCTTCAAATAGTTCCTTTCAACAATTTTATATCCCCTACCTTCCAGAAATCGGCAAGTGAATTCTTCCCCGATATCCCCTATTTTCCGTTTTTCAGTTTTCATGATTGACAAAATGTTAGCATTTTGTTAGATTTTTAACCAGATTGGAGGCCATATGGAAACTGTTTTGTACGCGGTTGTGTTGTTGGGAGGCTTGATTGCATTTCACGAATTTGGGCATTTTGTTTTTGCAAAAATGTTTGGCGTCGGTGTTCATGTTTTTTCGATAGGTTTCGGCCCAAAGCTTTTGCATAAAAAAATCGGCGAAACCGAATACACTCTTTCTTTAGTTCCGCTCGGGGGATATGTGAAGATGGAAGGAGAAGGTGAGGCTTCCGATAGCGAAAAATCATTCAGCGCCAAAGCGCCATGGAAGCGCATTTTGATAATTGTCGCCGGGCCATTGTTTAATTTTCTGCTTGGATTCACGCTGATCACTTCCTCTTATCTTATCGATGGCGTTCCGATTGTTACTACCAAGGTAGGCGTGGTTGCAAAGGATAGCCCTGCAGAGCAGGCTGGTATATTGGCTGGCGACAAAATAATCGCCATAAATGGTAAATCCGTTAAAAACTGGGAAGAATTTTCTAAAATCATGACAAAAAAAGCGGATGACCACAGCGTCGAGCTTTCGGTAGAGCGGGGCAGCGGCGTTTTTAAAATCGTGGTTTCTCCTAGAGTTGTTAATAGTACAAATATATTCGGCGAAACAATAAAAAAGCGTGCGATAGGCATTCAGCCGGGCGAAATAGTTAAAGAGCGCGGCGGCGGAAAGGCTTTTATGGCTGGTGCCGAACAAGCCACATGGCTTAGCTGGATTACTATTGTTTCGGTCGGAAAAATGATTCAGAACAAAATTTCTTCAGATAACATCGGCGGGCCAATTGCGATTGTTCAGGGCATCAGCATTTCGGCAAAAATCAGTTTAGGAGCACTTTTGTTTTTCGCGGGAATCATTAGCCTTAGTTTGTTTGTTCTAAATCTCCTCCCAATTCCGGTGCTTGATGGCGGACACCTTCCGTTTCTTGCCATTGAATGGGTGCGCGGCAAGCCGGTAAAAGAAGAAACCATAAAAAGAGCTCAATTTGTCGGCATCGCATTACTTGTCATGGTGTTTTTACTCGGAACGTACAACGACATCATGCGCTTGCTAAAGTAGGCAGATAGTTTAAAAAGACTCTTAATGGGCCTTTTTTATTTCTATTCATTTTATAAAATATCCCCTATTTTTCTTTTCTCTGATTTTGTCATTACCGAAATTCAAGCATGAAATTTGTTACATGTGAAACTAGCCAAATCATTTTATTCGCCTCCTGCAGCAAAAGCATCCTGCGAAAATTCCCTTATCCCCATCCCGCAAGATGTCGGGATTTGAATTGCGGGACGGCCGCCCCCACCTGGGAATTTTCTCGGATATCTTTTGCTTTCGGTGTAACCCATCTATATTGCGAATAAAATGACCGAGAAATTATTTTATTTTGCCCGATGCAATCACAATAAGTTCTGACCGATTTTGCGGCATTTTCGGCATGGTGTCCGACCTGGGTCGGACCGAAAATGCCTGGCAACTTCGGAGCGAAGCGCAGGCTGAGCGAGAATGAGGTCAGCAACTTATTGTGATTGCTGAAGGCATGGCTTGCAAAATAAATTTCTCGGTGTAAAGTAAAACCCCCAGTTTCACATGAAACTGGGGGTTTTGTTATAGAACCTCCCAAATCTGTTTGTAGAGCCCATCAAAACCACGGCAGGACATAATCACAATCACATCACCAGGCTTAAATTGACGTTTCATGTGTAACAACATTGGCTTAAGATCATTAAAATTCCATGATTTCACCTGCCTGCCGGTAGGCAAAGTGTGTAACTTATTAAGCTGGGATGATACATATTTACCGTTGAATGTTTCACGCTTTTGTAAAGATTGGGCTTTGAACGGCTTGTAGAGATAGACTAAATCTGCGTGTCCGAACGATTCGATATAGTGTTTCTCAAACACTCTCCGCTTAGACGATGCTGATCCGGGCTCAAACACACATATCAAGCGGCCGGTATTAAGTTTCATATGAAACCTTTGACGTACGGCATCGAGCGTAAGGCGTACGGCGGTAGGATGATGTGCGTAGTCATCAATTACAGTTATTCTGTTTTTTTCTCCGATAATTTCTTGTCTGCGTTTTACGCCCTCAAATGTTTCAATGGCTTTTTTAATTTTCGCATCCGGAATTTTTAAGAACTTAACAATTGCGATTGCCCCAAGAGTATTTGAGATATTGTACTTACCGATCAATTTTGTTCGTATGTCCGATATGGTATGTCCGTTAGAATATGCGTCAAAAGATATATATTGATCGCTATATTTAATGTTTTTCGCAGTCCAATCGCCCGCACTAATCCCAAAGGTTGAAATGGGGGATTTAGCCATTTTTTGGCTTAAAACAAGGGAATTTTTGTTTTCACATGAAACAGTCAATAAGCCGTTTTTTGGGATTAAATTAATGAATCTGCCGAATGCAAATTTAATAGCGTCCAGGTCTTTATATATGTCTACATGATCCAATTCGATATTATTGACCAAACCGATGAATGGGCGATAGTGCCAAAATTTCGGGCCTTTATCAAAGAATGCGGTATCGTATTCGTCGCCTTCTAGAACAATATACTTACCTTTGCCGAGCTTAAAGGTTGAATTGATGTTTCTCATGAAACCGCCGACAAATATACTTGGATCAAATCCGGCCGTTTCTAGAATCCATGCAACAAGCGCCGTAGTAGTTGTTTTGCCGTGGGTACCAGCGATTACGACAGCCTTCTTCTGCTCAATGAATTCTTCGCGTAGGATATCGGACATTGACCGATAGAGAAGTCCGTTAGAAATCACATATTCCAGCTCCGGATTTCCGCGCCCAACCGCGTTCCCTACGACGACAATATTGGGTCTGGCTGTTTTCACGTGTAACACATTATATGGCGCAAATACGGGTATTTTTAAGGTTCTAAGCATATCTGACATAGGTGGATAGACGTCCTGGTCGGAGCCGACAACTTCATGTCCCTTTTTCTTGAGAAGCCCGGCAATGCTGGCCATTGCCACTCCCGCAATTCCGATCAAATAATATTTCTTTTTTCTCATGCAAGAATCATAACACTCTAGGCATAATTTAGAACAGTCTCATAAATTAAAAAGCACAGATTTTCATCTGTGCTTAGATTTTTAGCAATTTGTCTTACTTTGGCTCATCCTCGACCTGCGTCGGGAATCCCTCTGTTTGACTTGCCCCGACCGTAGTTGGGGCTTTTTCCTTTGGCTCCGTCTGCTGACGGACCTACGGAAGAAGATTGCTATGTCCTGCCATATGGCTTAATGCGTTTCTTAATTTTAACGATTGGGCCGTGTTCACAATGCAGTTTTCAGCCGGGCATTCAACGAAAACTTCAAGCTCTTTGGTTATTGGGTCGAGTCTTACTCGGTTGACCAACAGAGATATCGCCCCATGATCTTTTGATTGCACAATGACCATATCGTTTGCAGAAACCTTGTCTTTTAAGGCTTTTTCCAGCGTTGCGATATTATCAAATGCCTCATTGAGCTGGTTTCTTAGTTTTTCAGCTTCATTCTTGGCTTGTTCTAGTGCAGAAACCTGTTCCTGGCTGACTTGCAGGTTGGTTTTCAGGCTTTTTATGATTTGATCTTTTTCGCCGTTGCTTAAACACACCGCATGAAAGTCTTTGTTGGTTTGCGCAAGGATTTTTTTTGTTTCTTCCAATCGTGTTTTTTCATCCCAATAATCTGCAAGGCCCTTGGTCCAAAAGACGAACAAAACAAAACCGCCGATTATTAGCAGAAAAACCTTAATGCTGGAGTTCGAGCTTTCTGCCCGGCGCGTTTTTTGAACGGCTTGGATGGCTTCAACAGATTTTTTTGCATCGGCCGAGCGGATATTAGAAACGTCCGCCTTAGTGTAAACATTTGGGATATTGAGTTTTCCTCCGGCCAATATTTTATTCGGCGATTTGAAGCTGGGGTTGCCCCGATTTGCTTCAATAAGCGCTTTGTTGCTCACGCCAAAATCCTTGGCAATTCTGGTTAGATTAGTTCCACGTTTGATGGGATAGGTAAACGAACCCGTTGGAGCTGTGTCTTCAGCAAAAATTTGGTTTCCTGAAAATATCAATGTTACCGCGGCCAAAATAGAAATTACGAGCTTTTTCATTGTTAAGGTCCTTTCTAAATTTATCTGTCCAAACCTTAACAAAAAAGCCACCTTTTTGCAAGGCGACTTTGGTTTCTATTGGTTTTTCTTTAAATAGCCTATTGCGTCTTTCCACAAATACTTCGTTTTCGCGCGGGTTCGGCTGGGCCATTCTTCCCGCAATTTATCGAAAATGAGGCTTTGTAGAAGACTAGGATCTTTGTAATTCATGAAATTTTTCGGATAATCTTTTGCGAATTCGTGCTTCAGAAGATACCAGGCCGCTACCAAAGGAAGAATGCCGGCAATTTGAGAAGGGAATTGCTGGTCGTGAAGTTTCAGAAAATTTGTTCCTCCAATTTCCTGTTGGAGTTCGCGTTTATATTGTTCTAGCCCGAAATGTTCAACATAACAAGGAAGCTTGAGCTTGCTTTTAAACCAAGCTTCTAAAATTATTCCTTTTTGCACTTCTGACGTACCTTCATAGACATCAAATATAACGCTGTCCGCGACGAGCGGAGTTATTTCCGATTCCATCACGTAGCCCGACCCGCCGTATATTCTAGCCGCTTTTTGGACCAATCTCCGCGCCGATTTCGAAGAATATAGCTTTGCGAGCGAAGCGTAAGGATAAAATTCTTTGTTTTCGTCTTCCAATTTCGCCGAATAAAAAAGCAGGATCTTGGAAATATCGATGGCCATGGCCAGCTCGGCAACGGGGTTATATATATCGGAATGGACTATCAGCGGCTCACCGAACGCAATTCGCTCATTGGCTTGCCACATCGCAAGCTCATAGGCATGCTCCATAACGCCGACAGCCTGTGCGGCTATCCAGTTTCTTCCGTGCGCGAGCGTTGACATCGCGATCCCGAACCCTTTTTCGTATTCTCCGAAAAGAGAACTTTCAAACAAATGATAATTGTCAAAGAAAATTTTTCCCATATGCGCCGCATGATTTCCTAGTTTGTGATCGGGCAGAGGAATGGTAAGGCTTGGGGGCGTCGGCCTCAAGAGATGCGGTAAAAAGGCGGTAATTCCTTTGTAGCCGGTTTCTTGCCTGTTGGTGCGCGCAAAGAGGATAATGAATTCCGCAACGGGCACATTCGTTATGAATTGTTTTTGCCCGTTTGCCAGCCAGCCGCCCGTGATTTTTTCCGCGAAGGTTTTTATGCCTCCGGCGTCGGAACCATTGTCCGGTTCAGTTAATCCGAAAGAGCCCAAAATTTTCCCGGTTGCTAACCGCGGGAGATATGCTTCTTTTTGGTTCTTACTTCCGAATTTTGACAGCGGATAGCCAACCAAGGAATTTCCGACCCCGAGTACCAGAGCGCCTCCGGACCAAACGCGCGCCATCTCAATCATGGCGAGGACCCCGGAGAGATTATCCATTTCTACTCCGCCGTATTCCGCGGGAATATTTATTCCTGTAAGATTGATTTCGGCCATCGCATGGACCCATTCCCACGGGAAAGGTGCGCCGTGAAATTCGTATTTTATGATCATTTCTTTGATGTCTTTTCGTATATTTTGCGTCTTTTCATCCCAAAGCCGGTGTCTGACGTTATTCCTCACCATCAGACTTTTTTAGTTTCCAAAAAATCTCTATGTTCAAATAATCCTTCAACGACTTCCGCAACGCCGAAGCCTGTTTCGGCGTTGGCAAGATACACTTTTTTTCGCCAGCCGTCATCCAGATATTGTTCGCCGAGGATTAGCTTTGCCGATGTGAAGAATTTTTTTCCAGATTTGAAATCTTCACGGTCATTTACTACGAAAATATTAACTTCTTCGCTCTGCCCGGCCTTTTCCAGATTTAAGGAGTCTCCAAGAGGCTCTATTACCTGAACGAGCGTATCAACGTGTTCGCGTATTTCCACATCGGTTTGTCCCGCCCCCGCGGTTTCGACAATAACGATATCGGAGAATAATTTTGAATAAGCGATGATTTTGGAAAGGGAATCGGTGAGAGCAGACCATTCTCCTCTTGTCGCCAAGCTTCTGATAAATAGTCCTTTGTCGCAGTCCAGTTCGTCACTGCGCAAATTACGGCGGTCTCCGAGTATCGCCCATCCTCTTTTTTGGGAGCTTGGGTCAATAAGCAGTGCGACAACCCGCATGTCTTTTTTCCTGAACGAAGGAATAAGCCGGCTGATCAACATGCTTTTCCCGGCGCCGGTAACACCTGTAACGCCGACAACCCAGGCGCTTGATGGCTCGATATTCATGGCCAAGTTTGGATATTTTTGAAAGGCGCCTATCATATATGCCAGCGCACTTCTTTCGAACATTTCTATGTTTTTCATTGTCCGGTCCTCTTTTTCATGTTTTGGACGATCTCGTCGAAATCGGACGACCCCGGGACATAAATATTTTTTATTCCCAGTGTTTCTTTGATGTATTTTTCGTGTGCCGGAAGCATAATTCCTCCCCCGATTATTTCGATATCTGAACCGCCGTAAGACTTCAGGGAATTTTTGAGATCTTCAAAAAATCCTGGTACGTATCCTATCAGCGCGGATAATCCGATGAAGTCTACGCCTTCTTCCACCGCCGCTTTCGCTATTGCTTCGGGAGTTGTGCGGAATCCAAAATGGATGACTTCCGCTCCCATTGCCTGGAAAATATCGCGGAGAATATAAAATCCGACAGTATGGCCGTCGTGTCCGCCTTTTGCAAGCAAAACGCGCATTGGCCTCGGGAACCTATATCCTTTTGTAAATTCCAAAGCTTTTTTATGTGAAAAGGACGATGAAACACCAGCAGATTCCTTTGCGGAACCCCAGACATCGCGAAGCGCTCCGCAAATTTCCCCGAGCGTTGCGGAAGATTCAACGGCTTCCTGCAAGACGGGCATAAGATTGTCTTTTTTTTCTGCGGCTCTCCGCACTTTATCCAACGCTTTCAAAGCGCCGGTCTGATATCTTTGTTTCTTAAATTTAGACAGCCTGTCCTTTTGTTCGCTTTCGTATCCGCGCCGTTTTTCCACTTCTTCGGAAATTTCGGCCAGATCTTCATCCGCCGTGTCATCCTGTTCAAAAAAATATTTTTTATTCGGATCATTTTTCCATTGCTCAAAGGTTTCGCGGTCTGCGATGGCGTTTTCGTGGATCTTTTTTTGCGGGTAAAGCTCTTCGATTGCCTGCGCCATTCCTCCGAAACTCTCGATAACCGAAATTTCTTTTTTTGCTTCTTCGTAGATTTTCTCTGTTTGATATTCAATTTGATAGGCGCCCGCAAGAGGATCTACCCAATTTGTGATATTAGTTTCTTCAAGCAATATTTGCTGGGTGCGTATGGCCATTTTTACGCCTTTTTCCGTGGGCACGCACAAAACCTCGTCATATGAGTTCGTGTGTATGCTCTGAACCCCGCCCAATAGCGCGGCAAGCGCCTGATTATTTATCCGCATTAGATTTGTTAGTGGCTGATTGCGGGTTAAGGTGCAGCCGGCAGTTTGCGCGTGCATCCGGCACCATAGCGACTGAAGCTTCGTGTCCTTCAAATCGTAATTTTCAAGGATCGGTACGCGGAATCTTTTATGCATAATCTCCGCCCAAAGTCTGCGCGCCGCACGGAACTTTGCGATTTCTTCAAAAAAGTTATTGTGCGCATCGAAGAAAAAAGAAAGTCGCGGTGCGAATTCCTCGATCTTTAAGCCTCTTTTTAAGAGCTCTTCAACATAGGCAATACCGTCCGCGAGCGTGTAGGCAACTTCTTGAACCGCGGACGAACCTGCTTCGCGGATGTGATATCCGCTTACAGAAACTTCGTGGAAATTGGAACGTGCCGCCATTACATCAACCGCAAGGCGGATGCCGTGTTTTAGAGGATAGAGTACTTCGTTTTGCGCGATATGCTCTTTGAAAATATCGTTTTGTATCGTTCCGCGAAGAGAAGATAAAGGTATCCCGCGTTTTTTTGCAACGGCATTATACATCGCTCTTATTATGGCTGCCGGCGCATTAATCGTCATGGAAACCGTAAGCTTGTCTATCGGAATCCCCGAAAATAATTCGTCCATGTCTTCAAGCCTATCTATCGCAACGCCGTCCCAGCCGACTTCGTGCCGTGAGAGGGGTGCGTCGGAATCATCTCCATAAAGAGTCGGAAGGTCAAACGCAGTTGAGAGACCGGTTCCGCCAAGCGCGATGATTTTTTTAAATCTTTCGTTTGTATCGCGCGCGAGCCCGTGCCCGGCAAATTGTCTTAAGGTCGGATTTTTTTTCCGGAACATTTCCGGAAAAATCCCGCGCGTAAAAGGATATCTGCCAGGGTCGTTTAGTTTTGTCAGATAATCTATCAGTACTTCATTTGGCCCGAAAAATCCATTTTCAAGGGACATTTAGACATATTATTCTGAAAAAACTATAGCACTAGAATGGATCTACGACACTTGACAGCAAATCAATAAAATGCTAATTCTTGAACAGAAATGGGGGCCCTTAAAATGGATATATTAATTAGCCTTTTAAGCCTTTTGGCGATCTTGGGGATTGTTCTTGTGGTGTGGTCCTCTAAGCGAAGGCTCGAGGATGAGCAATTCAGGGCATTATTTCAAATCAACGACAAGGATTTGTGAGAAAAAGCAATAGTTCTGTTTATTAATCGATATCCGAGATTTAGAAAAAAATTTAAATAATCTGCATTTGAATCTTTATGCTGTAGGGAGTTTCCTGCGGTTTTTATTTTTTTGCGTTTTTCTAGCATCGGCATTGCCAAGCTATCTACTATGATATATCATAGTAGCAATATGCCGCATGTTTCGAGAAGGAAACTAAAAAAGAAAGTTTTTAAGAAGATTAGTTCTGAATTATCTGATTTTATAACCAAGGCCAGCTCATCCCAGGAGATAGGGTGGATATTCAGGGAACTATTAACGCCCACAGAAAAAATTATGTTTTCCAAGCGGCTGGCCTTATTTTTAATGCTTGAAAGGCGCTATTCTTTTGCATCTATTGGAAGAACATTGAAAATTACTCCGCAAACAGTTGTCCGTTTTTGGAAAAAAACCAAAGAACCCGGATATGCGCCGCTAGTAAAACGTGTTGAAAAAAATAAAAAGGGAATTGGTTTTCTGAAAGACCTGGAGGAAATGCTTCTCATAGGTATGCCGGCGAGAGGCAAGCAATGGATGGCAATGCGCGATACTTATAACAGGATCCATAAAAAATAATACAACAAATATGAAAAGCACTACTACTATGATATATCATAGTAGTAGTTGGCCATGTTTTTTTGCTGTGCTTGTCCGGGCGCTTGCAGTAAGCAATAAATCATGCTTTTATGGAGTAAGATAGATTCAAAAAAATGAGAACTGTTATCAGGAAAATTCCCGCGAAAACGACCACGTCGTATCAGTGCAGCAGGTGCAGAACTAAATATCGTAGCAAAGCAAAGGCACTTCAATGTGAAGCCCAGATTACGGAAGAAAAAGTATTCAAAATTGGGGAGAGGGTGACTTGGCGTGAACCTCGTCATTGCCAAAGCTATGATAAGTCGTACAAACTTGACGGCAAAGTGAGGAAAATTCTCGGCCCGACATTACCAGACGAGGAATATAATCTTAAATGGCTCGGTGGTAGGCTTTCCGGGAAACACATATTTATGTACGAGGTCAGTTGGCGATGTCCGCATTGCAAGGAGATTCAGGATGGACGTTATTATTCTCTCGAGTTAGGCAAAATCAAAACCCGCTAGAAGTGCGGGTTTTCTTATTTATTTTGCAGTCGTTGCAATTTATTATAATGCGCGATAATCTCAAGGCAGATTAAGATCAGAAATGCTCGTTGAAATGATCGATTTGACAGGCCTTCCCATCAATAAAACGCTTGATGTTCAGGATAGATGCTGGGCCGAAAGGGTTTATCGCGACACGACGGATAAATTGATATTTGCGGAGCATGAACCGGTTTATACGGCGGGGGTTGCCGCGGGACAAAATTTGGAGCTCTTAAAAAAATGTTTTAAAAAACCGCTTTGGGATTTGCCGTGCCAGTATATCATAACCCAAAGGGGAGGGCTTGCTACTTATCAGGGCCCGGGAATTTTATCGGTGTATTGCGTTTTTAAAATTCCCGATTTTAATCCGCAAAAATTCAATGACATTCTGCTTTCTTCCGCCGAAGAGGTTTTAAATTTTTTTGATATATCTTCGCGCCGCGGCGTTAAAAACCCCGGACTTTATATTGGAGAAGATAAAAAAATAGTTTCAGTCGGACTGAAATATTCTCGTGGAGTAACACGGTTTGGAATGGCGCTGTCGGTTGAGCCGGACCCGTTTTATCTTCGGTCCCTGATACCTTGCGGCTTTGAAGGAGTAAGGCTTACTTCTTTGAAAGAAGAGGTCGGCAGAGAACTTGATGATCTTGAAAGAGTAACGATAAGAGCGATTTTACTCCTAAAAATAAGCGAATTATTCGAAAAAATAACCCGTTCCGACTAATGTCGCGAACGGGTTTTGTTACTTGAAGTTCTCAATATATTCTTTCAGCAAATTAAGGAACATTGCAGGGTCTTTTCCGTCCAGCGGCCGGTGATCAAAAGTAATTTTAACATTCATCATGGGCCTTATGAAGGTGTATCCTTTATAAATAACGTGAGTATCCATAATTCTGAACGCGCTTATCATAAATGTGTTTCCGGGCACAAGAAGCGGGTCGCCATCGGTGATATTCGGATAGATGCCGATATTATTAAAAACAATATTCGGCTTCGGCTCAAAGTGCTGAGGCCTTAGCTTGCCTTCGGTGGCGATAGAGGCAAGTTCTTTTATTTTCGCATTCAGCCGCCATACGTTCTTGTGCTCCACATCTCTTATTGTTACGACAGTGAGGCCGTTCTTGGATTCCATCGCGAGCCCAAAATTTAATTCATTAAAAAGAAAGATTTTCGGGCCCGTTTCCTTTTGGGTCGCGGGATCTTTTTCACCGTCTGCCCAGCGGACGTTCATTTGGGGCATCTTGCAATAAATAAGTTCGGCCATCGCGGAAAGGAAAATGGCGTCAATTTTTAGGCCGCGATGTTTTATATAAAAATTGATCGTGGTTGCGTCTACGGATAATTTGCAGGAAGACCAGGGTATTTTTTTGCCCTCGGTCAGATTCCGCGCTACGGCTTTTCGCAACTGGGAGACTTTTAGCTCTTTCAAGGCGCACTTTTTATCTGTCAGCATGCTAGCGTGTATTTGGCAAAAGTAAAACCCCGCCAAAGGACGGGGTTAATTTGTTTCAATAATGCAAAGTACTGCTCCGTAATGCGTTTCTTCGCCCGCTTTCAGCATTGTTTCAGTAATTTCTCCCGACGCTGGAGAATATATTTCAACGGTCGCTTTTTCTGTTTCAACCACCGCAACCGGTTCACCTTTTTTTACTTTCGAACCGACGGCAATCTGCAATTCTACAAGCGTGCATTTCTGTTCTTCTTTTTCGCCTTCTGAACTGTCCTGCCAACTGACTTTTACTTCAACCCTAGCCATAATAAACCCCCTTTGCTGCCAAAACTATATCCTCAATTTGAGGCAGACGCAATAGTTCGAGCTCCATCCGTGCGGTTGCCGGCCCCTCTTTTGCGCCGAGGCGCACGACGGGAGAATTGAGGCTATGAAAAGCAAATTCATTGAGGTATGCGGAAATTTCCGCACCAACGCCGAAGTCCTTTTTTGCTTCGTGGATAATAATCGCCTTGCCGGTCTTTTTGACCGAAGTTAAAACCGCTTCTTTATCCATCGGAACAATAGTACGGAGATCAAGCACCTCCGCGTCGATATTTTCGGTTTTAAGCATTTCAGCAGCTTTTATTGTCCGCTCAACCATCAGTGCTCCGTAAGTTATCAAAGAAATATCTTTTCCTTCTTTTCTCAGGGCGGCTTTTCCGATGGGAACAAAATACATTTCCTCAGGGACAGCTCCCTTTTTCGAATAACGAGCTATCTGCTCACAGAATATAACCGGATTCCCATCGCAAAAAGCTGACAGAAGCAAGCCTTTCGCATCATACGGAGTTGAGGGAAAAACTATTTTTAGTCCTCCCGCGTGCGCAAGCACCGCCTCGATCATTTTTTGATGTTCTTCATTGGAAGAAAATCCGCCTCCGCATGGCGTTCTTAAAACCATCCCAAGATTTTCTCCTGTAACGGCGAAATGCGTTGCGGCAAATCTGGTGAGAAGAGCTAAGGCATATTCGGTAAAAGGGAAGAACTGCATTTCAGCGCATGGTGTGAGCTTGGCTAGCGCCTGGCCGATGGCAAAAGCCATAATGGCGTTTTCATCAAGCGGCATATTGAATATCCGCTGTTCGCCTCCGAATTTTTCGAAGAGGTCCTTGGTTATTCCGTGCACTCCGCCCAATTCGACATCCTGGCCGAACACCCTTATTTTCCGGTGTGATTCCATTGCTTGCTGCAGTGCTTCATTAATCGCCGAGCCATAGCTTATTTCGCGCGAAGTTTCCGGTTGTAGCGGAGGAATCAGCGGGTCACAATTTTTAAAAACAGGTTTTAGTTTGGATGGTGCCGTGAACTTTTTCTTGGCCTCAAACGCTTTTTCAATCTTCGCTTTAGCTTCCGCTAAAATTTCATCTTTCTTTTTTTCATTAAAAACTTCGTCTTTTTGAGACATAAGTATTAACGAATAAAGTTCAAGCGGATTTCTGCCTTCCCATTCGCGCCTAAGTTCTCTTGGGACGTATTTCCACATTTCGCCTGTTTCATGCGCGTTGTGGCCGGATACGCGGAAAGTTTGGCAGGATATGAACCACGGAACACATAGATCTTTTGTATTTCTGATGTCGTATAAAGCCTCGCTTACTGCGCGCCAAACGAGAACGGTATCATTTCCAAAAATCGTTCTGGTTCTCATGCCATATCCGGCGGCTCTTTTTGCGAATTCCGGATCAGGATTTTGATATTCAATAAGGGTTCTGATCGCAAGCTGATTATTATTGAGTATGAAAACTACCGGCAAATGCCTGGTTGTGGCGAGCAGAAAAGCGGAATGAATATTTGCGTGGGACATCGCGCCGTCCCCGAAAAATGCGAGGAGAACGGGATTTTGTTCGGAGCCGTTTTTTTCGATATAGTCGCGCACGTAATAAACGCCGTCGATAACTCCCGTGCCAATTGCGGTATTCGCGCCCATGTCGGAAATAAATCTGACGACACGGCGTTTTGTGTCGCCGATGTGGATGCCGAAGTTGTAGCCTCCGTAAAGCGATTCGGCGAACGCGCCGTACTGGGCGATTATTTCTTCTTCGGCAACTCTCCAAATTGGTAATGCACATGTGGAGCGATGGTCGGGTGCGAGCAGATCGTAAGACGATTCCGCCGCCGACATTGCGCCGACATAGATAGCTTCCTGGCCGAGGCCAGTAAAAACTTTCAGCGGTTTAAATTCTTCTTTTCTTTCGTCGAGCATCTTTCCGAAATAGGTCATCTCGGCAAGGCGACGGTACATCGTTAAATATTCTTCGGGAGTCGGAATAAAAAGCTTCCGTCTCGGAGTAAAGTCTCTAGAGTGCGGCATATGCTTTCAAAGTATCTAAGGTCATCTTAATCCGATATAATCCGCCCGCAAGGATTGACTCGAGATTATATTTGTTACGTAATTTTTAGTTAAGAATAAAAAACCGCTATGCGCGGTTTTTTTCTTTATAAGCTTTCGAGTTATTTTTTATGAATTCTATCATTTCGTTCCGCGAAATGAGGCCGTTTTTTTCGGTCATATTTTTTAATGAGCCGTTCAGTTTTGCTTCTAGAAGAATCGACTCAAAATATTTGAGCGCAAGGCGCAATGGCGTTGCGGGGATAAGGACGATTTGATAACCCAAAGCGAAAAGTTTTTCCGCGGTAAGGTCGGACGGAGACTTTCCTCCTTCGGCCAAATTTGCCACGAGCGGAATATCCGCCACATCTCTCCGGAATGTTCTGAATTCGTCATCTGATTCAAGCGCTTCAGGGAATATAAGGTCAGCTCCCGCCTGCCGATATTCATAGGCGCGCCACTTTGCCGCAAGCAGGCCGTCGGTAGCTCTTGAATCTGTTCTTGCCACAATAAGAAAATCTCTGTTTTTCCTGGTTGACACGGCGGTTTTTATCATATCTTCCATATCGTCCATCGGGATAATTTTTTTTCCGTCCAAGTGTCCGCACCTTTTTTCTGAAGGAACTTGATCTTCTATTTGGATGGCGTCTGCTCCGGCCATTTCAAGGGTTATTACCGTTTTTATTATCGAGTGAAACCCCGTATCACAATCGACCAAAAGCGGAATATCGCTAACCCGTCTTATCTCGCGAACGAGGCAGGTCATTTTTGTGAGCGTTATTTTTCCTTCGTCCAAAAGTCCCAGGGAAGTAGAGAGTGCCGCGCCGGAAATATAACACGCCTTAAAGCCGGCTTTTTCAGCGAGCAAGGCCTCAATAGGGGACAGAATTCCCGGTAGAATTAGATTTTCATTTTCCGCTAACAGCTCTCTTAGAGTTTTTCTCCCGGCCATTATTGTTTTGTAATCTGACGAAAAGATAGCACGCCTAATAGGGTAAAATCAAAACCCGGCAGCTGCCGGGTTATTTTTTTTGGGTCGGATGAATCCATCCCCAATTTTCTTTTTTGTCCGGTTTTACGCGGACAGCGATAACGCCGGTTTCGGCGTATTTGATGCCTTTAACGACGATTTCCGAATAAAGAACGCATGTCCCGCTTTTTTCATGCATTTCCATTACTTTTGATAAAATTGTCAGATGGTCGGCGTCAAGCGGAAGCGGGCGTATAAATTTGCACGGCTCTTTGAGTCCGGCAGTTACATAATAAATTATCGGTTTGCTGCCGAACGGGCGCCCTTCAAATTCATAACGAGCGGCGATTGCGGTCCATATTGAGTTGCAATCCATCAGGCTTATGGCGCATCCGCCATGGAGCGTGCCTGGGCGTCCGGCGCGGCAAGCGGGGTGCAACGCAGGCTTCCATTCGCAGATAGTCTCAAGAGCAGGTTTACTGCCCCATCTGGTTTTAATCCTATGTCCATGAGCGGTTTTATTTGCGGGGCCACAACCGGCGCATCCGTTTCCGGGAAAATAATCTTGGAAAGACTTTTCTTTTTTCATATCAATTACCTCAATCAATGGGAACCCAGCTTACATCCAAAATCGTGTATGTCGAGATTTTTTTCCGGAAAACCGGCTTGACCGGCATTCCGATGTATGGTTCGTCTTCGGCAAATTTTGAAAGATAGCTCATGAAGCGGGTTCGCACTTTCGGTATCTCGAGCGATATCAATGGACAAGGAACAGTTCCTTTAAATCCGGCGCCCGGTAAATTCGTCGTTGAGTGGCTGTAAATTTTCGCGTTTGCCGGATCAACGGTCATCCATGTCATTTTTCGCCAGCAATCAGGGCAATGAACACGGGGAGGAAGCCAGATGTTTCCCTCGGGCCCTCCGCAATCCCAGCATTTTGTTCCGTAAAGCACACCTTCGGTAAGCCCTTTAAAAAATTTTGAAAGGCCTCCGTAAGTATGCGCGTGGACGATTTCCCGCGGATTGAACCTGACCAGAAGTTCACCTGGAATTTCTTTTTTAAACCATTTTTTTGCAAGTTTCGTAGCGCCGTCCGAAGGAATCATGATGTGCTGTCTTGGTTTGTAGTTATCCATTTTACCACCCCCTATGAATGATAATTGCCGTAACATGCGAGCCGGTGCCGGCGTGAGAGATGGCCATGCCGCGCGTCGCGTTCGGAACCTGAAGATTTTTGAAATCTTCCGGTTTTGTTTTGCCGTATTTTTTCCAATATTTTTCGTCCGAGTGGAATTTTTCCCACTCATTGCGGATTTGCCAGAAAATTTCGGCGATTTGAAAAATTCCCGTGGCCCCGACCGCGTGCATCGAGCCCAAAAGTCCGCCCGAAAGATTTGTCGGCAATTTGCGTTCCGGAGGCAGGTCGCTTTCCAGATACGCCTCGCCTGATTCGATGAATTCGGCGCCGCGTCCGTAGGGGCGCAAGCCGATATCTTCGTATGTTTGAATGTCGGAAACAGTGAACGCGTCGTGTGTTTCAAGTAAATCCAGTTCACGGATTGGGTTGTGAATCCCCGCCATATGATACGCCTGCCGGGCGGCGAAACGGGCGGCAAGAAAACTTGTAAAGCCCGGCCAATCATTTTTCCTGTCTTTATACATTTCAAGCGTTTCGTTAGGCAGAAGCAAAACGGGCATATCTCGCCTGTCCGCGGTTCGCAATGTGTGCGTACCCGCACCTATGCCAAGAATTTTGACCGGTTTGTCCGTCAATTGAAATGCTGTCTCTTCGTCGGCGAGGATAAGGCACGCGGCTCCCGTACTCATTACACAGCACTCGGGAAATGTCAGCGGGTCGGAAACAACTTTCGCTTTCATTATTTCTTCCAAAGAATAATCTCCCGGAAGCTGGGAATAAGGGGAAAATCTCGCGTAATGGTGGTTTTTTTGCGCGATCTTTGCAAGCGTTTCCCTGTTCGGATTGTATTCGTGCAGATATCTTCTCATCATCAGCGCGTAGTAAGTCGTATAGCTCCAGCCGAGTTCGGATTCAAAATCTTTGCACGCGGCGGACGCAATGTATGCGTTTCCCTGCCTCGTATCGACTTCGTCCATTCTTTCCCAGCCGATGACTGGAACGCAGGAAGCAAAGCCGGAAGCGATAGACATTATCGCGGCAAGCACCGACGAACCGCCGGTTGCACCGCCGGTTTTTATTTCAATGTTGCCGATAGGATCAAAACCTATGTAGTCATGGACTTTTGAAGCAGCCAAAAGCTGGTCTCCGAAGTGGTCAGCAAATTGCGAGTAAACACAAAAATTAACGAACTCCCTGAATTTTTTAGGTTCCATGCCGAGCCCGTCCATGACGGCCATTCTTATTGCTTCAAGGCAGAGCTCAACGGTTTGCTTTTCGGGATAAAATTTACGAAAATCCGTCATTCCCGCGGCTGCGATATAAACGTCGCGCGAGAGCTTCGGCACCCTCAAATTGCCTTTACCGAATATCAGCATTCTAGTTTTCCTTTCGCTGTCAAAATCTGCCCCAAAACTAGCAGAAACCATAAAAAAAGAAAAGCCGCTCATGATGGCGGCGTTATTGTTTGGTTAGTGAAAGCAGCCGATGTTCCATAGTTTCTTTCGGCACGATTTTATAATAAAAAATACATTTTGCTTTGAGTCTCCCGTTATAACTTATTATTTGGGCGGCCACCGAAATAACATCGCTCCGGGCCTTTCTGTTGTTGGTTACCCAAGTCTTTATTATGAGTGATTTTTCGTCAAGAACGGTCGGCTCAAATAATTTAATCGGATGCGAGGTTATCAGGACCGGATATTCGTCGCTGATCAAGGTTTTGACCGCATAGACCCCGACCATTGAGGACATAGTTGCTATCATCAGTCCGTTTACCATTGGTATCGGATGCGGAGTGAGAACGATGTTTGTTAAAAGAAGATATGCTTCGGCTTTTCCTCTGTGAAGTTCGTTGAGAGTTAAATTGTGCGATTTGGTTGCCGGCCATTCAAAAAATTCTTTTTTCAATTTCTGTATGTTTTTTTCGGTTAGTTTCATTTTTTCCTCCAATTTTCAAACTTTCCAAATAGTAGCAAAATAAAAACGCCGGTGTCAAGCCGGCGTTTTTTCGTCGATATATTTTTGCGCGAACTCGGCCATTTTCTTCCGGCTTTTTTTGCCGGTGTCTCCGAGCTCAATTTTTTCAACAAAAATTATTTTTTTTATCTTTATGTGCTTTTCAAGTTTTCCGCTTTTTCGCCCGTCCTCGCAAAAGGCTAAAATTTCTTCCTCGGACGTACTGTCTTTTAATACGGCGCACAAAGCCGTCTCAGTTTCTCCGTCCATTGTGACGGGTACTGCCATGACATCATCCGTTGTTTCGTTGGTTTTTACATATTCGTCTATCGCGGGCCCCTGCACGAATTCTCCGCGAACTTTCCAGGCGTCAGCGGAAGCGCGCCAGCCGAAATAAAAAACATTTTTTGTTTCAAACGGCTTTCGGCACGTATCTCCCGTATCAAACCATCTCCCTCCCCAGCGCTCCGATGGGGCAAATGCTTTTTTTGTCGCCTCCGGGTTTTTGAAATATTCCCTGAAAATGTTGTCTCCGCTGACGATGAGCCGGCCCCACTCTCCGTTCTTTACTTCTTCCCAATTATTTTCCGGATCAACTATTTTGATATTGTCGTGCGATAGCGCCGTACCAATGGAGCCCCAATATATCGGGTCATCGATATTCGTGCCCGTACACCAGCAAAGAGTTTCGGTAAGCCCGTAGCCCGGACGGACTTGGATTCCGGTAAACGACATAAATCTTTTATGGAGTTCCGGAGAAAGTATGTCGGCACCGACTATCAGGAAGCGCATATTTTTCCGGTGCTCCTGAAGAGGAATGGAATGGGACAGCGTGTATTTGAGGAAGGGAGGTATGACACTGGAATAAGTAATATTCCAGTGTCCCAGAGTTTTCAAAAATTTTTTCGGGTCGGGAGAAGCAAGAACGGTTGTTCCGCCGAGAAGCGTCATCGCAAACAGGTTGGTAACCTGCGCGTTGACATGGAACAACTTATTTATCAGCAGACCCCGGTCATTCTCCGTAAGGCCGTAAGCTTTTATTATATCCCTCACGTTCAGTTCGAACATGCCGTTGTGCTGTACAACAGCTTTTGGTTTTCCGGTTGTTCCCGATGTACAGATAAGTTGGAAAGGGTCGTCCAGTGAGCGGTGAACGGCATGATAGTACGGGCGAACGAATTTTTTCAAAGTATTCCAGCTGTAAGTTCCGGGGTAGCCCTGTCCCATGCGTGCCTTTTCGCTTTCAAACCTTTTGGCGTCGTGCATGACCACAATGCGCAAGCCGGGGAATTGCTTTAACAAAAGTTCCAAAAGCCGCGACGGCTTGTTATTTTCTTCGTCCCAGACGTAGCGCTCCTGCGTTACCAGAAGTTTTGTTTCGCAAAGCTCTAGCGCGTAGAGCACCTGCTCCGGAGTGTAGAGGCAATTGACCGGATGGACTTTTGCGCCGATGCGCATTGCTCCGAGCCACGGCATGAAAAAATGCAGGCCGTTTTCCAAAAGCAGGCTCACAGTATCCCCGGGTTCTACGTAGAACGATTTGAGAAGTCCGGCCGCGAGCGCAGTTTCTTCCTCCATTTGTGCGTAACTGAAGGCGCGGCAGGTGTCGGAATCTACCATGCACAGTTTGTTTTTTAAAAGAGGATCCCGAAACATAGTTACAAGGAGTTCGGCAGGAGTACGATATTTTTTCACAATTTCAAAACGAATCTAGCAAAAAATTAGCATAAATTCTGGAAAAGCAAAACCCGCCCTAGAGATCTAGGACGGGTATATATTGGCTGAGATCTACGCAAAACGCGGCGTAGATTAGAATCAACCAAAGAGGAATCGACAGAAGGAACCCATAAAACAAGGTTTTCGGATTCATGCCCATGTTTATTTTCCTTTCGGCATTAGTCATTTTCTGTGATGCCGCGGAGGCCGTTGTCGTAGCCGGGCCGGAATTGTGGAAATCTTTCCGCGGGCTTTTCCTCTTCCAGCCAGCGATCGTTTCCGTCGGTGCGTTTCACCATTTTTCGCTTGACCGACTCTTTGACCGGCCTTTTTCTTTTCGCCTGGTCAAACTCCAACACTATCCCCGTGATTTTCTCCGCTTTTTCTTCGCAATTCATGCACATTTTTTTCTCCTTTCGGCTTACAGATTTAAAACATAAACACACACGACGATTCCTGCGATCGCCCCGATTTTCATCGGAGGAAACGATTCACCGAGAAACACTGCGCATAGCACTGTTGTGAAAACGCAGGTTGCGGCGATTTCTATCGCAAATATTTTCCCGATGTCCAGTTTTGGCAAAGCCAGGATTTTCCCGAAAAAAAACATTCCCAGCCCCAATATTGCTCCGCAGAGCAAAATTATTGACGCCGCTTTTCCTGTCGGCGCTTCGGTTTTTTCAAACACTAATCCAAGCGACCCGGTCGGAATTGAACCGGCTACCAATAGCGCCGCAATCCATGCCGGATGAACTCCGACCGCCATTTTTTCTAATACAGGATAACCGCCCCAGCAAACCATCACACCAATCATCAGCCAAATCAAATTCCAGTCCATGATTTTCTCCTTTTTTCCTCATTTATTTTTCTACCAAAGAACTCCCGTCAAAATTTTCATGTTTGCTAAATACTATGATATATCATAGTAGATAGTTTTATAAAAATTTTGATGGAAGCTCGTCCGCATCCGCGATGTTTTTTGCATCGGGACGGGACGAGCAGGCTGACAGGATTGGCGATCAAGTCGTTCTACCGAGCGAATCTCTCCAGACGAGTCCGGCAAATGGATTACTTGGTCGTTGGCTTGTGCAGGCAAACTTGCCGTTTGTGTAGACATACCTTGACCCGCACAACAGACGCCACCATTTTGTGTCGTCTGGCGGTTCGCAGGTCATGTTTTTGTCATTACAACACTCGTTCACGCCTTTTTGTATGACTGACATATTCTCTCACTTTCCGCCCTTCGGCTTTTTGATTTGTCCGTCCAATTTAAAGAGCTTCTTTTGGTTTCGATTTTTAAATCTACTCCCATCGCAGGATTCGTCGACCCATGAACGACAAATCCTAGGATGGAAGGGGGAATTATTTTTTCCCCCGGTTCCGATGAAGTCGTCTAACTGTTTTGGAGAGACTTGCTCCTCCTCCAATTGGCACATATTTTTTCATTTATCTCCCTTTCTGTTTAAAGAACAATTTTTACTCCCATCCAAGGCATCAAGCAAACAAGTCTTAACCCTTTTAGGCTGGCGGCTTGCTTGCTCAAAACCTTGGATGGAATGGAAAAACATTTCCTTCCCCATCACAAGCCTCGTAACCCATGAATACAAGGCTTATGGTATTATTGTAGCATTTAATAATGAAAAAGTCAATATCGTATCAAAAAACGGCCTGGTTAGGCCGGTTTTTATATGACGCCAAGGAAATAACCCCCCCAGCCCCCTTACTTTAAGGGGGGAGAATAATGAAGTTATTTATAAAAATCCCGACAAATTTAGCCCCCTTAAGATAAGGGGGCAGCGAAGCGGGGGGTTGGATTGGTAGAGTTATAAATATTTTATAAGAACGGTATCAATAAAAGCGCCACAATATTCACCACTTTTATCATCGGATTGATGGCGGGGCCTGCGGTGTCTTTGTATGGGTCGCCGACCGTGTCTCCGGTGACGGCGGCCTTGTGCGCGTCGGAACCTTTTCCTCCGTAATTTCCTTCTTCAATAAATTTTTTGGCGTTGTCCCACGCGGCACCTCCCGAGGTCATTGAGATTGCGACAAAAAATCCCGTAAGAATTGTTCCGATTAGGAGCCCTCCTAGCGCTTTTGGTCCAAGCCAAAGTCCTACGATGAGTGTTACCAAAATCGGGAGGAGTGCCGGCAAAATCATCTCACGAAGGGCGGACTTTGTGACAATATCAACCGTCGCCGCGTAGTCCGGCTTTGCTGTGCCCTCCATTATCCCTTTTATTTCTCTAAATTGCCTTCTTACTTCGAGCACTACCCCTCCGGCGCTGTTGCCGACGGCTTTCATTGCGAGAGACGCAAAAATATATGGGAGCATTCCTCCGATAAAAAGTCCGGTGATGACCAGCGGATCAGAAAGATCAAAAACAGCGGTTAATCCTTTCGCGACAAGGTCTGTTGTATACGCGGCAAACAAAACCATTGCGGCAAGTCCGGCGGAGGCGATGGCGTATCCTTTTGTAACCGCTTTTGTCGTGTTGCCGACAGCGTCCAGCGGGTCTGTTATTTCACGGACGCTTTTTGAAAGTCCGGCCATCTCGGCAATGCCTCCGGCGTTATCGGTTATCGGTCCGAATGAATCTATTGCAACGATTATTCCCGCCATTGAAAGCATTGAAACTGCGGCTAAAGCCACACCGTAGAGTCCGGCGAACTGGAACGCGGCGTACGCGCCGAAGGCGATGACGAGCGACGGGAGAGCGGTGGATTCCAGAGACATCGCAAGCCCCATGATAACATTGGTGCCGTGTCCCGATTCGGAGCTTTTTGCTATCGATTTAACCGGCCTGAATTTTTTTGAAGTGTAGTATTCCGTAATCAGCACGATTGCGAGTACTACGGTAAGTCCGACCAAAGACGCCCAAAAATAATCCATCGGCTTGCCGGGAATTTTTACCATATTTGCGAAAAAATCCACTTTGCCATTTCCGGGGCTCGCAACTAACTGTGAAATTCCCCAATAAAATCCGAGTGCGGATAATATTCCCGAAGCCATAAGTCCTTTGTATAACGCCCACATTATTTTCGTTTCATCAGAAACCCTGACGAAATAGAAGCCTACGATAGAAGCCCAAATAGCCAGACCGCCCAAAAGTATCGGCAGAAGTATTGCGGCGTTGGAACCCATAAAGATTGCCCCGCCCAAAAGCATCCCCGCAATCAAAGTTACCGTATATGTTTCAAAAAGATCCGCTGCCATTCCCGCGCAATCTCCCACGTTGTCTCCGACATTATCCGCGATAACCGCTGGGTTTCTCGGGTCGTCCTCGGGAATTTCCGCTTCGGTTTTTCCGACTAGGTCCGCTCCGACATCAGCAGCTTTTGTGTAAATTCCTCCGCCCAAACGCGAGAAAACGGAGATAAGCGAGCCACCGAATCCCAAGCCTATCAAGGCCTGAAGATTTTCCGTGGTACTCCAAAATCCGGCAACAACCAAAAGTCCCAAGCCGACAACAAGGAAACCGGTAACGGCACCCCCGCGGAACGCGAGCTGGAAAGCGGGGCGAAGCCCGCTTTTCGCGGCTTCGGTAACGCGTGAATTTGCCATGACTGCTGTTTGCATGCCCAAAAATGCGGCGAGCGATGAGGCGAGCGCTCCCACGATAAATCCGGAAGCGACGGTCAGGTTAAACGCCCACCAAAGAGCGAGCGCGATAATTACGCCTACGACAAAAATCGACTTAAATTGCCTTTTTAAAAAAGCTTTAGAGCCTTCGCGGATAGCTTCCGCTATCTCTTTCATTTTTTCGTCTCCTTCCGACTGTTTTTTGACCCCGTGCCGGAGCCAGAGCGCGAAAACTATGGAGACGGCCGCGGTAATGAGCGCAAAATTTTCAATTGTCATAATGGTTTTTAGTATAATGAATTAAGCCAATTTTGGCACTATTGACAAATATTATAAATAGCTTTATAATGAACTAAGATAGAAGCAGTTTCGCTGGCTTCTTGGTTTTGACAACAAAACAACCTCAAAAATTCTAGAAAGGGGAAAAGGCAATGGTCCAGCTTGTAGATTTCAGAAAATTTCGGGTTTCCGTGAATATAATGCTCAATACATTTTATGTCACGGAGCTCATGGTTCACTTATCGAGAAATGCGTCTATGTCTCGCCTTGAAGAGCGTTTCAGGAGCGATCTTTTGGATTTTCAGCGTGAAATAAATAAAAAATACGCCGGTATCTTATTTTCCTACCTTGTCGCCGCAGTAGCCGGCGAATTAAGGCATCTTCAAATAAATCTGCAAGATATAAAGTGGTGGAATAAGATTTTGCCATTTAAAAAAGACGAAAAAAAATCCACGATAAATTATCTAGAGAATAGCGGCATAAAGTTTGGAAAACTTTCGCGCGGAGAAGTCCACGATGCAGTCATAAAAAATTTACTTAACTCCAGCCCGGAAAGGTTTTTGGCCGAAGCTGTAAATGGTTTTGAAAAATTCAAATGGCGTGGATCTATGGGAGGAAATAAGTGGGCTAAGATTGCAGAGGCGGCGCTTGAATATGCGCGCGGCAAATTATTAGACGTTAGGTTCATCGATTTGGTGTTTACTTTGCGTCATAACGGCGGACGTTTATTTGATAAGCATGCATCATTTTGGTGCAAACCGGAATCAGTGTTAGGCACAGATGAAGTTGAGCTAAATTTACAGCTCGAAATTCAAAGCAAGGCAAAGGACATTGTGGAGCTTATTACTAAATTATCCGAAGTTCGCAATGGCTTCGAATGGTATCTTATTCAACTGATGCGGAGAGGCGAAGCCTTGAAGTATTGGCCTTCTATTGCTGATCTTTGTAAGGAAGACGCGGCCCTTCAGAATCAAGATGAGAAAAAAGCATGAAAACAAAGCAATCTGACTTTATGAATTATTTGTCGGAGAACCCATGCCCTCATCCGGGGCAAAAAGTTGTTGTTGGGCAAAACATTGTGAGTGCGGCCGGACTTATGTATCGCCTTAGATGGAACCTTACAGATATAGATACATTGGCGGTTTTGGCGGAACGTATCCCTGCTTCTATCTGGTCTATGGGGTTTACCGGGACTATATTCGCCCATCCTCTCTCGGATTTAGGCGGTGTAAATGGGCCATGGGAAAAATTTTTAGAAAAAATCTGGCAAGAAGTAGTTGACGGCAAACGGATTTTTGCTTTTTGCGAAGGAGGCCACGGAAGAACCGGCACTTTTCTCGCGTCGCTTATCGCGATGATCGAAAAGCCCGACGATCCTATTGCTGTTATGCGAGAGCGTTATTGCCAAAGAGCGGTTGAAACTATTTATCAAGCCGAAAGGATTTTTGCATTAGTGGGCAAAGAAGTTCCGGAATATTACCAGAAAACATTGCTGGACCAGACAAAAATCGCGGCAATACTCGAATACTGGAAGAACCAAGCTTTAACGAAAAAATAATTTTAACATTTTCTCAAAAATCAAAACGCCCGGATGGGCGTTTTTATAAATATTCTATTTTAAGTCCGAGTAGGATAGCCTGTTCGTGCTCCCATGCCGTGCCGATAGAAGTATTCCAGAGTGGAACGAAATGCAATTCGTGGATGTATCCGGATTTAAATATCGGCAAATATATTTCTTCCAAAAGCCGCATATCACCTTTTTTGTAAGCTTCAAACATCTCCGCGTCGCAAAGTCTCCGGATGTGTTTTTCCAGCGGATGCTGTTCAAAAACAGTAAGACCGCGCGCTTTTAGATTTTTAACCGCGTTGTTCAGCACTGCCAAATTTTTCTCTATAGAGCCCAATCCGCCAGTTGAAATAGGTCCGCATACTTGAGCCACGGGTCCGGGCTGCATTTTTTCAAGTACTCTGATTGCTTTGTCGGAAAGGCAGAGAAAATTTTGGCATGTTTCAAGCGATTCCAAAACATCTTTGCTCCAAAATGTGTCCATGTTTTACCTTTCAATGCAGAATTCTGCTTGAGATTAAAGCACGAAGAATTTGTTTTGTACAGCTATGCGGAAAATTTTTCTTTGAGCGCCTCTATCAGCTTATCAATAGGCCTTTCTTTTGATTCTGAGATTAAAGCTAAAATTTCTTCGCGGGTAATTTCTTTTTCATCCCGGAGCAGGTCCGCGAGCTTGATTATTTCTCCGAATTTTACGTTGCCCGTTCTTTCATTAGTTTCAAATCCTTGTTTGATGAGGTCTTGCCCGCTAATGACCGATTTTGGTTTTTCTGCAACAATATTTAAATTATTCGCTCTTTCCAAAAACCAATCTCCCGCCGGGTAATCTTCAGGCACGAAAAATTTTCCTGGAGAATCAGGAAGGGGAAAGGGACCTCTTCCCAAATGATCTGATTTTGCCACGCATGCAAGTTCTTTCATTGTTGCAGGGTAAATGGTTTTGGCCAAATTTCTAAACACGGCGTCTTTATGTTTAATGTTTTTTAATTTTTCATTGTACAGAAGCGAAGGCCTTAGGTGGGCAATAACCGTTTTTACAATAGGTTCGCAAAGAGATTTTTCAATGCCAATATCCGAAAGGAATTTTTTTGTCGGCTCTGCCCCTGCTTCATCGTGGCCTATCGAGCGAACGCGGCCATTCTCAAATTTTGTAGTGGAAGGTTTTCCAAGATCATGACAAAATGCTCCCAAGATTACAATCAGTGATTCTCTTTCATCCAGCATTTCTTCTCTCGCAATTTTTGCGGCTTCGTCCGTAACCATAAGCGTATGCGTCCAGACGTCTCCCTCAGGGTGCCATTCCGGTTCTTGAGGTGTTTTCGGAAGAGGCATGATTTCGTTTTTATGCATGGCCTCAAAAATTCCGATATCCATTGCCGCCGCAAGTCCTAAGGACGGTTTTGGAGATTTTAAAAATAATTTCAACCATTCTTCGCGGAATCTTTCTTTTGGTAAATATTTAAGTTCTCCGGTCATTGAACGCATGCTTTCCAAGCTTTTTTGTTCGGCCGAAAGACCGAATCTTCCGACAAATTGCGCTCCTCTCAAAATCCGAAGAGCGTCATCTTTGAATCTTTCTTCATCGGTTACGCGGAGGATTTTATTTTTAATGTCATCTATTCCGCCGAAGTAATCTTCTATTTCTCCGGTTAAAATATTTTTTGCAAGTGAATTCATCGTAAAGTCGCGCCTGCGCGAGGCTTCTTCGGTGGTCATATTCGGGTCGAATTCCGCGGCAAAATCTTTGTGTGTTTTTCCGGTTTTCGACTCGCGCCTCGGAAGCGAAAGATCAATTTCCATATTTCCGACCCTCAATTTAATTATGCCGAACGAAGCCCCAACCTCATTTATCGTTCCAAATTGAGCTGCAATTTCTTTTATTTTTTCCGGTTGAAAACCATAAACTTCAATATCCCAATCTTTGCTTATATTTCCCATAATTTCATCTCTCACGGCGCCCCCAGCCATCATTGCTTTCCCGCCGGCGTCCTCAATATTTTTTGCAAGATCAATAACCGCTTCAAAAGCGACCGCTTCCTCAAAATAAAAATGTTCCAGGAACTTCACGTAATACGCCTCAGCATCAAGGCCTTTATATATCCTCGGTTTGGAATTTTCCCGCGATATTTGTTCCGGTTTCTCCATTAAATTAATCCTATCAAAAATAGAAAACAAAAACGACGGCTTATCCATCTGTCGTTTTTGTTTATAAATTATCAGTTTTTACTCCTCCGCGATACCGTCTCCGGAAACCTCGCCTTCGGTGGTGGCCTCCGCCACAACTTCACCGCCTTTTGAGCGGATGTCTATCTTGTAGCCGGTAAGTTTCGCGGCGAGGCGGACATTTTGCCCGCCTTTGCCGATGGCGAGTGACAATTGGTCTTCGGCCACGGTAACCTTGGCGTGTTTTCTTTCTTCGTCGATTTCTACTTCCAAAATTTTAGCAGGGGAGAGCGAAGCCGAAATATATTTCTCGGCGTTGTCGTTAAATTGGATGATATCTATTTTTTCTCCTCCCAATTCGGAGATGACGGTGCTTACCCTCACTCCTTTCTGCCCTACGCAGGAGCCGACTGGGTCAATGTTGTCTTCGTGCGATGAAACAGCAATCTTTGTTCTTGAACCCGCTTCTCTTGCGATATTTTTTATCTCAACTACGCCCGAAGCTATTTCCGGAACTTCCATTTCAAAAAGTTTTGCCACGAATTTCGGGTGGGATCTTGAGAGATATATAGTAGGTCCTCTTTGCGATTTATCAACAGTAAGGAGTAGGGTTTTTATCCGTTCTCCTATTCTGTATCTTTCGCCTCGGACCTGCTCATCCGGCGGCAGGAGTCCTACGGCGCGAACAAGGTCCAAAAATACGAGCCTTCCTTCCACACGCTGCACGATACCGCTGACAATTTCTCCTTCTTTGCCGGAAAATTCATCATAAATCGAATCTCTTTCGGCCTCTCTGATTCTTTGTAAAATAACCTGTTTCGCGGTTTGCGCGGCGATACGCCCATAATCCTCTTTGGTTTCCAAAGGAAAGGTCAGTTCTTCTCCAGGCTTAATGCCTTTTTTGAGAGACTTCGCTTCGTCTAACATAATGTGCCGTTCGGGGTTGAAGCGCACTTTTTTTACTTCTCCCTCGGTTAAATTTTCGCCCATTTCTTCTCTGGCCGCCTCTCTTGCCTCTTCGCGTTCGCTTTTGTATTCGGAAACATAAGCGCCTCCCGCGGCTTCACGCGCGGCCTCCTCGGCGGCGATTTCTTCCACGGATTTGATCATTGATTCATCCACTACCGTTTTTACCTGCCAAAAAGTGGCGCTACCGGTCGAGGTATCGAATTTGGAGCGTACTATCTGCGTCTTTTTGCCGTAATCCTTTTTGTAAGCTGCAGCCAAGGCCATTTCGATGGTCTCCAGTATTTTTTCCTTTGAAATTCCCTTATCCTGGGCCAGTTGGTCGAGTGCCGCGTTTAAATTTTTGAGGTCTAACATATTATAATTTTATTATTTTGTAAAACCTATCTGACCTTTTGGTTTGCTTTCTTGTATAAGAAGCTGTTTTAATACATCAAAAACTTGTTTTAATTTAGTGTCGTATTTTTTCTCCATATTTTCTATTTTTATCCTTAAATTTTTGTTTGTTGTTAATAATTCTCCTAGTTGTGTGAAGGTCCTTATAATTTGTATATTAACCTGTATTGCTCTTTTGCTATTTAACACGCTAGAAAGCATAGCAACGCCTTGCACAGTAAAAACGTAAGGCAAATACTTTCTATGTTGCCCTCGCCGATTCTTTAAGATCACAAATTGTGATCTCCAAATACCAGCTTCTTGTTTGTTAAGCTGAAACATAAAATCTAACGGGAAACGGGCAATGTTTCTTTTTACTGCTTGATTGAGCGCTCTGGTTTCAACCTCGTAAAGCTCGGCAAGATCTCGGTCTATCATCACTTTTCTGCCCCTAATCAGAAATATCCTGCTAATAATTCGTTCACTAGGTATCGTTATAATGCCCATTTTGATTAAAATTAAAGCCCATCGTAATCATGATGGGATGTTTCAAGCCTAGCGCAAAGCTGAATCGTTGTCAAGCCGTCATGATATCAATAACGGTTTGGTACTTTATTATTCATATTTTCTTGCAAGTTTTTATTGTGATTGCGTTCTTGGATTACCCAGCCAAAAGTAACGCCGAACGCAATAATGCTTGCAATTACCACTATCCAAGCTTTATTGCGCGTAAAGTTTTTGTCGAACATGAGCCAGACGCCAAGAAGAAAGAAGACAGCGCCTACCGGGATGCCTATGATAAAGAAAAACATTACCAAGAACCACGAAATTATGGCTAATACAAAAAATAAAACCGAAAACAATTTTCTCATATTTTTATCTTATCATGAGCAGACAAACATGTTAATAGTACGTTCTATTTATGCCCACCTCAAGATTATGTAGAAATCAATAAATTTAATATAATAGATTAATATGGAAAATAGGTGGTATGACGGCCTAAATTTGAAGAAGATTTGCGGGAAATACAGGGTAAGCATCTGGCAATGCCCGCAATTCCTGTTTTTGGTAATGGGCATTATTATTATCGTGGCGGTTTTGGTGGCTTATGTGGCGGCAAGCGCCTATGACCAGCCGGAGCTTGCCGCTTTGTCGGTTTTGATACTGGCCTCGGTGCTATTTATAATAGGACACATGATAATTTCCGCTTTTGAAAAAGTGGCCTTGTCTTCTCTTTCAAAGTCCGAATTTATCAGTATCATGTCGCACCAGCTCCGGTCACCATTGTCCGCGGTCAAGTGGCAGCTGAATGTAATGCTGTCCGATGATCTGCGGCAGGAAGAGAAGTTTTCCGATCATTCGCGCGCGTATTTGGAAGCTATCTACGGACAGAATGAAAGGATGATAAGGGCGGTAAACGACCTTCTTGATGTAAACCGCATTGAGGACCGCGATTTAGTGCTCCGCCCGACGCTTTTTTCTTTGTTTGCGCTTACCGAGCGCATCAAAAAAAGCTATGAGAAATTTTCTTCGGCCAACAACGTTGAGATTATTGCTTTTTCTCAGGACAACTTACCGATGATTTTTGCGGACGAGGAGCGGATAAAAAGAGTCATAGAGCATCTGATAGACAACGCGGTCAGGTATTCCACAAAAAAGAGCGAGGTCAAAATAAGCATGAAATATTACGGAGACCAGATAGACTGGAAAATAACCGATCAGGGCACGGGCATACCGGACGCGGACAAACCGAGAATATTTGATAAATTTTTCCGCTCGGTAAATGCCAGCCGTTATCAGACGGAAGGCTCCGGAGTAGGGTTGTTCATTGCCAAGTCCATAATAAAAATGCACGGGGGAGCTATCGGATTTTCCTCCGAATTAGAAAAAGGGTCGACATTTTGGTTTTCCCTCCCCATTAAGAAATGAGGAGGGCAAGCATTACCAATTATTAATTAACATAAAAATTATGAAAAAGATTTTGTTCATAGAAGACGAGGAGTCGCTGCAGCGGGCAATGGGATCAATGCTGGAGCAGAAAAAATTGGAGATATTAAAAGCGCTTAACGGCGAGGAAGGGCTTGTTGTCGCAAAAAAAGAAACGCCCGACCTCATTTTATTGGACCTTATTTTGCCCAAAAAGAACGGGTTTGAGGTGCTCGGGGAATTAAAAAAAGACCCCGCGACGAAAGATATTCCGATAATAGTTCTTACGAATCTTGAGGGAAGCTCCGATATAGAGCGGGCATTGGCGCTGGGTGCCACAACGTATCTTGTCAAAGCCAATTATGCGCTGGAGGATATAATGATGAAGATCGAGAGCGTTTTGGAGCACAAATAAAAATGAATCTCAAAATCGTAGTTTTATCTCTGTTTGCCGGAATATTGCTTTTTGCGGGCTACTATTTAAGCTGGGATTATTTTAAAACCACATCAGAATCTATTTTCTGTACACAAGATGTTCAGCGATGCCCCGACGGTTCGTATGTCGGGAGAACAGTACCGAAGTGCGAATTTGTTGATTGTCCAAACTTTGGGACATCCGATGTCCCAAAGTTTGATATTTCGGGATGGCAAACTTACCGCAACGAAAAATACGGGTTTGAGGTGAAATATCCAGAAAATTTTAAGGAAGTCGTTTATGATAATTTATCTGAAGAATTGAATAGTGAGCCGGGGTTTAACACATTCGTGTTCGAAGCACAGAGCCAGGCGCAGGAAACAATTGAAGGACGAGAGATGATGGCACGAAAAGGTCAGATAAGCGGAGGCATAAGCATCAAGGTTGGAGAGGGGCGGAATTTACAAACATATATAAATGAGTTTGATCGAAAATATCGCGGTGCGGGTGGGGGCGACGGCGAGCCGTTATATTATGTTATCCAAAGTGCTAATATTAATGTTGCGGGTAGGAATGCAGTCTGGAGATCTCTTGGGGCGCTGAGTGCGTATAATGCCGGAGAAACATTGGTTTCACTTGGTTCATCGCGAGTATTACATATAGAAATTTACTGTTTATGTAACGACAGGGAGTTAAACGACCAAATCCTCTCCACTTTTAAGTTTATTAAATAATAAGCAGAGACTTGATTAATAGTCATTCCATGCTATTATCCAAATATGGCAACAATAACCAAAGACACAAAATATAAAGAGATTTTGCGCCGGCAAAATAAGCTTGAAATGGAGCCGGAATTGATCAAAAAAACCGTTTTAGCGGATGATGAATCAAACATAAAACCTTCTGCTTTAAGGCGCTGGGAAAGGATAAGTCGCGATATGGATCGAGGTAGGAATGGACACGTGTTTAGTTCTGTATTAGAGATGAAAAAATGGCTTAAGAATTTGTAAGGTGTTTGAAAGGCGATCAAGCGTGATAAACAAAATTACTAATTCTCAAGAATTTGAGGAGGTTATTGTCAAATTAAAAAAGAAAGATAGCCCTCTTTTTGATCAGCTTACCGTACAAATGGAAAAAGCCGTAAGAATTCCGAATATCGGAAAGCCTCTTCGTTACGCATTAAAGAATCGTCGGCGCCTGCACATCGGCTCTTTTGTTTTAGTTTATGAATTTTTTAACGGAGAATTGAAATTTTTAGATTTCGACCATCATGATAAGATTTATAAAAAGTATAAATAAAAATTATTTTGTAATTTGAGATGAAAATAGAGCAGCAACAATTAAAAGCTTTTTTGTTGGATTCGGAGTTGGTATCTAAGGCGGATCTTGAGAAAGCCGAAAAAGAATCAAAAACGTCGGGGAAAAAAATCGACGATATTCTTTTGGCGCAAAAAAAAGTTTCCGAAGCGGATATTGCCCGTGTTAAAGCGTATATTTTGGGTATACCCTTCGTTAATCTTGAGGGGGGAAAGATCGACCCGAAGGTTTTGGAAATAATTCCCGAGCCCATCGCCAAAAAAAATAACATTGTTGCTTTTAAAAAAAGCGGACAGAGCCTGGAGGTCGCCATGCTCGACCCCGAAGACCTTGAGACCATTGAATTTATAAAGAAAAAAGCAGATTTGAAGATACTTCCCCGTCTTACTAGCGTTGCTTCTATAAAACATGTTCTGGCACAATATCAAAAAAGCCTGGAGGCCGAATTTGGAGACATAATAAAAGGAGAATCCGGCGCTTTGGCGCAGGTTGCGAAAGACGCCGGAATTCCGGTTGACGCGGAGGAATTAAAAAAGATCGCCGAAGACCTTCCTATCATCAGGATAGTAGACACTCTTATTCGCCACGCCATCCTTGGAAGGGCATCAGATGTGCACATTGAGCCGATGGAAAAAGAAGTTTTGGTTCGCTATAGAATAGACGGAATTTTACATGACGCGATGGTTTTGCCGGCGCAGGTAGCGACCGGCATTGTCGCCCGCATAAAAGTACTTTCTAATTTAAAATTAGACGAGCATAGACTTCCTCAGGACGGGCGCTTCAAGATAGAAACTCCGGAATACAAACTTTCTTTCCGTGTTTCCGTTCTTCCGGTTTTTGACGGCGAAAAAGTCGTAATGAGGCTTTTGCCTGAAGATACCAAAGGATTTAGCCTTGAAGAACTTGGTTTTCACGGAGAGGCACTCGAGCTTTTGCATAAAAATATAAAAAAGCCGGTCGGTATGATACTCGCCACGGGGCCCACCGGTTCCGGAAAAACAACAACGCTCTATTCGGTGCTTAACATGCTCAATTTGCCCGGGGTAAACATTTCTACCATTGAAGACCCTGTTGAATACAGGATGCCAAAGGTAAACCAGACGCAGGTCCGACCGGACATCGGATTTACTTTCGCGACAGGGCTCCGGTCATTGGTTCGTCAGGATCCCGACATAATAATGGTCGGCGAGATAAGAGACTCTGAGACAATCGGCCTTGCGATAAATGCGGCACTGACCGGACACTTGGTACTCTCAACCCTGCACACCAATTCCGCTTCGGGCGCATTGCCCAGAATGCTTGATATGGGAGCGGAGCCGTTTTTGATAGTTTCTACAGTAAATATTATGATCGGCCAAAGATTGGTGCGCAGACTCGCGAAAGAAAAAACGGAATATAAACTTTCGGACGCAGAATTGAAGGAGTTGAGCGGAGAGGTGGACCTCGACCGGGTTTTAGCTCTTTTAAAAAAGGAAAAAATAGTTTCTCCAAAATCGACTTGGAAGGATATCGGTTTTTACAAGCCGAAACCATCGGCAGACGCAGAAGACGGCTATATCAGCCGGATAGGCATACACGAAGTTATGGCGATGACTTCAACGATCAAAGAGCTTGTAATGAAGGGTGCTACAGCGGATGTTATTGAAAAACAGGCAAAATCCGAAGGTATGATGACTATGCTTGAGGATGGTATTTTTAAATGCGTACAGGGCATCACTACTATAGAGGAAGTATTGAGGGTTACGAGAGAATAGCTGTTTTTTTGTGTTAAAATAAAATTATGCCGACTTTTCATTATAAGGTCAGGGATTTGCAGGGCGCCGAGACGGAAGGCGACAGGGACGCAAAGGACCAATATGAGCTCGCAAAGGCGCTCCGGGGCGAGGGTTTACAGCCAGTTTTTATCACGGATCAAAAAAACGTAAAAAAGGGAGTTTTTTCGGCAAATATCAAGTTAGATAATTACATCCCCTCATTTTTAAAGAGGGTTAGTCTGGAGGAGAAAATGAACTTCGCCAGGAATACCGCCGTGATGATCGGCGCGGGGTTATCGCTGTCCAAAGCGCTCGAAGTAATGACGAGGCAGACCCAAAATGAAAAATTCAAAGGTATAATTTTAGCGATGGCGGATACAATCAAGCGCGGAAAACCTTTTGCGGAAGCCTTGGGAGAATATCCCAATGTTTTTCCTAAATATTTTCAGGAAATGGTAAGAGCCGGAGAAAAATCCGGAAAACTGGAAGGGGCGCTGAGGCTGGTAGCCATGCAGTTAAAAAAAGACTATACGCTCCGCAGAAAGATAAGAAGCGCGATGATCTATCCGGTTATAATAATAATCGCGATGATTGGCATCGGTATTTTGATGCTTATCTACGTTGTTCCTACTCTCGTTGCCACATTCGGCGAATTGCACGTAGAGCTTCCATGGTCAACAAAACTGATAATTTTTGTCAGTCGGTCGCTGGTAGACTATTGGTATATCATTCTGGCTGGTGCGCTGGTCTTGGGTTACGGATTATTTACGGCAGCGAGAACCGAGGCCGGGGAGAAAGCCGGAAATTGGATTTTCATACACGCGCCAATATTGAAGGGTATCAATCAGAAATTCAACGCGGCGCGCACATGCAGGACACTGTCGTCGCTGCTCTCTTCCGGGGTCGATGTTTTAGAGGCGCTCGCGATAACCAAAGGAGTTTTGCAGAACGGCTATTATCAGGCAGTAATCGAAAATGCCAGAGGAAGGATTCAAAAAGGAGAAACCATTTCAAAAGCTTTTGTCGCCGCGGAAAATCTTTATCCGCCTTTGGTTGGGGAGATGATGTCGGTCGGGGAAGAAACGGGGGAACTTTCCAACATGCTTTTGCGCCTTTCGATATTTTATGAGAACGAAGTAGCGGTTGCCACTAAAGACCTTTCGGTTATAATTGAGCCGTTGCTTATGATATTAATAGGAATCGTCGTCGGCTTTTTTGCTATCTCCATGATTTCGCCGATGTATAACCTTGTGGGAGCTTTCTAAAATGAAAATGCGTTACCGAGGAATAACTCTTTTGGAAATAATCGCGGCGCTCGGAATTTTGGCGTTCGCCGCGACTATGATCGGAAGTGTTTTTTCAAATTTTTCTGATTCAGGGAAATTGATTGAGGCGCACTCCGGTATCATTGGAATGTTAAGAGACGCAAAAAGCAGGACTCTCGCGTCGGAATTATCTTCAAATTACGGAGTGCATTTCCAGTCCGACAGAGTAGTGCTTTTCCGCGGAGATGCGTATAATGCCGGTGATTCTTCAAATGAAGATTATGTTTTGTCCGACCGCGTCGAAATAAATGCTATCGCGCTAACCGGCGGAGCAAGCGATATAATTTTTACTCGTTTGCAGGGCACTACTACCGCGTCGGGTACGGTAACGGTAAGATCGATAAATAATCTTTCCAAAACACGGACCATCACAGTGCTTCCGTCTGGAGGAATTCAGTAATGGCGTAAATGTGGTAAAATATTAATAATGCGAATTGCCAAAAAATTCACCGGATTCGGGGTAATCGAAGTGCTGATCGCCTCAGGAATCATTGCAGCAACGATATTTTCTCTCTATTACGTTTTTGTGCTTGGCAACCGCCTTTCCGCTGACGCCGGAAACAAGATTTCCGCGAATTTTTTGGCTGAAGAGGGTCTGGAAGCGGCAAGGTTTTTGCGCGATTCGGGCTGGCAGTCAAATATTTTAGGTCTTCAGCCGGGAACTAATTATTATATTTTGTTCGATAAAATAAATTCCGTATGGAGCATGGCGGTTTCGGCGCCTCCGCCGATTGACGCAGTATTTTACAGAACGCTGACGGTGGAAAATGTCTCCCGCGATTCAAATGACGACATTGTAAGTTCCGGCGGAACGGTAGATCCGGAAACGAAAAAAATAAATATCGAAGTCGCGTGGTCGGGCAAGGGAGCGACTTCTACGATGGTGCTTAGTACTTACTTAACGGATTTATTTGATAACTGATGAAACAAAAAGAAGGCCTGCCTGCCGGCAGGCAGGGATATTCATTATTGGAGGCTGTCATCTACATTGCGATACTTTCCGTTGTCGCAGTTATTGTGGTTGAATCTGTTTTCTCATTATACAGAGCTTACGGAAGATCCCGTGTTGATCGACGGATTAATTTAAACGGCGATTACGCCATTGAAAGAATTATACGGGAGATCCGCGAGGCAACATCTACCGACCCCGCTAGCAGCAGTTTTGGAATAAGCCCCGGCATTCTTGCAGCAGGGGGAAAGACTTTTTCATTGGCGGGAGCCAACGGACCATTGCAAGTAGCGGAGCAGAACGGAAGTGTTGAGGCGATTACCTCCGATGTGGACGTTATGTCGCTTTATTTTTACCGCCAAACTTCGGCTACTGCTCCGTCCGAGATAATTAAAGTGGAAATTATATTATCCGCCGGCGAAGGGTCATTTACAAAAACAAGAAGTTTTTACGGCAGCGCGGTTTTAAGGAAAAAATACTAAGTATGATGCCAATCTACAAATCTATGCAAATCTACAAATTGCGAATAAAAAATAAGGGGCAAGCCGCATTAATTGCGGTGGTATTCATGCTGGCGATAACATTGTCGGCGGTTTTTGGAATAATAGCACTGGCTTTCAAAGAGATTAGAGTTGCCGGCGAGAACAATAAGGCGAAAAATTCATATTTTACCGCGGAGGCGGGGATAGAGGATGCCATTTACCGTTTCAAGAGTGGAATGGCCGTCGGCGGTTCGTATACTTTGACCCTCAACAATTCGTCGGCGGATATTACCGTAAACGCGATTTCAGGTTCGGAAAGGAATATTATTTCAGTCGGTGATTCATCCGGTTCAAACCGTTCGGTAAGTGTTGATTTGGTCACAAGCACTACGGGCGCCAATTTTTATTACGGAGTGCAGGTGGGAGACGGAGGACTTGAGATGGGCAATAACGCGGTCGTTACAGGAAATGTTTATTCGAACGGCAATATCACAGGGGAGAATGGCGCTACTATAACCGGAAGCGCGACGGTCGCGGGCGGGATCAACGTGGCGCCGAGTATTGAGGCTTTGACGACGGATTCAAATTACGCTTTTGCCACAGCGTCTTCCAATCGGGATATAGCCCAGTCTTTTACCGCAAACGTCTCGGACAGGATAAATAAAGTTTCGGTGTATCTGGCTAAAGTTGGCAATCCTTCAGGAAGCATTACTTTAAAGATAGCTACGGATAATGCGGGCAGTCCTTCGACCGGGAACTTGGCAAGCACCGCTATTCCGAGTTCTTCGATAGGAGTAACTCCCGCATGGGTTGATGTCGCCTTTTCTTCCCCTCCAAATTTAACTTCAGGGACGAAATATTGGATAGTGCTTGATTATGGTTCAAATTCGGCAACAAATTATTGGACATGGGGACGCGATTCGACGGACAGCTACACCGGCAACACAGGTAAATATACAAGTAATTGCTGCTCCGGCAGCCCTTCGTGGACAAATGTCGGAGGAGATCTGGCTTTTCAAGTTTGGATCGGCGGCGTGAATACAAAGATAGAAGGGATGGTAATAGGCAACGCATCTTCGGGCGAAGGACGCGCAAATCTTTTTGTAAATTCAACAATTCACGGGTCGGTGTGCCCAAATTCGTATTGTTTCATGGAGAATCCTCCGCGCGAGGAGTTGCCGCTTCCGGACGGGGTTATTGAAGACTGGCGGGATGACGCGGCATCCGGAGGAACCTGCGTTCCTCCAACGTGCGACGCGAGCGGCAATTTTACATTGTCCAACGGCTCCTCGATATCTTTGGGCCCGATAAAAATTACCGGCAATCTTACTCTTTCAAATAATTCAACACTGACCGTAAACGGTACAATTTATGTTATGGGTACTATCAGTTTTTCAAATGGATGCATAATCCGGCTTTCTTCCGCCTACGGCCCGCTTTCGGGGATAATTATAGGAGATGACAGCGTCAGCGTTTCGAATAATTGTTCTTTCTTGGGGTCAGGATCGCCCGAAAGCTACATAATGCTTCTGACTGATAAAAATGATCCGCCAAATACCGTGATGAGCGTATCCAATAATTCGGACGGCGTCATTTATTATGCGTCAAAGGGTTTTATTGATTTTTCAAATAACGCTACGGCAAAAGAAGCGACAGCTTACGGCATTGATCTTGCGAACAACGCCTCGATTACTTACGAATCAGGGCTTGCTAACGTAAATTTTGCTGCGGGCCCATCGGGAGGCTGGGATATTAAAAGCTGGCAGGAAATAATCCCATAAATTCATGCAGTTGCCGAACTTTTTAAAACTTCCGGTTTACGCCTTCGATATTTCCGACAAGTCGTATAAATATTTATTACTCAAAGAAACGAAGCGCGGAGTTGAGGTCGCTGATTTCGGCGGAGCGGATATTCCGGACGGGGTCATGGACAGGGGAGAAATAAAAAAACCTGATGTGCTTGCCTCGCAGCTTCGGGCCTTGTTTGAACTCCACAATATAAAATACGCTTCGTTCGCCCTGCCCGAAGAAAAAGGTTTTTTACGGACGATAAAGCTGTCGGGCGTCAAAGAGGGTGAGATCGGTAAAGTTCTGGAATTTCAGTTGGAAGAACACGTTCCTTTGCCGGCGGCGGAGGCGGTTTTCAATTACACCGTAAGCAAGAAAGACGGGGACAGATATGATGTGGTTCTTTCAGCTTTTCCGAAAAGGATAGTCGAGGCGTATTTGGATGTTTTTTCGGAGGCGGGAGCTTTGCCCGTCTACATAGAATCCGAGTTGAACGCGTCAGTTGCGGCAGTTGTTCCCAGAGATTTCAAAAAAACCACGATGCTTATCGACTGGGGGCATACGCGCACAAGCTTTTCCATTGTTGATGAAGGCATTTTAAGATTTACCACCACAGTTCCAATCGGCGGGACCGGATTGGACGAAGCTATAGCGAAAGGCCTGAACGTCGGACTTACAAAAGCCGAGTCCTTAAAGCAGGAGAAAGGTTTTGTAAAAAATACTTCTTCCACGGAAGTTTTTGAGGCAATGGTGCCGCTTGTCTCGGCGTTTCGCGAGGAAGTTGAGAAATATATTAATTATTGGCAGTCGCATTCCGAAAAAAGGGAAGCTCCGGAAAGGATATTTCTCTACGGCGGAGAATCCAATCTCACCGGTTTCAGGGAGTACCTTGCAAAACAGCTTAATATAGAAGTATCCCTGGCGGATCCGTGGGTAAATGTTCCATTTCCCGCAAGATATTTGCCGGAGATAGAGATGAAGGATTCTTTGCGCTTTGCCACGTCCATCGGCCTGTCATTGAATACTTTAAAGGAAAATAAATTTTTATAAAATATGAGTTTGCTTACGGAAAATTATCAAAAAATAGTAAGACGCGAAAAGATATTGCGGGTGTCCGCCTATTTTATCTTTTTACTTTGTTTTGTGGGGATAATGGGGCTTGTATTCATGGTTCCATCTTATTTTTTGCTGGTTTTTTCCAAGGATGATTATTTGCGAAGGCTGCATGTTGAAGAAGAGGTTTTAGCCCGCAAAGAGCTCGGCAAATTGGAAGGCCGCATCTCCAAGGTAAATGGCAAGATCGAGGATTATGAACAGAATGAAATGAAGCGCCGCGCTATTTCTGATCTTCTAGTAAAGCTATTCAGGTTAACGCCGTCGCCGGAGATCAAGATATTCAATTTGAACTTAAAGCGGGCAAAAACCGGAGAATTTTTGCTGGCGGTCCAGGGAAATGCGGGCAGGCGGGAAGATTTTCTTAAATATGTGGCCGCTCTTGAAACTTCTCCGGATTTTTCCGGTGTAATTTCTCCGATAACCAATCTGCTTTCGGAGTCCAACCTCGAATTTAATATTGAGCTTAAAATTAAGCCGGAGATTTACAGTTTATGATGAAGTTCAACGGAAAAACATTTTGGCTGGCAGCGGCGGGGATTTTGATACTGGGGATAATATCGTCGGCGGCATGGTTTTTCTACTTCGAGATCAATAAGACGAGCAAGGTCATTAGCGACGCCTCGGTAAGTTTTGCGCTGCTTGAAGAAAAAGGACGTGAATTTGCGGAATCCTCGGCAAATCTGGAAAAGTATTCGTTTGAGATAGCGAACTTAGACAGGGCTTTTTTGAGCGAAGAAACTTTCGTTGACCTTTTGAGACTTTTTGAGGAGTTAGCCCGCACTACGAACGTGAAGTTTAAAGCACAAAGTGCCAAAGTTCCCACCGGCGCGGATGATAAGGCAAGTTTGTCGTTCGAGCTGGAAGGGGAAAGAGAACCGCTGGTTCGGTTTTTTATGATGCTGGATAAAATTCCCTACGCGGGAATCGTGTCCGATATCAACTGGACCCAGCAGGGCAAGGGCACGAATATTATCAAAGTGGCCGGCAGTTATATAATTTTTAATTACGTAAAATAATATGGCAAAGATAAAATTCATTCCTAGAATACCCAAGTTTGAATTCAATAATATCCAAAAAATTTGGAAGTATGAATTAATATTGGCGGCACTTTTGCTCGCGGTATTTTTTGGGTTTGACCTCTGGGTATATTACAAAAAGGCGGAAGCAAACAGAAATATATCGGCTTCTCCCGACACGTCCAAAGTGGTTTCATTAAAAAAAGATAACCTTTTGGCAATAGACAAAAAACTGCGGGAATACAAAGAATTCCTGCAAAACCCTAAATTTACTTTTTAATTGTCCCCTCGGAGGGAATCGGACCCCCATCTAGGCCTTAGAAGAGCCCTGTTCTATCCATTGAACTACGAGGGGAAGCTCACTTTATTCTGCCTGATTTTGGGGATTTTTCAAGCGGCGTTTTTAAGAATCGAACATTTTTTTCTCTTTCGCGAAGACTATCTCGGCTATCCGGTAGATTGAGTACGTGATAAAAAACGCCGACAAAACGTCTATTGAATAGTGGAGATGCGCCAAAAGGACGATAACGCCGAAAACGATGGAGGAGAGTATGAAAAATATCCGGAGATAAATATTTTTCCAAAAAATAAGCGCCAAAAGGAACGGCAGGCCGGTGTGTCCGGAAAAAAAGAGGTCGCCCCCAAAGACGAATTTGTTGACTATTTTTGAATCGATATAGATTTGGTCAGGGAATGGCCCGATATGCGTTAAATTGATGAAAACCGACCGGATAAGAATAAAGAGAGCTATGCTCCGGAGTACGAATGAGATTCTTTTGGGTTCAGCCATGCATAAATATGTTACGAAGATCCAAAAAAGAAGCGTGCCATAAATAAAAAGTCCATCGATGTCGCGGACCTGCGTATTGCTCAATATGACGTCGGTTACTACATTGCTCGCTTTCTCCGTCGCGTAAATGCCGGCGTAATAATTCGTTACTATGCTTACACTCAATGTCAAAATACTCAAAAAAACCGACCAGACATTCTCGCCTTCTCTGAAGAAATCCAGATATTTTCTTGCAAAACCTTTCATTTATTTGTTTGAGTCTTTTTTTGGTCCATTTTGCGCAGCATATCCTCGGCCGCTTTCATATAAAGCTCCGGATGATTGCCGATTTCACCATGACCGCCACGCAAAGACAAAAATCCGTCAATAATCTCGGATTTAACCATTTTTTGCATTTTTTCCATCGGAAAAACCGGGTCATCCACCCCGCTCATAATCGTAATTCCTATGCCTTTTTCCTTATGCAGATATTTTAGCATCTCATAAATATCACTGTCGGCTATTTCTTTGCCTTCTCTAAAACCGCGAAGCGGATTTTTGGCGAAATACTTTATCGCTTCCGTTATTGCTTTGCCGGCAACCTGTTTTTCAGTATCAGTGACCGGTATTTCCGGCGTCGTTTCACCCGCTTTTAAACTCGGCGCGCGCGCGCCTTGCCCCGCGAATCCTTTAAGCAGTCTCCCGAACGTATTTTTGCCTATTAAGCCGGCCGGCGCGAAGAATACGATATTTTTAAATTTTTCAGGATGCAGCGTAGCGGCGATCGCAATATTTATGGCGCCTTCCGAATGGGCAATAATGTCCGCATGCGGAATTCCTTTTTCATCCATGATGTCCAGGATATTCATAGCCTTGCGCAATTCTTCTTTCGGATATTTTTTTACGAATTCTTCGGGTGTTTTACTCATATCTCCGCCGGTGCGCGGGTGGTCGAGTGAGAGCGTTCGCCTGTTCGTTTCAGAAAGGGTCTTTAGTGCGGGCTTATATACTTCGGTCGTGCATCCCCAGGCAGGCGCAAAAAAAACCGGCATGTTTAACTCGGGGTTTTCCGCTTTAATATCTATAACCTCCGCCACTCCTCCTGTTACCTTTATGCGTTCTTTTTTCGCAAACTGATCTTCGAATGATCCGTTTTTCGCCTCCGGAGACTCATTTGAAATGCCTTCCATATTCATCCGTCAATATTAGCATTTCTACGAGACTCTTCAATATTGTCCAAGAGCCGATACAGCGGATTTACTATCATGAGATAAATGTTTGCCAAGAGGTATAGGAATGTATATACCCATGCGCTTGCCGAGGGATATCCAAAGAGCGCGCCCAAAAGCGCGAAAGCCGATGCCACGATACCGGATAAATCTACTAAAATTTTACGCTTTAGGAGCCGCGGATGAGGAATCGCACCCAATAGCAATGCGTATTTGACGGTTGCAAGCATGAATAGGAGCGTCGCCCACATAAAAAACCAAAGCGCATTGTTTAAATTCATGGACATCAAGAGTATGCAAAGGCCAAGTAAAATGTCCGCCGTGTGCTGGCTGATCTTTTCAACGGGAGTTATGACGGCAAAGAACCGAATGGAAAAATAAGTATTTACGAGCAGCAGAAGATAATATAATAACAGCGGTGCGGATGATAACGGATCTGTTACTTTGGTAAGCCAGCCAAGTATTCCAAAGACTGCGAATGCCACTGTCGCTAAAAAAGCTTTTTTATTGGGATGCAGCAATGCATTTAGCATGTTTGAATATTAATTATCATGGCGGATATCTTTGTAATCTTTTGTGTGATATGGGCGGTGGAAAATTACTTCCCAGATGAAATTTACGGCGTAGCGGATATTCGTTCTTATGACCCCCTCCGCCTGCAGCCGCCTGGACGAGGTCGGCATGTAAAAATCCATTCTAAAAACTAATTTGCCCTGCCGCGAGAGCGTTTTTGCGATATCGGTATCCTCGCCGTAAAATTCAACATTTTCATTAAAGCCCCCGGCGCGCAAAAGCGCATCTTTTTTGGCTATAAAATTCCCGCCCAATATCATGTATCCGGTGATACGGTACATTATCGGCGCGGAGACCGCCCAGATACTTCTCATTATTATATTCATAAAAGCGGAATCATAATACCGGTAAGGGCCGCTCACGGAAACGATATTACTATTTTTCGAAAATATCTTTTCGGCTTTTTCCGCCCAGCCTTCGGGCATTTTTGTGTCGGCATCGATGTAGGCGAGAAAATCTCCCGTGGCTTCTTTTAGACCGCGCTGGCGCGCCCGCGTGAGGCCTTTGCGGCTTTCTTTCACCACTTTAACACCCGGGAATTTCCCCGCTATCTCCGCGGTCTTGTCGGTGCTCGCGTTATCAACCACTATTATTTCGTGAAATGCCCCGTGCGAATTTTTGATAGCCGCTTCAAGGCAGGCCCCGATGTATTTTTCCTCATTATATGCCGGTATTATAAGACTTATTTTCATAATTAAAAAAATCAGGATTTATTTGAAATTTTTGCGTATAATTTTTCCCATTCACCCGAAATAACGGGTATTGAAAATTTGCCGGCAAATTTTACCGCCGCCCGGCCCATTTTTTCCATAGTTTCTTTATTTTTTAATAATTCGATGAATCTTGCTGCGAAAGCCTTGTGATTGCCCGGTTCAACTAAAAATCCGGCCTCCGTTGGAACATATTCCGGCAGGGCTCTTGCGCGGACGGCGACGGCGGGGAGGCCGCAGGAGAGAGCCTGCATCAGGGTAAGGCTTTGCGTCTCCGAAGTGCTTGCAATTGCAAAAATTTCCGATGCGGAATATGCCTGCGCCAGCCTTTCTTTCGATAATAATCCCAAAAATTTTACATTATCCGATACCCCGCGCTCCTCCGCGAGTTTTTTTAATTTTTCCGATTCCGTTCCGCTTCCCGCAAGCGCAAGCATTATCCCGGGCTCGTCCGGTACTGCCGAGGCAACCGCTTTTATCAGGACATCAATGCTTTTTTCCGCGGTCAGTCTGCCGGCGTAAATGATGGTTTTTTCGGAAAAACCGAAATCTTTTTTCAGCGCCGCTTTGCGCCACGCCGGCCCCGGCTTAAAAGTTTCGGTATCTATCGGATTGGAAATTACGCGGTAAGGTTTTTTAAAGCCGTGCTCCAGCATTTCCGTAAATACCGATGCGGAGGGTGCCGTCACAAAATCGCATCTGTTGTAATACCAATTCACATATTTCAAGCCGATCTCATTTAAATATGGCGGATGGAACGGAGCGTACCGGATATATTCTGTTATAGCGGTGTGGTTCGTGCCGATCATCGGAATCCTTAAAATTTTTGCGGCGAGCAATGCTTCAAATCCGGCACCGAAAAATAATTGCGAATGGATAACATCCGGCCTGAATTTTTTTATCTTAATAAATTGCCCGAAGGGGATTATCGCCGGAACATTCCCATTGCCGAGCGGAGCGTTGACGGACACGAACCGCGTAACGGTTATGTTTTTTCCCATATCTATTTCTTCGTTTTTTACGCCGGCTTTTTCATAGTCCGCGGCCGGATATTTCGGGACGCAATAATTTATAAAATGCCCGCGTTTCGCAAGCTCACGTCCAAGCGTCATTATCGAATCCGATATGCCGCTTAACTGCGGATAAAAATTGTCTGAAAATATCGCTATGCGCATATGTTTTATTTTTGAAGGTTTTCTTCGATCTCCATTTGTTCGATCTGTTTTTTCGCATATTTTTGCACGGCTATGTATGCGATGATCAAAATAATTATTCCCGCCGCTATCAATATCCCCGCGCTTTCAATATATTTACTTGCCATTTCATATGTCTGCCCCAAATAATAACCGATGATCATTAAAACCGAATATTGTATGCTAGTTACTATAAGGGCAAGAAAAATGAACGATCTGTAAGGCATTCGTACAAGGCCGGCGCTGACAAGCAGGGCTGGCGCAAGGCCGGAAGCAAGTTTTGAAAAAAACATTGTTTTGCGGCTGTGGTCATACCAAAGTTTTTTGATGGTCGCGATATTGCCGGATATCAGCTTGAATTTTGAACCGTATTTTTCAAGAAAATTCTTCTGGTTGCCCTTGTATCCAAGGTAATAATAAAAAGAATCCGGCAAAAAATCTCCGAGCATCAGGACAAAAAATGCCGGTAGAAAACTGAAAAATCCCTGATGAACCAAAAAACCGACCGCCAGCGAAAGAATAGGCCCTTCAATCATGGCGAGCGGTAATAATGCGAAATAGCCGTATTTTGTAAATAGCGGCAGGAGATCCACGTTTTATTCGTTCTTAACCCTCAATTTTTGGATTTTTGTGCGGTCCAATTTCGGAAGGCGCACTGTTAAGAGGCCGTTTTTGATGGTAGCTTCCGCCTCATCGGGGTCTATTTCCTGGGGAAGGAGAACTGACCTGCTGAATGCGCCCCAGTAGAGTTCCTGATAAAAATAATCGCTTGAAGTTACTTCCCGCGCCCGTTCACGCTTTCCGCTTACAGTTATCGAGTCCTGTGATATCGATACATCAACGTCCTCCGGCTTTATCCCGGCGACGATGGTTTGTACTACTATCTCGTCCGCGTTCTGGTAGACATCAACCGTAAGTTGGGCCTCTTCCTCCTCGGTTATGGGCATAGGCTGGGCTTCTGTGGCCATTTTCCGACTGCCCCCGAGGTCCATCGGCTTTATGCTTAAAGTCCGTGAAGCTACCAGCTCCGCCGTCGGGTCCAGCTTTACGCTTCCTGTCAGTCTTTCAAAAAATGATCTTTTTTCCATTGATTTTGGGGGTTATAACACTGATTATTGTGAATAAAGGTTGATACGGCGGGCTCTTTCAAAGAGGAGAAGCCCCGTAACGGCGCCTGCGAGTACCAGAAGCGTTGCTAGGATTTGCCCAGGCACCCCCCATGTCATACTCTCATTATTAATTATAAAAAAGTTATACGCGGCATGCAACAGCGTGCTAAAGACTAATGCAAATATCAGTTCGCGAAGCCTTTTTTCGCGGTGAAAATAAGTGAATGCGAATCCCGCACCTATGGCGATAGCGGTTCCGGCATGCAAAAGCACGGCGTTGATAAAACGGAAGGCGCTGACCAAAATGGTCTGGTTTACGCTGTGCTGCAGACTATCGGCAATAAAAAGCATGTTCTCAAGCGCGGCAAAGCCCATCGCGGCGGTTACCATGTAGATCATAGCGTCCACCGGCTCGTCAAAATATTTGCTGCGGAGCGCCGTAAAGAGCGCCACCGCCATTTTGGAAATCTCTTCAATGAACGCGAACCCGAGCAGATTTACCGTCTGAAAATAACCCGTGCCATATCCGTAAACTGCCCTGAAATATTTATTCCCTTCGTGGAAAAAATTTTCAAGAAGTATCGCGATTGCGACCACCGCCATGCCCGCGAGGAAAACTATCATTATTTCTTTTCTCGGCTCCGGATTTGAATCTTCTTTTATCCAAAAAATAAGCCACAAAACTGGAGGCATAAATCCGAGAAGTATTATGTATATAAATAAGTAAGGCGTTGTCATTGGGCTTGCCCCGCAGTGCGGGGCCATTCTTCAATCATTAATAAACTTTTGCCGCTTTCGTGCATTTCCTGCCAAATCTTTTCGGTAATGAACGGCATGAAAGGATGCAGAAGCTTGAGCGTCCTTTTGAGGATATGGCGGAGAATCATTTTCGTATTTTTTTCCAGAATGCCGTCTTTGAACTGGAGTTTTGATGCTTCCAAATAAACGTCGGCGAATTCGTGCCAGACAAATTGATAAATTTCCTGAGCCGCTTCATGTATCCGGAACTGCTCCAAATTTTTTGTTACATTTTTTTCTGTTTCGGCGAGTTTTTCCAGAATATCTTTATCCGCGGCGGTTTGCTTTTTCGGGTCCGCCTCATTTGCCGGAGCGGTATTTGTAAGGACGAACCGTGCTATGTTCCAGAGTTTGTTCGAAAAATTTCTCATGCCCTTTATTTTATCTTCTGAAATGACTGAATCGGTGCCCGGAGCGGTACCGAATATCAAGGCCATTCGAAGAGCATCTGTTCCGTATTTTGCCGTCATGTCCAGCGGATTAATTACATTGCCGAGCGATTTGGACATCTTGCGTTTTTGTTCATCGCGTACTAAGCCATGCAAGTACACTGTGCGGAAGGGAATGTCTCCGAGAAGGAACGTGGACATCAGTATCATTTTCGCTATCCAGAAGAAAAGAATATCGTAGCCGGTTTCCAGAACATCTATAGGATGAAAATTAGCTAAGTCGTTTTCTGGTCCAGGTTTACCCGCCATAGCGGTTTCCGCGTAGGCGGGCCACCCGAGCGTGGAAAACGTCCATAATCCCGAGGAAAACCATGTATCAAAGGTGTCCGTGCCCTGCACGAACTCCGCGTCACAAAATTCGCATCTTGGTTTTTCTGCAGAAATGATGAATTCCTCGCATTTAACAATATCTCCTTCGTGCCCTTGGCGTGGCACGCACTTCGGTTCGTGATACCACGCCGGAATCCTATGCCCATACCAAACTTGTCTGCTAATATTCCAGTCGTGCAGGCTGTCTATCCAATGGAAGTATGTTTTTTCAAAATGTTCGGGGATTATTTTTATTTTTCCGCCGGCAACGGCTTCCCTCATCAGTTCTTTTAGCGTTTTTCCTCCGCGTTCTGGAATGGGCGTGTTTACCGAGATAAAAAATTGATGGCATTTGGGGAGTATTTCTATCGTTCCGCCGGACCGCTGGGCTTTCGCGACGTTGTGTTCAATAACTTCCTCTTTTTCCAGAAGTTTTTCGTTTTTCAGCCACTCAATTACTTTTTCCCGCGCTTCTTTTATTTTAATTTTGCCGTCCCATTCCGTTCCCGTGTTAATAATCAGCCCGTATTCGTTGATAATCTGTTTTGCGGGGAGGCCGTGCCTTTGCGCTATCTCGCCGTCTATTTTTGAGTGAGCGGGTGTTATTCCCACGGCACCTGTGCCAAATTCCGGATCCACCGCTTCGTCCCCGATGATTTTTATATTCAGTTCAACGCCAGCAAAATTTTCTATCTTATATTCTTTCCCGATATATTTTTTCCATTTTCCTTCCGGGTGGACCGCGACCGCGACATCGCCCAATTTTGTTTCTGGTCTGGTTGTCGCGATCGGAATCGGAAAATCTTTAGCATATTTGAAAGTATAGAGCGAACCTTTCATTGTTTCGTATTCTATTTCGTCATCGGAAACTGTTGTCTGTCCTTTTATGTCCCAATTTATAAGATATTCGCCGTGTTTAATGAGGCCAGCTTTATTCATCCGGAAAAACGCCTCATATACCGCATGCTGCCTCTTTTCGTCCAGCGTAAAAGCAATGCGCGACCAGTCGAGCGACGCGCCCATGGTGCGGATCTGTTTGATGATGACACTTTGATTTTGCAGGGCATAATCATTTATCAAAGCGATAAATTCGTCGCGCTTCCCGTTGTATTCGTTGCGGTTTATCTTTTTTTCTTTTAAGAATTTGGTTTCCGTCGCGATTGACGCATGGTCTGTTCCTGGAAGCCAGAGGGTCTTTTTTCCGCACATCCTTTGGTGTCTCGCAAGTATGTCTTCAATTGTTATGGTAAGCGCGTGGCCGACGTGGAGCACACCCGTTACGTTCGGCGGCGGCAGAACCATGGAGAATGCACCTTTCGTATCTTTTAAATTGTCCGGATTAAAAAAGCCGGACTTTTCCCACATCCGGTAGATGTTTTCCTCATACTCTTTTGGCTCGTAGGGTTTGTCGAAAATGCTCACCATTCATTAAAGTATAGACAAAAAATAGTCCCAATGCTAGTCTAATTTTAGAAATGGCATTAAAAAATGAGATTTTTTTTGATAATACTTTCCGTGTTGTGTTTAATGGTGTTTGCAAGTTCGGTTGGCGCTAATTCGATTTATGTTCCTGATCAAACTAATATCAATAAATATGTAAAAAAACTTGAGTCGCTTGGCTATAAAGTAATATACGAAAATTATCATCGATTTAGAATTTTAACTCTCGAGCGTATTCGAGAAAGCCAAGAGCCGCGCGATTTTTCAAGAGAGAAATGGCAAGAAAAAGAAAACTGGGAATTGATTTATGAGCAAGACCAAGAATATATTTGCGGATATCTTTACTGTCTAAAACTGATAAAGGCGCATGGCATAATTTATGAAAAAGCGCCGAAATTATTTGATGAGTGGTTTATCAAAAACAGCGAGCCGGACTTTTCTAGAGAAGAAATTTTTACACCGTTGTTAAGTCAATAATAAGAGGTCGCGTCCTCTTTTTTATTTTGTTTATAATTTTAAACCGCCATGGGCTTTGATGGAGTCAGGCTTTGCAAATTTTTTTGAATCGCCCCGCCTAAGGCGGGTAAATTTAAAATAGGCGGCGACGGCTATCATTGCGGCATTGTCGCCGGTGAATTGCTTTTCAGGAAGCAAAAGCGTATGGCCTATGGCGTATAGCTTACGGCTAAGTTCATCGCGCAAATGGTCATTAGCCGCGACTCCGCCTCCCAAAGCCACCGTTTTCGGTTTGTATTTTTCAACCGTGCTTAATGTTTTTTTAACCAAAACATCAACTACGGCTTGCTCGAATGAAGCGGCTATGTTGGCGGCGGCCTTAGCACCAAGTTTTGAAAGGACACGCATATTCGCCTGCTCGCCTCGCTGAAGCTCCGGCGAAGCGGGCTGGCGAATTGCTCTGCCCTGCCTGCCGACAGGCAGGTCGCCCCCTTCGCGCTGTGCAAGGTCTTTCAAAACTTGTGCTTTCGGCCCGCCTTCCTGCAAATCGCGCAAATAATAAAGAACCGAAGTTTTCAGCCCAGAAAAGCTAAAATTTAAATCTTTTGAATTCATCATCGGGCGGGGAAAGGCGATTGCTTTTGGATTTCCGGATTTTGCCAATTTAGAGATTTCCGGACCGCCCGGGTAGGGAAGTTCCAGCATCCGCGCCACTTTATCAAAAGCCTCTCCTGCGGCGTCGTCCAAGGTTTCTCCCAAAATTTTGTGTTCCAAATGTTTTTTTGTAAGCACAAGTTCGGTATGTCCGCCGGAAACTATTAATGTAAGTAAAGGAAAGATATTTTTTGGTATTGAAAAGTTATCTCCGCGCATGAATGCGGAATAAATATGTCCTTCAAGGTGGTTTACCGGAACAAGAGGTAATTTATATTCCTCAGCCAATTTCTTTGCGAAATTGATTCCGGTCCAGAGTGCCGGTTCCAGCCCCGGTCCGGAAGTTACGGCGATTGCATCCAGCTTGGGTGCTCGGCTTCCAAGTGGCTTCGCCCCCCTTAAAGTAAGGGGGGCGGGGGCCTGCCTGCCGGCAGGCAGGGTTATTTCCTTTAAAACCCGTTTTAATAAAATCGGCAGATTTTTGATGTGTTCTCTTTTCGCAAGATTCGGCACAACACCGCCGAACGGCCGGTGAATATTTACCTGCGAGGAGACTTGGTCGGATAAAATAGAAAAATCAGCCCAGGTTTTTGATCCTTGAGCTTCTATCACGGCGATTGCCGTTTCATCGCAGGATGTTTCAATTGCTAAAATAAGCATGGTAATATTGATTTTACCCAGATTTATTGTAAAATCAATGCGAGGCGCAGCCAATGCTCCTATCGTCTAGCCTGGCCTAGGACACCGGCTTTTCAAGCCGAGAACCCGGGTTCGAATCCCGGTGGGAGCACAATGCGATATTGCATAGTTTATTTATTATTCGGCGAAGCGAAAGCTGCCCATGAGAAACTTACAGCTGAAATTGCTGATAAATTCGGCGTATTCCGCCTGAATGGTTATTTCCCTCCGCATATTACATTGAGGCGCCCGTTCGAGACGGATTCAATTGAAGAGATCGGGTCGCTAGTCGATAAATTTGCCGAAGTACACAGCCAAAGCACGCTTGAATTAAAAGGTTTCAATTATTTTAGAAAAGACGTTGTTTACGTTGACGCATTTCCTTCCCTAGAAACATTGAAAACCATAGAAGAACTGGGAATTTCTTTAAGGACTTTCCCTGGATTGGAGTTTGATGACTTTGAAAAAGAACTTAAACTCCACGCTACGGTTGCTTATAAAGATAAAAAAATTGAAGAAAAATTTGATGAAATTTGGGATTGGGTTTCAGAAAAAAATTTCGATTTTGATGTTGAGCTGGATAATATTTCTATCCTAAAAAAACAAAATAATGTCTGGATTTTGCATAAGCAATATTTTTTAAAATAACCCCCACGTGGGTTATTTTTTTGTGCCTGCACCAGACTTATAGAAACTATATAAAATGCTGCGCCCATGCGGGATCGGACTTGTTAATCGTATTATAGACGATATACTTTATACGTGGAATCGACGAGGGCCGAATTAAAGGACAAGGCCGTGAGATTAAGAAAAAAAGGTTTTTCAATTGTTAAAATTGAGCAAGATTTGAATGTGTCCCGGTCTACATTAAGCGGGTGGCTTAAAGCTGTTAATCTTACTGAGGCGCAGAAACAAAAGCTATTTGAAAATAAAAATAAGGCTTTAGTAGCAGGTCGCAAAAAAGCCGTGATTTGGCATAATCAGCAAAAAGACAAGAGATTGCAGGAGGCAAAAAATCAAGCACAAGATGTTCTAAAAAGCATTGATACTAAAAACAAGTATATTATGGAACTCGCGCTTTCAATTTTATATTTTGGAGAGGGTGGCAAATCTGCTGATGATACTACATTGGGCAGTACTGACCCGTTGATTCTTAAATTTTTTTTAACCTGTCTTGAACAAATTTATAATTTTGATATAAATAGGGTGCGTTGTGAGTTATATATTAGAGCAGATCAAAATCCGGATGCACTTAAGCGTTTTTGGTCCAGAGAATTAAAAGTACCTATCAAAAATTTTAAGGGTGCTTTTATTGACAAAAGAACAGCAGGATCAAAATCATTTGATTATTATAAAGGAGTTTGCAGTATTAGATGCAATAACGTCGCAATTAAGAGACGATTATTGAATCTCAGCAGATTGTTTTGTGAAAAAATTATAAGCAGGCGCGTTTAGCTCAGTGGTAGAGCGTCACATTGACATTGTGAAGGTCGCAGGTCCGATCCCTGCAACGCGCACAGATAAAATTATGCCGAATAAAACAATAAAAAAAGAAAATTGTCCGCATGCAGTAGAGATGAAAATTTTAATTTCTGAAGCAAAGAAATGTGAAAAGTGCGAGGAGACTACAAATTTGAGGCTCTGCACTTTCTGTGGGCGGGTTTTTTGCTGTGAATCGCACAAGGCGCACAACCGCGAGCATTTCAAAGAAACAGGACATCCGATAATTGTTCCTTTACCCGCGGGCACCCCATTGTCCTGGGCCTGGTGCTGGGTTGATAACGCGTATCTTGAATAATATGGAAACAATTTCCTACGACGAATTTAAAAAAGTTGAGCTCCGCGTGGCGAAGGTTTTAACGGCGGAGAGGATTGAGGGCTCGGATAAATTATTGAAATTGGAAGTTGATTTGGGAAGTAGCCCTTCGACAAGCTTAGGGCGCGAAACGCGCCAGATAATCGGCGGCATCGGTAAAATGTACGCGCCGGAAGAATTGATTGGGAAGGAGATAGTCATTGTTGCGAATTTGGAGCCGAGAAAATTGATGGGTTTGGAGTCGCAAGGTATGCTCCTGGCCGCTGACGACGAAGGTAGGCCGATGTTGCTTATGCCTTACGCGGATGTGCCTCAGGGAAGCATGATCAAATAAAAATTCCCCTCTTAGGGTAAGAGGGGGAATGGGGGGAGTTACGACGGGAATTGTTTGTCCAAAAATTTGAGAAATCTTTCGTGATTTTTCGGATCGAGCCGGTCATATAGGAAAACGGAATTTTTTTTGAAGCCCGCTTTCACAGCGGACTCGATGTTTATCGGCATGTTATCCACGAAAGCGGCGTCTTTTATCGGAACCCCGAAGCGGCCCGGCAAGTGTGCGAAAAGCGAACCGTTCCAATCTTTTTTTAATGTCCCGAATTTGTACGACAACATCCACATATCCCGCCCGTTCTCGTGAAAAAGGTCGCAAACTTCAGGAAATTTCACCGTGGTTGAATAAAAACAGAAGTGATTGTTGTCGGTGAGGCACACAAGCTTAATACCTCGCTTTTTAAGGCCCTGCAGAGCCTTGAACATCGGTGCATGCACTCCCCCGATGCAATTCCAGTAGGCTTGCGCCAATTCTTTCCATGGAACCGGCCTTTTGAAATAATTTCCAAAAATTAATTTTTGGTGCATTCCGAAAAGTTCAAAGTCGGGATTTCCGCGGTCGTGGTCATGGATCATCGAAATAAAATCCCCGAATTTTTCTTCTTTGATAAGTTCGCGGACATATTTTTCCTCGAATTTAATAAGAACGTCTCCGAGATCAACGAACAGAATCTTTTTTGCCACTTTGTTGATAGAAATCTCGTATAAAGCTAGCATTTAGATGATGAGCGCGCAACTCGAAACTATATATGAAGACGAAGATCTGGCCGCCGTAAATAAGCCTTATGGCGTGAATTTTGATTGGGCGCTTGAGACGCGGGCCGATTTTTTGCCAGTACACCGTTTGGATAAAGACACTTCGGGAATTATTTTATTTGCGAAAAATACCGCTACCGCTGAATATTTGAAAAAACTTTTTTTCGAGCGCGAAATTAAAAAAACATATCTGACTTTGGTCGTTGGGGACGTAAAAGAAAAAGAAGGGAAGATTGAGTTGGCAATCGGGCGCTCCAAAAAAACTCCGTTAAAACGCGTAGCCATCGGCGAGCAGAGAGGGAAGATACGCTCCGCTGTTACGGAGTATAAAGTTATAAAAAGAATCACTTGGGTGTCCAGCACCCAAGTGCGGTTCACGCTTGTCGAGGCGTATCCCAAGACGGGACGTACGCATCAGATAAGGTCGCATTTCGCGGCCATCGGCCATCCCGTTGTCTGCGATAAGCTTTACGCGGGGAAAAGAATTGTTTGTCCCGGTGGGCTTACCCGCCAATTTTTGCACGCGGCAGCTATAGAATTTAACCTGCCGGACGGCGGGCGCCTTAGGTTGGAAGCCGATTTGCCGGAGGATTTGGAGAAAGTTTTAAGTGAGTTGGGCTAAGGTTCCGAGCAAGTCTCTGCAATTCCTAAACTCATTCTCGTCCCGCCAGCGCTGGACTCCGAGGGTTGCCTGGCTTTTTCAGTCGCCTAAGGCGACACCGTGCTGAAAAAGCCGCAAAACCCGTTTAGGAACAGCAGAACGGAGGCTTGCTCGATAGTTCGGCTTGTGTTAAACTCTTCCCATGCCGACATTAAATTTAATCAATTCTCCCGTTAACGCCGACCTCCGCAAAAAGCTTGATTTTCACGCCGGAGACACGGTTCGGGTAATGCAAAAAGTAAAAGAAGGTGACAAGACGCGCCTACAGGCTTTTGAAGGACTGGTTTTATCCAGAAAACACGGGTTGGAGCCGGGCGCCACTTTTACCGTGCGAAAAGTCGTCAGCGGAGTCGGGGTTGAAAGGATATTTCCGCTGTTTTCTCCTGAAATAGAAAAAATAGAGATAAAATCGCGTGGAAGAAGCAGACGCGCGAAACTATATTATGTCCGCGACATCGCGGCCCGCGAGATACGCAAAAAAATGAAATCCGTCCGCGTAAGCTTTGCCGAGCAGAAGCGCGCGGAAGCCATCGAAAAAGAGGCAAAGGAGGCCGCAACAAAAGCCGCATCGAAAGCGAAGGAGGGAGTCGAATAGTTCGGATTGTTGCCGGAGTAAAGACAAATAATTTCAAAGAAACGCTGGACTAAAATTTCCGGAACTATTAGAATTTAAACACGCGCGGGTGGCGAAATTGGCTAGACGCACTACCTTGAGGTGGTAGCGGGGGCAACCCCATGGAGGTTCAAATCCTCTCCCGCGCACCAGTAGTAACTTGTTCGGAATTAAGAATATGGAGCGATTTTGCGGAAGCCAAAATCGCGCTTTGATTTTCGCCAAAACCCTTTCCGCCTGCGGCG
>Ga0075958_105_pt1 | contig 35072 bp, 34 predicted proteins | sample RifGroA2_FD_67953 | JGI IMG/M metagenome (GOLD analysis project Ga0075958, IMG submission 67953) | Parcubacteria (Giovannonibacteria) bacterium GW2011_GWA2_44_13b
CCAAAGAGCGTCAGGCATGAGAAAATCTCTGCGGACTTTTGTTGTTTTTTTCATTCTTCCAGTATAACAGGAATTGGGTTATTGGGATAGGCTCTTAGTCCGTTCTGTATCGTATAATTTTTGTTCGCTTGGAATATGACTGCCTCCGTCCAATTCAATAGCTAATCTTGCTTTTGGGCAGTAAAAATCAAGAATATAACCGCCTACGCTATATTGTCTGAAAAATCTTTTATTTCCCAATTGTTCTCTGCTCAAACATCTCCATAAAATTCTTTCTGTCTTAGTCTGATTGTACCGCAATTCTTTTCTCCTATCTCTTAAAATTTTATTATTATAAATATGCTTCATATCTTCGCCCCCTTAAGATAAGGGGGGCTATGGGGGTTATCTCTTCGCTAGTTCCACCAAATTTTTAAAAAGCATGGCAACGGTAAGGGGCCCGACTCCGCCGGGGACGGGCGTGAAAAGCGAAGCTTTTCCGGCGACCGAAGGGTCAACATCGCCGCGCAACGCGCGCTCCGACCCTACGTCGGAGCTTCCTGTGGATGTCCCGCAATCTATGACAACAGCACCTTCTTTTACCATATCCGGCTTGATAAGATGCGAAACCCCAACTCCGGAAATAATAATATCCGCATTTACAGTATATAGCGTCGGGTCATCGGTATTTTCATCTATTGCAGTTACGGTCGCCCCACGATTTATAAGCCAAATGGCGGCGGGCTTTCCAACAAGCCTTCCGGTCCCCAAAACCACAACTTTTTTCGTCTTAAGCTCTACGCTATACGCTTTAAAAATATAATCGATTGCACCGACCACAGGAGGCAATATTTTACTTCTTCCAGACGAAAATAATCCGATACTTTTTGAAGAAAGCATGTCAGGATCTTTTTCCGGAGTTATCGCGTCCAGAATATATTGGGTATTTATTTCTTTCGGCAAAGGCAATTGGATAATAACACCGGTGTTTTCTTCAATGTGGACTATTTCCGAGACTTTTCCCCTAAGTTTTGAAGTGGTAATGTCCGCCGGCAATTCATATATTCTCACATCAATTCCGGCCGCGCCGCCGAACCTTTTTTTCTGCTCCAAAAATTTTCGCGTAGCGCCCTCCGAAGCTTTAGCGAAGGATGGGTCTACATTTATAACGGCCAATCTTATCTTTTTACTGATATTTAAAACCTCCGCTTTTAATTCGGCTTTAATTTCTTCCGCAAATTTTTTACCGTCGATGAGCATGCTTTTAATACGTGTTACTAGTTCGGCGTTTAATTTCATTAATAAAAACGATTCTTTCTCTAGGAAAAATCTCGTAAAGTATTCGATAATTGCCAACTCGTCTCCTCCATGTATTCTCGTAACCACCCAACTTCTCTTTATCGCCAACAAAAGGATTGGCGCTCATTTCTCTCAAAATCAGCCTAATTTTTTCAGCGTCGTTGGCAGGAAACCGTTTAATTTGTTTTTCGACGCTTTTTGGTATGATTAAGCGCCAATTCTCGTTCGAGTTCATCTAAAGTTATGTATTCGCCTTTAGCAAGTTCGCGCCGGCTACGTTCAATGGCGCGTTTTTCTGAAACCGTCGCTTGCACAATAGGAATAATTTTTTTAATTTCAACCTCAAAAAACGCCTTATAATTGCCTTTGGGCATCAGTACGAATTCTCGTCCCTTCTTAATCTCATTAGGATTCGGTATTGTCATTGCTTTATTCACATTTAAAGCATACCATAACCAAAGAAAAAAGGAAGCATTGTGACTGCCCGCTACATTAAAAGATATTTTCTTTTTTCTTTAAGGTAAGGGATGTTTATGAAATCGGAAATTTTTTGGCGAGTTTCAAAACTTCTTTTTTTATTTTAGAAGTTTCTTTGTGGCCGATAGCTTCGTGGATCAATTTTGCAATCTCTTTCATTTCAGCCTCTTTCATTCCTCTCGTTGTGAGTGCTGGCGCGCCCAGCCTCAAGCCCGACGGGTTGAAAGGTGAGGCATCTCCCGGAACCGTATTCCTGTTCGCGATGATACCAACTTCTTCCAAAGATTTTTCCGCTTCTCCACCCGGTATTCCCAATGGACGCAAATCTATCAAGATTAAGTGTGAATCAGTACCGCCACCCACAAGCGTAAAACCGAGATTAGTTAATTCCTCCGCCAAAGCCTTGGCGTTTTTTACGACCTGAACCGCATACTTTTTGAAAGAAGGCTGTGATGCTTCCCAAAAGCAAACTGCTTTGGCCGCGGTAACGTTGTTGTGCGGACCACCCTGCATTCCGGGAAAAACGGCTTTGTCTATCTTGTCGGCAAGCTCTTTTTTGCAAAAAATTACGGCACCTCTTGGTCCGCGCAAAGTTTTATGGGTCGTCGTCATCACAGCGTCCGCGTACGGAAACGGTGAGAGATACGCCCCGCCGGCAATCAATCCTGCGATATGCGACATATCGACTACGTGGTAAGCTCCGACTTTTTTCGCTATCTCATAAAAACGCTTGAAATCAACAACGCGCGGGTAAGCGGTAAAGCCCGAGATAATAACGTGGGGTTTTTTTTCTTCAGCAAGCTTTTCAAGCGCCGCAAAATCAATAAGTCCGGTTTTCGGGTCAATGTCATATTGTTCCGACCTCCAAACTACTCCTGTTATGGAGACCTTGTGTCCATGCGTTAAATGTCCGCCTGAAGCAAGCTTGAGTCCGGAAAGAGCCTCTCCGACTTTCATCAGAGCAAAATCTATTTCCACATTCGCGGGTGAGCCGGAATATGGCTGAACATTCACGTGCCACTCATTCGTATCAAGCCCAAAAAGGGCCAACGCTCTTTTTTGCGCAAGCGTCTCCACCTCATCAATATATTTGTTGCCCGGATAATATCTCTTTCCCGGATAGCCTTCTGAATATTTGTCGGTAAGACTTGAACCCAACGCCTCTAAAACGTCTTCCGACGTATGATTTTCGGAAGCGATCAAATCCAGCGACACCTCTTGGCGTTTTTCTTCGAGCCTGATGAGCCTTGCGATTTTCTTATCTTTCATAGACCTACTAATTACAAATCTTCTACTAATATACTAATTATTTTATATACCGCCCTCCAATCTCCTATGCTGACAGCGTCAAAAACTTTCTTATTGGTATCCCAGCACATTAGTCAGTTTTTGGCGGGGATTGCGGCGGATGAATGATTTAACTTTTTCGTTCGCGCTTAAGAATATCATGCGCACCGGCTCTGCGTAAAATAATATGATTTCCGCATCTCCGTGCCTGGCAATTTTTTGGATCGCAAAGACGAACGCCGCGGATTAGCTATCAAAAAAATCAACGCCTTGTCCAAAGCATGTTGAATTTTTGCAGGCAAGTCGCCGTAATCTTTTTTGAACGGATCGGTAAACAGCAAATTCACGGCACCAAGCAATTACTTCTTTTTCTTAAGAGCAGAAATAAGTTTTTTATGATCAGAAAACGGACCGCTAAATTTACCTGCGCGAATTGCTAAATCGGCTTCAAGCTCTTTTTTTTGCCATGCCGGCGTCCAAAACCACTCCGCTCCTTTGCGAATTTTAATAGCTTTCTTTAAAGCATTAAACCTTTCATATTCTTGTTTTGGAATCAAAACAAGCTCTTTTTCGCGAGCCAATGTTTTCGGATTTGGTATGGTAATAACTTGATTCATAGGCCTATAATATCATAATCTATTAAAAAAGAAAGCCCTCATGCTGGAGGGCGTTTGTCTAATTGAAGATCTTTACCTTTATCAATCGGTACATACTCGCTGGTACAATACGAGTCACCTATTTTATAATTATTGTAGCGTCCTATTATTTCTCTTCCATCATCTAGAACATAATAAAGCGTTGGTTGAAAATCATCGACACCTAAGAAGCTTTCTACATAATTCTTTATTCCCACGACTTTGGCGCACTTCTCTACTTCCACAACCTCAACCCGGCTACAACTAATCAGCGCCGAAATCGCCAAAACCAACATCAAGGCGGGCAGTTTTTGCATTTTGCACTCCTTTCCTCTGGCTACATTCTTATCACCTTACAATAGCCCTGTCAATACTTTGGCCAGTTTTTTCGGGTCGTGCCTTATCAATGTACCGCTCCGCAAAAGGTCGGTTTTTATGACATTCGTCCCGTAAACATCGGGTACAACGAACTCCGCTTCTTCCTCGTGGTATTTTTTCAGAATTTCTTTTGTCGGTTTTTTATTGTTCAGGACAATATGACAGGGCTTCAATTTGAGGCCCTCTTCCAATTTCCTGACAAAATCGAGCGCGGTGAATTTATGGGTTTCGCCGTATTTCGTCATCAGATTGCAGATATAAACTTTTTTGCCTTTGGACTCCCTTATCGCCTCCGGCATTCCGGAGACGAGAAAATTCGGTATGATGCTCGTATAAAGATCGCCAGGACCAATAACAATGAGATCTGCCATAGCAATTGCTTTTTTTGCACATGCGTTTATTTTTGCTTCCGGGGCAAGCCATATCTTTTTTATTTTTAATTTTCCGTCATGCCGGGGAATATCGATATTTGTCTCGCCGCGGATTACCGCTCCGTTTTCCAGCTCCGCATATAGCCTTGTATTATCAAAAGTGACCGGAATTACCTCGCCGTCCACCTGCAGCATTTTTGAAGCCTCTTTAACCGCTTTCTCAAAACTGCCGAAGGATCGCTCAAGCGCCGTTAAAATAAGGTTGCCGAAAGAATGGCCTGCAAGTTTTCCTTCGGAAAATCTGTATGAAAAAAGCTGGGCGAGCATCTTGTTCGGGTGGCGGGATAGCGCGACCATTGCACGCCGGACATCTCCCGGCGGCAATATGCCAAATTCTTCGCGAAGCACCCCAGAGGAGCCGCCGTCGTCAGCCATAGACACGATTGCGGATAAATTCAGCAAATATGGCCGGAGGCCGGAAAGCACCGTAAATACGCCGGTTCCCCCGCCGATCACTACCACTTTCTTTTTTGAAGATTGTGCCATATAACTATATTAGAACAGATTTGAAAAAGGAGGAGTAACATGCGGAGATGTTCAAGCTACCACAACAACAGTTGGTCAAAACTTCATGAGCTTGGCGTAAAATTCCCATATCCTGAAAACCCTGACCGCTACAATATTGATACGTCCGTACGCTTCAGCGAAGGTGTCATCGTCTGGCCCGATGTGATTTTGGACGGAGATATTGTCATCGGCAAAAATTCCGAAATAGGCAGAGGCGCGAAGATTATCGGGAAAATACACATCGGCGACAATGTAAAAATAAAAGATTACGTTAAAATAACCGGTGAAGGATATATCGGAGACAATTCCGAAATCGGACACGATATTCATAACCCGAAGATCGGCAAGAATTGCGTCATTGAAGGCAATGTCATCGAATCAGAAATCGGAGATAATTGCGAAATCGGGAAATTCGCTGAGATTAAAAGATCCAAGCTTGCGTTGGGAGTAAACGCAAAACACGCCTGCGGGATACGCGACGCCGATGTCGGGCCGCTTACGAATGTCGCCTCGGGCACCGACATTAAAAATTACGACGGTGTTGAAAAATACAGGACCGTAATAGGAGAGAAATGTTTTGTGGCGGGCGAAATAAACGGCGGCATCAAGATCGGGGACGAAGTCCGCATACATCCGAAAGCGTTCGTCAAAGAAAATCTACCTTCCATGTCCTATTACGCCTACGATAAGATAAAAGAATATCGTTCATGGTATTTGGAAGGTTATTATCTGAATTTAGATTTGCCTATTCTCTACCTCAACCGTCTGCATTTTATCTGGGCCGTTGAAAAAAAACTGGGATACAAATTTTCCGACGGCAAAAAGCCGATAGAGGAAAATTTGAAAAAATATCTCAACACTCCTAACGGCCACTTAAACCTCACTCCTCTCCGCGCACTGGAAAAACTCGGCTGCGCTGGAATCCTCTGTATTTTGGGAGAGTGCGACCACTTCGGAAAATCGCAAAAAAAACAAGAGTCTACTCCGTAGGCTCTTTTTCTTATCATCATGCTACATGACACTTCTGCTTTTTCACCGAACCGTATGGATTTTCATTATTTTAAGCCGTTTTCACAATTCTGGCACTAACCGATTCGCCAAATTATAGAAAATGTCATGCGGGTTATTTCATTGACATAGCACGCATTTTTAACTTAACATACCCTCAGAACTTATCAGTAAAGCGGAGGTGCTATCTTGCTGGCATTTAAAGTTTTGCGAAGCGACTTAACTTCATTGGGTCTTCGTGCGGCGAGACATAATCGTATTCAGTATCGGGTTGGAAAATGGGCGGTTCCTGGGGAATCAATCGCAGAAAACGGTGAATCTGGCGGGTTATATGTAACTCCGACTCGCGGTGATGCCAATGAACTTAAGCGTTACTTCGAGAAAAAATATGGATTAGCTGCTCGAATTTTCTCCTGTAATATTGGCAGAATCCTCAAGCGTACTTCCTGCAGAATCAAAACCGATAAGGTTAAGCTCGTTCAAGAAATCGTCTAATTCCCAGCCACTGAAAAGTGGCTCTTTTCTTCACGATTATCTCCTATGGTATCTCTTATATTTCTTTTATTTGCCGGGCACGTAAAATCTCTTCCGCTTTTTTGATGTCGTCGGGGTAACCGATAGGAAACCAGAAGTCGGCTTTCACCGCGATTAATTCATAATCGCGCACCATTTGAGACAGCGAATCGGTAATATAATATTCGCCGTTTGAGTGCTGCTGCGCAGGATAATTGAATATTTTGGAATCCAAAACCTTGACTCCCGTGGAAGCCAGATTTGACGGCGGGGAAATCGGCTTTTCCACAAGGTCGAGAACTTTTCCCCAGTCATCCGCCACTATCACTCCGAATCTGCGGGGATCGGGAACCTCTTTTACCATTATCGATAAAGGATGCGCCAGGCATTTTTGAATGTCTTCTTTTGACTGAAGATCGTCCGCATAGAGCATCAAAAACCTTTCATCGCGAAGGAGCGGGCGCACCAGCCACAATGCCTGCGCGGTTCCAAGTTTTTTTGGCTGATGAACATAGCTGATTTTTTTTCCGGCAAAATTTTCTCCGAAATATTTTTTGATATGGTCTTCCAAGTATCCAGTAACCAAAATAACTTCATCTATCTCATCAGGCAGCGCGTCAAAAATATGGTGCAAAAGCGGTTTGCCCAAAATTTCTATCATCGGCTTCGGGCGCGATTCCGTCAGAGGACGCATCCTCAATCCTTCGCCGGCGGCTAAAATAACTGCTTTCATCCCGTTAGAAATAGGACGCAGACGCAAAAAACGTCATACGCGCTATATTATTACTTATAAATTTTGACGATTTAACATATATCATTTTATTAATTATGCGTCCGCGATTTCTAACGGGATTCATTTATTGTTTTGGTTTTAAAATATCGTTCGCTTTTTTAATAATGTTCCTTAAATTCTGGAATTTAACTATTTTTATTGCTTCCTTGTACGTGAACCAGCCGTATCCGTTGTGTTCCATTGAAACCGTCACGTCGCGTGTTCTGCTTTGAGCAAGATAAAATATCACAATTTTAAAAATGCGCTTTTTTTCGCGGAAGAAGAAAAATTTGTCGGTCACCCTAAACTGGTCTTTTAAAATAAGGTCGTTTTTACCCAAACCGGTTTCTTCCTTTACCTCCCGAAACGCGGCATCCATTCCCCGTTCGCTCTGCTCCAGCTTGCCCTTGGGAAAATTCCAATAGCTTCCGCCGTGGTATAAAAGCAGGTATTTTAATCCTTCTACGGTTTTCCTATATATAATGATTCCCGCCGATATTTCCCTGGGCATGGCTATAAGCTAAAAAATGATTTCTTAAGTTTGTATGTATTACCGTGCCGTAAAAGTCCAAGATATGAACCTACTTTGGCCTGATTTTGACCATTTGCCATATTCTTAATCATACGTCTTTTTGTACTAGTTCGTAAGATGCGCGTGCGGTGGTCTGGGAAATTTACCCATCCAAGAAAATCAACTCCCGATACTAAAGTTTTAATAAACACCTTGTCTGGATGCAATTCTAATTTTAAATTGTACGACAAAAATCTTGCAATAAGAACCAACTGCTTTTCTAACCATTTTTTGTCTTCAGAAAAAATAATAAAATCATCTGCATATCTAATATAATACTTGGCCTTCACTTTATGTTTCATGTACTGGTCGAGCTCGTTCATGTAGATATTCACAAAAAGCTGCGAGGTTAAATTCCCAAGCGGCAAGCCGATGCCTTGTCTCGTGGAATGAAAACTGCTAATAATCTTTTCTAAAAGCGAAATAATATTTTCAAATTTATGAGTCAATTGAACTCTCCCAATAACGCCCCCCCCACACCATTGGGGTTTTGCCGATAATCCAGCGTTTTGATAATAAAAAGTATATATTGTTTTCGGAAAAATTAAATGAGACAGGAAAAATGCTTGGCGGCTGGATGCGCGGTATTGTTTTCAGTAAAAACCCTTCCGTAAAGGAAGGGAAATAAAGCAAGTTTCGGACGGCAGCAAATCGATATTTGGCATTCCAGTCATTCTCGAGCCAATTGAGGTTGAGGTTACGCCTGCCGGAGACGTCCCAGAGATAAGCAACGTTGCGATCGTTGAGATTGCGCCAGACAGAATTGTACAAAATATCTCCAATTTCACCGCCCTTTGAATACTCTCGGGGTTGAATCTAATGCGGGGCGTTAAAGCCCTCTAATATTTTGCACCAAGTAGCTTCGTTTTTTGAAGTGTCTTCATACGCCACTCTATCCAAAACCGTGGTCGCGGATATTCCCGATGTATGGATACTGGATTCGGCCGCAGGAAGCCTTGGCCGCCCGTAGATTCGCCTACTACCGTTTTTAATTATAATACAAAAAAATAACCCACGAAACGCAAAGCGTTTCGCGGGTCAAATTTCCAAGAGTCCAAGGGCCAAGGGTTTTTCAAGAACCCAATCTTTCAAACGCCGAAGCTACTTGCGGACGGCAGCAAAACGAGACCAGGCATCCCAACCACCATCGAACCAAAAGAGGCTGAGGCTACGCCCGCCGGAGACGTCCCAGAGATAAGCAACGCTGCGATCGCTGAGAGGGCGCCAGACAGAACCCAGAGCGACAACCGTATCTTTTCCATTCCAGTCCTTTTCGGCGTATTCCAATAATTCATATATGTTTGCAGGCCCATAACCTTCTTTTCCCATTTCCTTGGTGGCGTCTTCAGAAGAAATAAAACGGTCAAAATGGAAAATCTTTACCTTTCCTCTGATTTTTTCCGATGGAAAATGTTCTTCGGTAATGTTTGAATTTACCGAATGGAACTTCCCCGCAGAAATCATGTCCGATAAAGTGTGCCGGGCTTCCGCAAAAAGGTCTGCTATTTTCCCGATTAGCACCCGGCCTTCTTTTGTGTCCGCAGCCAAGCGGTGAACATCTTCATCAGAAATCTGCCGTTCGCGCAAAGCCTTAAACAACGCATCTGCGAAACTAGCCAACCAGCCTGCTCCGCTAACAATTGCCGATATATTCTTAGCCATTTCAAGCTCCTTTCGTTTTTTGGCTTATCCCTCACCCCGACCTATTCGAGGTCCCAGATAAGTTTTTCTATTTGCAATTATACTCCTATTTTACTAATATGTCAAACAGCCAAAAAGGCTTTATATTTTAAGCTCATTCCACCGTTACTGACTTAGCTAAGTTTCTTGGCTTATCTACATCCAAATTGAGCAAATCCGCCGTGTGATATGCAAAAAGTTGAAGAGGGATAACCGAAAGAAAAGAACTCAAGATTTCCATAGTATGAGGTATAAATATCACATCGTCCGCCAGACGGCCGATTTTTTCATCGCCTTTGGTCGCAATTGCCAGCACCTTGCCGTTTCTCGCCTTTAATTCCTCTATATTTGAAATAATCTTATCGTAAACAAGGTCTTTTGTGGCAATCGCCACGACCGGAAATTTATCATCTATCAAAGCAATCGGCCCGTGCTTCATTTCTCCCGCCGCGTACCCCTCCGCATATCTGTAGGAAATTTCTTTTAATTTCAGCGCCCCTTCCAGCGCGACCGGAAAATTATATTTTCTTCCCAAATAAAGAAAATTTTTGTATTTGAGATATTTTTGGGCGAGCGAACGTATCTCTTCGTCTTTTTTTAAAATCTTAGAAATTTTTGAAGGAAGCTGTTTTAATTCGCGGATTATTTTTTCGGTATATGCGTCCGGCGCTGTTTGCCTGATCTTTGAAAAATGCATCGCCATAAGCAAAAGCGCGCCAAGCTGCGAAACAAACGCTTTTGTTGAGGCAACTCCTATCTCGAGGCCGGCGTGGTTATAAACTCCCGCATCGGATTCCCTCGCAATTGTTGAGCCGACAACATTCACAATGCCCAAAGTCAAAGCGCCTTTCTTTTTAGCCTCACGCAATGCCTCCAGCGTGTCAGCGGTTTCTCCCGATTGCGAGATAAATATTACCGCATCCCCCTCCCCGACAGCAGAATTTCCATACCTGAACTCTGAGGCGTACTCTACCGAAGCCGGAATTTTAGCGAGTTCCTCAAAATAATATTTTCCGACAAGACCGGAATAATACGATGTTCCGCAGGCGGTAATTACGATCCTTTTAATATTTTTTATATTTTCATCCAGATTATTTAATCCGCCCAGTTTTACTCCGCCCGCTTCCGACGTCCTTCCGCGGAGAACATTTTCCAAAGACAACGGCTCCTCAAAAATTTCTTTTTTCATAAAATGCTTAAATCCGCCTTTTTGAGAAGCGGCCACGTCCCAGTCTATTTTATCCACTTTCTTTGTAAGCACTTTTTTTTGAAAAACCTGCCTGCCGGCAGGCAGGTTGTATATCTGCAGACTGTTCGGAGTAAGCACGGCAAGCTCGTTATCCTGCAGATAAATCACGTTCTTTGTATGTTCCACTATCGCTGACGCATCCGAGGCCGCCAAATATTCCCCGTCCCCGACGCCCAAAATTATAGGTGAGCCGCGCCTGGCAACGACTATTTTTGAGGGGTCGCTTTTCGCAATAGCCGCAATCCCGAACGTTCCCGTAACATGCCTTAGCGCCTCAAAGAGCGCCTCTTCCAAAAGAATATTATTCCCCGCCAAAAATGGTCTCTCCGCAAGATGCGCCAATACCTCGGTATCCGTTTCCGAGGAAAACACGTGTCCTTCGCGTATCAGCGCTTCTTTTAACTCCGTATAATTCTCAACAATTCCGTTGTGAACCAAAAAAATGTTTTCCGTGCAATCTGTATGCGGATGCGCGTTTTTGTCAGATGGTTTTCCGTGCGTCGCCCAACGGGTATGCGCGATGGCTGAAAAACCAGTCCATGGCTTTCTCAATATCTTAGACTCAAGCGCCGCCACTCTTCCTGCGGTTTTCTCCAAACGGATCCTAGATCCGTCCCACAAAGCCACCCCCGCCGAGTCATACCCGCGATATTCGAGTTTCTTTAGACCCTCAACGACGATGGGGAGAGCGTTTTTCTTGCCGATGTAGCCTACTATTCCACACATGTATATTAATATAAATAAAAAACAGGCGATTAGTCACCTGTTTTGCCGAAAATCATATATGAGGCGTATGCCGGATAATCCGTGAATATGCCGTCCAGATTCAGTTTATTCGCAAACATAATCTCCGGTTCGGAGTTCACCGCATAAGCATAAACGTTAAAATGCTTTTTTTTGAAATACGCCGCAAGATTCTCATTGCGTTTCAACATTTCGATATCCAGATGGATACTTGAAGCTCCGAGAAAATTCCCCGCCAGTGCCACCAAATATTTTGGAATATTTTTCGCGTCTTGATCCCAGAGCAAACCGATATTAGAACGCGGACTTGTTTGCTTGGTTCTCCAAAGCTCTTTCCACAAAAAAGAGGAGAAAGTAATTTTATCCCGCCATCTGAGATTGTCCGCAATAATTGCGGCTTCCTTACAAATTCCCCGCTCCTTTAATTCAAGTATCAATTCCATTTTTTCGCCGTAAGGCAAAATATCCGCAAAATCCGCAAGCGCCTCACATTCTTCTTCGGACCTGATCGGTTCGTGCGCTAATTTCAGCTTCCAGCATTCCGGACATCTCCGCACGTCCGTCTCGATTGATGTTGCTTCCATTTCGTACGCCGCCTGAAACGCTTCAATTGTGTTCTCCCGGTAAGTTCCCGACGCTCCCCTATGCGCTATGATTTTCATACGACCCCTCAACCGATATCTGGACATATCTCAACAATGACCAAAGAGCCAAAAGCATTGCAGCCATAATTGCCGTGGCAGCCAAATAATACAGATTACCGATAAGCAAAAATAAAAAGACTCCAGTATATTCCATTGCAATTTTATATTTGCCCATCGCCATTGCCGGTATATCTTTTTTTGCTGATAACCGAATCACAAGCATAACCACTTCACGAAAAGTGAAAAATAGCGGGACATTTATAATCATCGGTTCGTTACCCATGGGTGCCGCGATCCACCACAAATACCAGATTATCGGCAAAACCAAGAATTGGTCAGCCAACGGATCCAAAAACATTCCCAGGCTTGTAACGTTTTTTTGTAAGCGGGCTACAAATCCATCAAACCAATCCGTAGCCACGAAAAGCAAAAAAATAACCCAGGCATATTCAAATCCATTATGATAGAGAATGATTGTGACTAACGCTCCAAAGAGAAGGCGCGTCAGTGTAATTACATTCGGCAATTTCCACACATCTCTCCAAAAGTTTTCCATAATCCTTTAAAGAAAATCTAAGAGGAATATAGCACGAAAAAACAAAAAAAGCGAGGCTATTTTCCCCGCTCTTTATTAACCGTAATGATGACCATTATCTGTAAACAGTGCGATTGCACCGATAATTAGAACCACTATTACAAACCATCCTATAACCACTTTTCCTCCTAAACCACGATATTGATGAGCCGTTTGGGCACAAAAATAATTTTCCGTGGTTGTTTGTTTTCTAGCGCTACTTTAACTTTTTCGCGCAATAAAGTCAACCGCTCCGCATCGCTTTGCGAAATATTTATCGGCACGCTGAATTTGTCGCGAGTTTTACCGTTAATTTGCACGATAAGATCAAAATTATCTTCCTCCAGCATTTTCGGGTCAAACTTCGGCCACGGCTCAAGATGGATGGACCAACCCGATGCTGGTCGGCCTTGGGCCGATTTTCTTAATTTATTCCAAATTTCTTCGGTAAGATGGGGAGCAAACGGCGCGAGTAATTTTAGAAAAATTTTCCAATTTTCAATTTTCAATTTCCAATCAATTTCCAATTTTTCAAATTCATTCAAAAAAATCATCATCGCCGAAATCGCCGTGTTAAATTTAAAATCCTCAATATTTTCCGAAACCTGTTTGATGGTTTTGTTTATGGCTCGCGCAAGACTTGCCTCGGCAGCAGATTTTTCAAGACCCGCATATTCGCCTGCTGGCGAATTGCTAAGTCCCTGCCTGCCGGCAGGCAGGTCGCCGCCGTCGCGTTGCGAAAAATCTTGAAAAACCTCTGCCTTCAGCAAGTTTTTTGTGCTTGCCATCGTCCAAACCCTGTCCAAAAATCGGCGGATTCCCAAAATACCGTGCGGGTCCCATGGGTATGAGCCCGCTTCATTATAGGGACCGATAAACGCCAAATACATGCGTACGGTGTCCGAGCCGAACTTTGCCACATATTCATCCGGGTCTATGACATTTCCCTTTGACTTGGACATCTTCTGCCCGTCAGGACCCAAAATTATCCCTCGGTTCCTTCTTTCTTTATACGGTTCGTCTCCCAACTTGGCGGTCTCACCGCCAAGCAATCCCAAATCATACATTGCCTTGTACCAAAAGCGAGAATAAAGAAGGTGCATAGTAGTATGCTCCGCGCCTCCGGAATAAAGACTCACCGGCATCCACAACCGCGCTTTGCGCTCAAAATCCGAATTTCGAATTTCGAATTTCGAATTTCGTGTTTTCGCCAAATAGGCAAGATAATACCAGGAAGAGTCCACGAAAGTATCAAGTGTATCGGTCTCCCGCAAGGCTTTTCCTCCGCACTTGGGACATAAAACATTCAGCCACTTCTCCGCTTTCGCCAAAGGCGACTTTCCTTCTCCCGTCGGCAAATAATCTTTTATATCCGGCAATTTAACCGGCAAATCTTTATCTTCGGCGGCAACCGCCCCGCATTTTCCGCAATGGATTATAGGAATGGGCACTCCCCAATAGCGCTGGCGCGAAACCACCCAGTCGCGGAGCTTATATTGCGTTTTTATTTTTCCGCCAACAAATTCGGTTATGACTTTTCCAGCACCCTCCGAATCAGTTCCGTCGAATTTTCCAGAATTGATCATCGCTCCGCCGCCCGAATACGCAGAATCCTTACCCGCTTTCAGCCTTTCCAGCCAATAAGGCAATTCTGAATTAACCATTTTTCCGGGAATAAAATCTTTGGCATCTACCCACAATATCTCATTTCCTTCGTTCTCTCCGTCTTCCGCTATTGCGACGCGCTTATCGCTTTTTAATTCAAAATACACGGCCGTCGCAAGCGCTATCCTATTCTCGTCTTTATGTTTCGCGAAATAATTCGCGCGTACCGGCCCTCCCAAAATTCGTTTAAATTCCAAATCAACATAACCGGTTTCTTCTTTAAGCTCGCGGAGTGCCGCGCCGACAACTTCTTCGCCGTCTTCCACCCCGCCAATAACAACCGTATCCCAGCCGAATTTTTTGTTGCGGATTATCAAATATTTTTTCTTTATGGGATCATAGACCAAAGCGTGCACATTTTTTCTTATCTTCGACGACTTATCCGGACGCGGAGGATTTATATGGTCAACCACCGAAGGGATAACAACGTCCATAACCCTCAAATTAAATTTCTTTGCGAATTCAAAATCGCGCTCGTCATGCGCGGGGACGGCCATGATTGCGCCTGTTCCGTAACCGCCCAAAACATAATCGGCTATCCAGATAGGGATTTCCTCTTTGCTCGCGGGGTTAATAGCTTTAATGCCCTTCAGCTCTACGCCTGTTTTTTGTTTTGCTTCCTGTTGGCGCTCTAACGGCGTTTTTCTTTTTGCTTGTTCAATATATTTATGAACCTCATCCCAATTTACAATTTTCAATTTCAAATTTTCAATTAATGAATGCTCCGGAGCCAAAACCATGTATGTTGCCCCGTATAGCGTGTCCGGCCGCGTGGTAAACACCTTAACAACTTGGCGGTCCGTCCGCCCCTTGGCGGTCGGACCGCCAAGTTGAATTTCAAATTCGATTTCTGCCCCCTCGCTCTTCCCTATCCAATTTCTTTGCGCTCCCTTGATTTCTTCTTTCCAATTTAATTTCTCAAGCCCGGAAAGAAGTTTTTCGGCATAATCCGTAATGCGGAGCATCCACTGCCTCATTTGCCTCTGTTCAACCTCCGCCCCGCATCTTTCGCATTTGCCGCCGACAACCTGCTCATTGGCCAAAACAGTTTTATCCTTCGGACACCAATTTACCGGAGTTTCCGCCTGGTATGCCAGCCTTTTTTTGAAAAACTGCAAAAATATCCACTGCGTCCATTTATAATATTCCGGATCCGCGGTAATAACTTCACGGCTCCAGTCAAAAGACGCGCCCATGGAACGCAATTGTTTTTTCATATAATCAATATTTTCGTATGTCCACTTTTTGGGGTTCAACCCGCGCTTTATCGCGGCGTTCTCCGCCGGCAAACCGAAAGCGTCAAAACCAATCGGAAACAAAATATTTTTCCCTTCCATTCTTTTTTTTCGCGCCAAAATATCCGGCACCGCAAACGCATACCAGTGCCCCGTGTGAAGATTGCCGGAGGGATAAGGAAACTCAACCAGAGCATAAAAATTATCGCTTCCTTTTTTGGAATCAGCGGTTTTATAGAGTTTTTTCTTCTCCCATTCCTCCTGCCATTTCTTTTCTATTTTTTTATGATCGTATGAAGCCATATATTACTTAAAAATAACAGCTTTTCGGCTCATTGACAACGTATTTTGCGGAGCTATATTAAAGCCAGATTAGCTAAAAAAGGAGGCATTATGTATAATGTTATGACCGAAAATATGCTGGAGGCGTCAAAAAAGGACTTTGAAAACACGCTGAAAACCAAGTTCGATTTTCTGCAGCAGCACACCAAAGACGATCTTTTAATCGAGCATGTGGAATCAATTCGCAACGCCTTCATTGTACACGCCGTCGCTCCGCACAGTTTTCCGGTCGGCCTTGTCGGAGATGATTATTATAGTGCCGACGAAAAAGGCGACGAAGTATTGCCTAAAGGGTTCGATATAAAAGGTCAAATAGGCTGCGACTGGCAAATATAAGAAGGAGGAAAAATGCAATTAAACGCGTTGCCACAAGTTAGAAAACCCGAAAACTCGCCTTATGTGGGTTTTGAAAAATGTTCCCAAAAGAGAGAAGAACTGTTAGCGAAATTAGACGAAATACGCCGTAATAATGGCGATGTAAAAATTCTGCCGTTGTGGATTAACGGACCGGTTAAAACTAAAGAGTTAGGCAATTGCACGCCTCCTCATGACATGGGCCGCCTCTTAGCTCATTATTGCAAAGCAAGCCCCGAGCATGTTGTGGGGGCGATTAAAACCGTTCTGCGCGCGAGAAAAAAATGGCAATCTCTCCCATGGAGAAATAGGCTTCTAATTTTTGAAAATGCCGCACGGCTTTTGGAAACAAAATATTTTGTTGAAATGAATGCGGCGGTAATGGAAGACCTTTCAAAAAACCCTCATGAAGCATCAATTGATGTGCAAGAAGCAATTGATTTTCTAAAGTTTAACTGCAAATGGGCCAGTGAAATTTATGCGCAACAACCCGACAATTGTATTGATTCCGCAAACACCATAAATTTTAGACCTCTTGAAGGTTTTGTATACGCAATTCCGCCGTTTAATTTCGCGGCAATCGCCTGTAATTTACCTTGCGCACCATTGATAATGGGAAATGTAGTCGTTGTAAAACCATGTTCCGACACAGTTTACTCATTTCATGTTTTGTTAAAGATTCTGCTTGAGGCGGGATTGCCGAAAGACGTTCTCTCTGTAGTCCAAGGAAATTCGGGAACGATTTCAGAAATTGTGTTAGAACACAACGAATTATCAGGCGTACATTTTACCGGCAGCACCGGGGTGTTTGAAGATATCTGGAGTCAGGTCGGACTAAATGTTGGCAAGCAAAAATATAAAGGATATCCTCGGCTAGTTGGTGAAACTGGCGGAAAAAATCCTGTTATTGTTTTCCCTGATTACAATGCGTGCAAATCTGCCGAAATGATTTGGAGGGGGGCGTTGGGCTATCAGGGCCAAAAGTGTTCAGCGACGTCGCGCGTGTATGTTGATGAAAAAAAGTGGCCCGAGCTTCGCCATCATTTAATTGAATCAATGAACGCCTTACGCACCGGCGACGTTGCAGATTTCAGCAAATTCATGGGCGCTGTCATTAACGCGAAAGCACGAGACAATATTAATTCCTATATCGATCAGGCCTTGCTAGATGTTGAACAAGATAAACTTGAAGAAGTGCTTGTATTCCCATCGGGATTCACAAAAAATGGCACTGTCGGTTATTTTGTTGACACAGCACTCATTGTTACTAACGATCCATTTTATAGAACAATGGAAGAAGAAATCTTCGGACCGGTTCTGACCGTTTGCGTGCTACCCAAAAAAAATTATAAAAACAATGTCTTTGACATCTGCGATAAGACATCTAAGTACGCACTAACCGGTGCCGCGCATACAAACAACATGTATCTTTTTGAAGAGGCGTGTATGCGCGTAAGAGCCGGAAATTTCTATAACACAATGACTACCGGCGCGTATATCGGCAAGCAGCCATTTTCAGGCGATAGAAAATCCGGCACAAATAGTAAAGTAGGCGGACCATGGAATCTGTTAAATTGGGTTTCAATACAGTCGCTGAGCTTTTCGTTCAAGCCGCCGCTTTTTCTGCCGATGTATCTTTCTTAGAATGCGTTTAAATCCCCCCCTAGCCTCACGGGGGTTTTTATTTTAATCCAAAAACCCTTATCGCGTTTTCCGTGGTAATACGCGCGATCTCTTCAAAATCTTTATTCAAAATCTTCCCCATCTTTTTGGCCACTTCCTCAACATACAAAGGCTCATTCCTCTTTCCGCGGTAAGCCTGCGGCGCAACATACGGCGCGTCGGTTTCAAGAACGATGCGGTCTAAAGGAATAAATTTAACCAATTTCTCGTAGGCACTGGCACCCGCCTCGCCTCGACTACGCTCGGCGAGTCGAAGCGGGAAAGTTATCACTCCGCCGAAAGAGAACGAAAATCCAAGATCCAGCAACTTTTTCGCGTCTTCCTCGGAGCCCGTAAAAAAATGACACACCCCGGGCTGTTTGTTCAAAAGCGCGCTGTATTCGGTAAGTAAAGCGATAAGGTCGGAGAATGCCTCGCGACAATGTATCATCAACGGCTTTTTTACATTCGAAGAAAGCTCCACGTGATATTTAAAGTTCTCCGCCTGCCTTGTCTTTGTTTCTTCGGTCAAATGATAATAATCGAGCCCGCATTCGCCGATGGCGACAACCTTCGGGTCTTCCGCCAATTTTTTATAATAATTGCAGTCAAAAATCTCGCCTCGCGACAAGAAGCCCTTGTCTTCTCCTTTGCCTTCAGCTCCCAACTCCTGAAGATCGTGAAAAGATTTTTCGCTGTGAATTGGATGAAGCCCCACGGTCGCAAACACGCCCGCCTTCGCCGAAGCTTCGGCGGGCAAGCCTTCATATTTATGAGCTAAATCAACCGCGGCTTTTGAAGTATCGCGCTGGGTACCGACATTAATCAGCCACATTCCCGCATCCAACGCACGGCGTATTACCGCGTCGCGGTCTTCGTTGTACGCGGCAAATTGCGTATGGGTGTGTACGTCGATTAGTTTTGACATTTTATTTTATTCTAGGAAACAAATGTATTGCCTCGCCTGCCTTAAATTCTTTCCACTCCTCCTTGTAATCAGACTCTACGCCGAGCGCCGTCAGCATTTTATCGGAAGTTTCCGGCAAAAAAGGCTTTAACATCCATGCGGCGGAAGCAATGGAATACGCAAGATGCCACAAAATTATTTTTGCGCCCTCCGGATCCGTCTTTAGCATTTTGTACGGCTTATAATCTTCAATATACTCGTCGAGTCTCCGCAAAAAAGCAAACGCTATTTCTATCGCGTTCGCTATCTGCATCTCTTCCATCGCTTTTTTATATTCCTGCCAGATAAACGAATCAGTCAAAGATACCGGGGAAATCTCCTCAACGGAAACCTGCTTATCTTCGCTTTTTACCAGATTCAGATTTTTCCGTATCGGAAATCTTCCCAAGGCATGTTCATCTGGCTTCGGTATTGAGGGATATGAAGACATCATTTTTACGGTTCGCGATAAAATATTCCCCAGCCCGTTTACCAAAGAGCCTTCGTAGACCTCCTTATAATGCTCAACCGTATAATCACTGTCGGAAAACGGCTGTACTTCATGGGTAAGGTAAAACCGCAAAGCATCTTTTCCGAATTGTTCTATCAATGGCAACGGGTCTACGACATTCCCTGTGGATTTAGACATTTTCTCGCCCTTAACACTTATGAAGCCGTGGATAAAGATAGTTTTCGGCAGAGGCAATCCGGCAGAAATAAGCATTGCAGGCCAAAAAACAGTATGAAAACGCATTATATCTTTGCCTATCACGTGTACGTCGGCAGGCCAGAAGCGCTCAAACCCGGAAGTCCGACTTCCACGGGAAGTCGGACTTCCGGAGCGCTCTCCGAATCCTAACGCCGTAATATAGTTAGAAAGCGCGTCGCACCAAACATACATAGTTTGCGTGTTGTCCGCCGGCACGGGTATTCCCCATGAAATATCTTTTGAAGGCCTCGAAAAACTGATATCCTCCGCATCTTTTAAAATGTTTAGTGTTTCGTTTTTTCTTGATTCCGGAAATATTCGCATCTCCCCTTTTAAAAGCGCTTCTTTTATCTGTTCGGTATATTTTGAGAGCTTAAAAAAATAATTTTCCTCATCTATCGCCTCGGGTGCCGTTTTATGGAGTTCGCATTTGCCGTCTACCAAATCCTTTTCCGTAATGAACGCTTCGTGTCCGACGCAATATAAGCCCTTATACATTCCTTTATAAATATCTCCGGCCTCTTCCATTTTTTTCCAAAGAAACTGTGCTCCGGGCCAGTGGCGTTTTTGGTCGGTTGTGCGGATAAAGTCGTCGTTTGAAATATCAAGCTTTTTTAAAAGATCCAAAAATAGCGCGGCTTTTTCGTCGACAAATTCTTTCGGGCTTTTTTTTACTTTTTCCGCGGAACGCAATATTTTCGCTCCGTGTTCATCGGCGCCTGAAAGGAAAAAAACTTCTTTCCCGCGGAGTCTTGCGTGACGCGCTAAAATATCCGCCTGCACCGCTTCCAGCGCAAACCCCAAATGCGGAGCAGCGTTCAAATATGGTATTGAAGTCGTAATATAAAATTTTTCTTTTTTCATTTTATTGGACTTTCGGCTGTTTTTTCATCGCGACATCGTTCAAATATTCAACCAGCACCGCGGAAATTGGAACGGCAAGAATTATTCCATAAAATCCTCCCAGTTCCGCGCCTACAACCAGAGAAATTACAACTAGCAACGGCGGGACTCCTATCGTTTTCCTGACAACGAGCGGATAGATGAGGTGATTCTCAAATTGCTGTACAAGCACGTACAAAAGAAGGACCATAAGCGCGACGGACGGCCCCTGGACGAATGCTATGGCAATTGCAGGGATTGCCGCCATGATCGGACCAAATACCGGGATAATCTCAAATATCGCGGTAAGAATTGCAAGTAATATCGCATATTTTACATCCAGAATCGTGAGACCAAGGAAAACTATTACTCCGACGAGCGCACCGAGGAGAAGCTGGCCCTGCAGCCACTTTCCTATTTTTCTTTGTGATCTTTTCCAAAGGTCCAAAATGTATGCTTCATGCTTCAAAGAAGTGACCATTCTTAAAAAATTCTCAACGCCGTGCTCCTGAACGGAAAGATAAAAAGAAATGACAATAAGCATAATGAATGACAATACGCCGCCGAAAATACTTGATCCTGCCGAAAACAATCCGCCGGAAATAGTAGAAGCGGCGCCTTCAAGCGAAACGGCAAAGCTTTGAATTAAAGCGGCCAACGCGGAAGGCACTTCGGGAAAAATATCGTAAAGTATGCTTTTTTTGCCCAATAACGATTCAATGAAAGCAGGCAGTGACGAAAAGAAGGTTAAAACGTCGCCAAAAAGCGGAGGAATCATCAAATAAATGATGGCCGCAAAAACCAAAAATCCGGTAAGATAAATGAATATGACTCCCAAAACCCTCGGAACGCGGTATCTTGCAAACCAATGGTTTAAAGGTTCGATTGCTGACGCGATAACGATAGAAATGAGTATTACGGCAACAATATCTCTTAATATCCAAAGAGCCCAAAGGATAATCACCAAAAGAGCCGCTTTTAACATCGTCCAGAATGATACTTCTATATATTGATATTGCCTGTCGGACATTACTTTAATCTTAAACCTTATTTAATAATTTTGTTAATCTTTCCCTGTCCTGCTCCGCCCCCACCAAAGCCAGATTAGCACGCGCGCTCGTGAATATTTCATTAGCTATTTTTTTGATCTCTCCGGCAGTCACTTTCTCAAGTTTCTTTAAATTTGCTTCCGGCGTCAATATCGGCTTTTTAAAAATTATCTGCTCCGCGAAAAATGATGCAAGACTGCTTGAGTTTTCCAAAGAAATTTTAGCCGTTCCTCGCAAAAAATCGCCGGCCTTTTTTAGCTCCTCTTTTGTTACTCCGTCATTTTTTATTTTTTTAATTTCACCAATCACGACTTCCAGAACCTTCTCAACTTTATCGTGCGGAACTCCCGCGAAGATCTCGAAATATCCGCTATCAGTATAAAGAGTTGAGCCCGCACCGATATAATACGCTAAACCCAATTTTTCGCGGACCTCGAAAACAAGCCGGGAAGAGCTGTTGCCTCCCAAAATGACGCCCAGCATATCAAGCGCGTGGCGCTTCGGGCTATACATATCAAATCCTTTAAAACCCAATATTAAATTGGCGGCTTCATTTTCTTTCTTCTCCGAAGCAATCCCCAATGAAGCCTGAATCTCTTTTATATTGCCCATGCAGTTGGGGCTCCCTTTTTTCAAAGACGCGAACGCTCGCTCGATCTTTTTTTCAGCACCAAACGGGTAATTTCCCGCAATAACCACGACCGAATTCTTCGCGACGTACTGCGAAGAAAAATATTCCAAAAAATCTTTTTGGCGAAATGTCATTATTGTTGCCTCGTCCCCCGCTATCTCCCACCCCGCCGGCTGGTCGCCCCATAACAGTTTTTCAAAAATATATCCGACTCTGCTCATCGGGTCGTCGTTTCTCATTCTTATTTCCTGTATCACAACACCTTTTTCCTTTTCTATCTCTTCTTCCGACAAAAGAGGTTTCGTTAAAATATCGGAGACGATATCGAGTCCTATATCAAAATTTTCTTTCGCGGCTTTTACCCAGTAGCCGGTAATCTCCTTTGAAGTAAAAGCATTGTGCTGTGCGCCGACGGAATCGAGCTCGCGGTGCACCTGCCCGGGACTCGGGCGGTCAGCCGTTCCTTTAAAAAACATATGCTCCAAAAAATGCGAAATGCCGTTTATTTTTTTGGTTTCGTATTTTGAACCGGTACCAACCAAAACCAAAAGCGTGAACGCTCCGGTATTTTTCATCGGCACCGAGAGGATTTTGAGCCCGCTTGAGAGTTTTTTCAATTTATACATTAAAACAATTTTAACACTTTTTAAAAATAAAAAAAGGTCTAAACCAGCCCGACTTGGAGTTCGTAGAGCTTGCGGTAAATGCCGTCCGGTTTTTTCATCAGCTCGTCGTGATTTCCAATCTCGGCGACTGCTCCTTTGTCTAAAACGATTATTTTATCGGCCTCGCGGACCGTAGAAAGCCGGTGCGCGATTATAAACGTAGTCCGCCCGTGCATAAGATTCCTCAAAGATTCTTGAATATACTTTTCCGACTTTGCGTCCAGCGCCGACGTCGGCTCGTCCAAAATCAAAATTCTCGGGTTGCGCAAAAAAGCGCGCGCCAAAGCTATCCGCTGTTTTTGGCCCATTGAAAGCTTGATACCGCGTTCTCCCGCCATTTGTTCGTATTTTTTGGAAAAATTCTCGATAAACTCATCTGCATGAGCTAATTTTGCTGCCTCTTTCATCTTTCCGTCGGTTTCTCCGAAGCTTCCGTACCTGATGTTATTTTTAACTGTGTCATTGAACAAAATAATATCCTGCGGAACGACGGCGATATTTGAACGCAAAAATTGCAGGTCAAGATTTTTCAAATTATGCCCGTCAATGAATATTTTGCCGCTTTGCGCCCAAAAATATCCGGACATAAGGTCGATTAAAGTGCTTTTGCCTACACCCGACTCCCCGACCAGAGCAATTTTTTCGCCGATACCGGCCTTAAAGGAAATATCGTTTAAAATATTTCTCTGTTTTTTGGAATAATAAAAACTTACGTTTTTAAATTCAATCTCTCCTTTTAAATTCTCGAGGATTACCGCGTTTCTCGGCAAATATTTTTCTTCAGGCAGGGATAAAATATTCTCGGCGCGCTCCAGGGCGACAACGCCGTTTTGCATCATCCGCCAATTATTTCCCAAAACAACAAAGGGCCCGAAAAACATCGCCGCGTACCCGTTGAACATGACAAGCTGTCCTATGGTCATCTGTCCGCTTTGAATGAACGATACGGAAAAAATAAAAACAACGAACTGAACCGAAACCACCAGTGCTTTTTGCGAAAAGTCCAGCCTGCTCCAAAGCTTCTGTATTTTGTACCATATTCCGAATGCTTTGGTAACGAAATTTCTGTATAATTTTTTCTGTTCGTATTTTTCTGCAGTCGCCTGTTTTACGGATTGCACGTTAAGCACCGCGTCGTAAGCGTCGCCATAAGCAATATTGTAGGCGCGGTGCATTGTAAGAGACATATTTGCAATCCTGGGGGCGGTCCGGAACAATATCAGACAATATATGACCACTCCAGCCAATAGCACCAGAGCCAAAATAGGCTGTATATAGAAAGCGAAGCAAAGCGCGAAAATAATGCTTAAAAATTGAGGAAGAAGATTTATCGCCACACTCCCCACTATATTGGTAAGCCAGTTTGAGGCACGGGATATCCGGTTCGCGACCTCTCCCATTTTATGAGTTTTATGAAAAGACAAAGGGAGCAGAAGAAGCTTACCGTGGCCTTGCGTTAAATACTCGCTCTCCAAAAGCCCCTCAAGCTCATCGCGCATGAGTGCGCTTCTCCAGTCCATTACGCTTCCGGCCGCGCGTATCAGAAGCCACGCTCCAATAAAATAATAAACCGAAGAAGTTGTTATCATGTCGATTATTTTTCCGGCCAAATAAGGTACGGCCGCGTTGGAAAACGCAGAGACAACAGAGAGGACGCTCAAGACAAAAACAGCCCTCTTGTGAGGCTGTAGATACTTGAGGATGATCTGCCACCCTTTCATCAAATTTTCTTTCTTCAACTTCGCCACAATTTATTTTAACACGATAATACAAAAAGAAAAAGGGGCGATTGCACCCCTGATGATTTACTAAATGTTTTAATTGACGGCTGTAGCAATTGTGCTTATAGCTGCACAAACCCCTCCAATAAACGCGATAAACCCAAGCGCAGATGGATTTATATTTACACTTTGGGAAGCCGCATAAACAACGCCAGCATATCCAAACCAAATCAAACCGATTCCTAAATATTTCATTATCACGTTCCTTTCTACCGCCTACCTTAGCATCTCCGCAAAATATCCGTCAAGTTCGGAGATATTTTTCCTCTCCTGCTTTCCCGTGTCGCGGTCGCGGACGGTAACCGTATCCTTCAGCTCCGATTTTTCGCCCAAAGTGTCAAAATCTATTGTCACGCACCAAGGAGTGCCTATCTCATCCTGCCTCCTGTAGCGCTTGCCGATGTTTCCGTTGTCGTCAAACATCATTTGAGGAATCTTCGTTTTCAAAGCGCCGTAAACTTCTTTCGCTTTCGCAACCAGATCCGGCTTATTTTTCAGAAGCGGAAATACGGCAACTTTTATAGGCGCGATCTTCGGATTTAATTTCAGAAAGACTCTTAGTTCCTTGCCCGCAGAAGCTTCAGCGGAGGCGGGACCTCCAAACTCGTCTTCCATATATGCCTCCAGCAAAACGAACAGAACCGCGCGGTCTACCCCTCCGGAACATTCAATGTCCCACGGAATAAATCTTTCTTTTGTTTCATCATCATAATACGAAAGATCCTGTCCGGAATACTCGGAGTGTCTCTTCAAATCCCAATCTCCGCGATGGTGAATTCCCCAGGCCTCTTTCCAGCCCGCAAACGGCGTATTGTATTCGATATCCCAGGCGTCTTTCGCATAGTGCGCCCGCTCGTCAGGCGCGTGCTGACGGAGGCGCAAACTTTCTTTTTTAAAACCGAGTCCATAGTACCAATCTAGCGCGAACTTTTTCCAATATTCAAATTGTTCTTTGGCGGATTTCTCATCGGGCTTTATATAATATTGAAGCTCCATCTGCTCAAATTCGCGCTGTCTAAAAAGAAAATCGCGCGGCGTAATTTCATTTCTGAATGCTTTGCCAATCTGCCCGATACCAAATGATAACTTCGGGTGCATTGAATCAAGAATATTTTTAAAATTCACGTGCACGCCCTGGGTTATCTCCCCCCTCAAATACGCGACAGCCGCGCTCTTCTTAGATGCGCCGAGCTTCGTCTCAACAAGCAAATTAAAAACTTTCGGTGCAGACCACGCCATTTTTCCTTTTTCTTTTTTGTGGGTACCCTCGTGATCAGCTATCGCCTCGGGCTGGTCAGCGCGGACCCTCTCATGGCAAATTTTGCATTCTACCAGAGGGTCGGTGAAAAGCTCGGTATGCCCGGATGCTTCCCATACGCGCTTGGGCATGAGTATGGCAGCACTCATTCCGTAAACATCCTCGCGCTCGGCGATAAATTTATCCCAAAAATATTGCTTAATATTGTGTCTGAGCTCAACTCCGAACGGGCCGTAGTCATAAATACCCGCTAAGCCTCCGTATATCTCGCTTCCGGGAAATATAAACCCGCGCCTCTTCGCCAGGCTCACTATTTTCTCCAGCTTATTTTCCTCTTTAGCCATAAAAACAATTTAACACGGCGCGGTCTATGGCGCTACTTTTTTCTGGGAAGAGGTTATGCGCGAGTCATCGGGCAAGTCGGTCGTAATTAGCGGGGCGGTACCGGATAACTCAACGCCGGTAAAAGTATCTTTGCCGAAAACTTTGGACTCTTCAATAAGTACCGGTGCCGAATCTATCTGGTCCTGTGTTGCCACAAGGCCGATCTGGAAAGAGACCTGCATCGCTGGGTACAAAAAACCGGTACCAGCCTGAACCCTTCCGGCCCTCCACTCAAGTTCTCCGGAATTTTCATTGTAAGTCAGATTGGAATTTGCCGGAAGAATAACATTTTTAAAATTAATATACGGAGGCAACGAGGAAACGGCCACGACATTATCCACATCGTTCGACATATTGGCGAGCGACCAGGTAATTGTGTACGTGGTTTCTTTACCGACATGCGGAGGCAATGAACCAGGGTTAGAAATCGGCGCATTATAAAACAATCCTTTTGAAGTAAATTTGACCTTGGAAGAAACCTTGATATCGTATGTTGTAGCCCCTCCGGTATCAACACCTTCAAGGCCGGCGATAGAATCCGCCGAGCGCAGAGTCCCAGAAATTTTTACTTCTGGTCTGGGAGAAGTTGTCTCCAACGGTAAACTGCTTTTAATTTTGAATATGAATTTAACTTTGCCGGATTGCCCGGGAGCAACGTTTTTGAATTCCGGATAGGAGGATGCGTTCCAAACAATGCTTTTGGAAGATTCGCGGTATGACCCTTTATCTATCCTTAAGCTTTTTAAGTCGACAGGCGGGCTGTCGAGTTTTACTTCGAGAATAGCGTCTTTGACCGAAACGGATAAATTATTTTTCCAGGCAATCTCAAACGATATCATATCTCCCGGAAACGAAATGTAAGAGGTCTTTCCGTTCGCGAGCATCGTCAATTCCAAAAACGGCGAATGCAAAACCGCACTGACCAGCGTAGCGTCGTATACAGAAATGGTTACATTGTCGTTCAAAAGAACGCCGACAGAGGCCTGGAAATTTTTTGGCTCAAGATTACCGCCGTACACTTTACCTTTTATTTTTATCACGCCGTCCTCGGAAGGATCCAGACTTCCTATATTCCATATCAAACTCTTTGCTGTTCCAGGAGATTTGCTTTTATCCACCGTCGGTGCCGGCAATGCCGATACAAATTCAAATCCGTCCGGCAGGGACAGCACTACGGATAAATTATCCAGTTTTTTCTCGGATTGGGAATTGTAGCGTATCTCAAGATCGGCCGTCTGTCCAATCCTCAAATCTTCCGGCAAAACCAGGGAAATGGTAACCGGCGCCTTCGCTATGCTGAAAGAAAATGAAGACTGCTTACCGAACGTTGCCGAAGAATTTTTCGGCCTGTATTCAAGTGTTGCGGAAACCTGTTTCTGGCTGTTGCGTGCGCCGAACACATAAGCATTAAAAGTGAAGCTTGCCGATTCGCCGGGGTTCAGAGTATTTAAATCTTTTTTTTCTCTGAGCACGCCTTCCGGTTTTTGGCCGATAACCGGCGTAGCGCCTTCCGGATAATTAAATACGAGAACCGCGTTCTCTATCGCCGTCTTATTGTTATTCAAAACTCTGACCTGCCATGATACCCTGTCCCCGCTCGAGATATTTTTTTCACCGGTAATATCTACATTTATATCCTGAATATTCAAAAATGCGTTAAAACCGTAGAATTGGAAAAATAAAAAAATTCCCAACGAAACTATGACCGTAAATATCCCCAGCCAAATAAATATCTTCCGTTTTTTGAGGTCTACTTTCGGCTTCTGATCAGGTCCCCAGGCGGCCCTTAGCTCTTCTCTGGGGCGCGAAAGCTCCGGGGATATCTTCCTTTCGCCAAAATCCTCGCCTTCGCGATAGAGTCTTTTTTTAAGGTCTTCAAGATCAGCCATTTTATTATTATATCATTCTTTTTTGTCCCCCTTAAAATAAGGGGGATTAAGGGGGTTATTACCTTAGCCTCGGCCAAAGCTTGATAATGTTCTGAAACTGTTCCGGTGGGAGTTCGCCGCCATGTCCCTCATGGGCAAAAACCAAACGCAAAAATTTTACCGCGTTCTCTTCAGATGGGTCGGGCTTTGAAAAAAAATCGACTGCCGTCAAAAAAAGTTCTTCATCCTTTGATTGATGTAAAATTATGAGGTCCAAAACCTGAAGCACTCTGCCTGCAACGGACAAGGATTGCGAATCCGAAAACCAGTCGTCATGGCGCGAAATTATTTCGGCGTCGGTCAATGTGGGTATGCGGTCGCCGTTCCCGCCTAGACTCGATCTAGTCGAGGCTGGTTTTACAAAATTTAACCGTACGCGATTTAAAATATCCAGATGCGAGTTAAGCTTTGACGCCGATTTTCTAGCACCTTTGGCTAAAATATCAATTTTTCCGAAATCGCGGGTCAAAACGCGAACCAAAAAATCCGCTTCCCCAAACGGCATTTTCTTCACAATAAGCCCCTCGGTGCTGTAATAATTGCTCGGCATAAGACGCTCTTAATGATACAAAATATAATGCATTTGACAAAATAATGATTTGGGTGTATAATTGAAAACAGGAAAAAGCTTAAATATTGTTTTTAAACGAAGGAGGATAACGATGAGAAATTTGTTGCGATCACGGTCTTTTCTGATTTTTATTTCTGTTGTATTTGTGGCCCTATACCTCTACGGAGGTTACCTGACGGCAAACTCGTTCGACCGATACTGCATTACCGACTTGCCGGAATACAAGATGACGGAAGGATATAAACTCATCTCGTTTGGCGGTGTATTGGCGGTAAAATGTGAGTCGGGATCAAAGCATTTAAGCGTTAGAGCCTATAATTCGCTTTATGCCTTTTGGCCATTTATTGCCCTGCCTTCAGTAATAGTCGAAGTACCATGCTATTTCTTCTTTCAAGGAGGCATCGGCCGGCTAAAAGATGTGGTCTCGGACATGTTTTAAGTTCAGTCAGATAAGGGGAGTAATACTCCCTTTTTTTTATTTCAGAAAGATTTTTTGCGTGGGAGCTTCCGAGATTTTTATCGACTTCAAATTCGTTTCTTTTATCAGGATTTTTTCATGTTTTTTTGCAACTTCAAAAATTTCTTTCGGCAGCTCAAATGTTGCCGGTACTTTATCTTTCGGTGTAAGCCCAGCCGTTTTCCTTGCTGACTGAATCTCACGAATGAGGTCGCGGAGAATACCTTCTTCGCGAAGTTCCGGAGTAATATTTGTATCCAACCGGACTTCGTCCTCCAATGAAGCGCTGAAAATTACATTTTTAACATTTACTTCTTCTTTAAGAAGCTCTAAAAAGTTTTTATCAGCAGATGCTAATTTTTTATCTTTTACTTCTATTTTTGCAAGCGGTTGCCTGACTTTTATGCCGGCTTTCTGCCTGGCTTCTAAAGCCAATCCGACAATTCTGCGGACTTCGGCCATGTTGACCAAGACTTCCTGTGTCTTGGTGCCGGATTTCGGGGGTTTTTGAGAGCGAGCCCGTTTCAATTTTGGAGACGCGTCGAAGCCCCCGTAGAGAGGGTTAAGCGCGAGAAAATTGGAACGGGCGAGCTTGAATGGCCAATCCTCCAGATGAACACTTCCCTTATTCCTAAGCTCCAGCCAAATCTTCTCGGCGATGAACGGTGCGAATGGTGCTAAAAGTTTTGATATCTCCGCAAGTAAATATCCCAAAACGGCGCTTGTTTCTTTCATCTCTTTCGAATTTTCTTTCATCACGTCGCGAATTCTTCGCACGTACCAGCGCGAAACATCCTCAACAACGAAATTTTCAATGTCGCGGGCCGCACCTACTATATCATAATTCTCCAATTTACCCGTTACCCCGCCTGCAACTTCGCTCCACCGCAAAAGAACCCATCGGTTGATTAAAAGTTTAGCTGGAATAACCCTTCTCGCCCTCCTTACTTTAATGGGGGCAATATTGTACATCTTATAAAACTGCAGAATATTCCAGAGTATCACAAAAAATCTGCGTGACGCGTCTTTTACATCGGCCTCATTGAATAATTTTGAATCCCACGGCTGGTTTACCGTAAAGAAATACCAGCGCACGGCATCAGCTCCGTATTTTTCAATAAGCGCCATCGGATTTACAATGTTACCAAGAGACTTCGACATTTTCTTGCCCTTCGTGTCCAAAACATGACCAAGCGATATTACATTTTTATACGGCGCACCTTTTCCCAAAAGAGTTGAGACGGCCAGGAGTGTGTAAAACCATCCCCTTGTCTGGTCGATGGCTTCCACTATATAGTCGGCCGGAAATCCGGGCGGATTGCTTGCAAACGGCATTGACCCCGAATCAAACCAAACATCACAAACCTCGGGAACTCTTTTCATCTCACCTCCGCAGGAACACTTTATCATAACGGCATCAATATAGGGCTTATGCATATCCAAAACCATATTTTCATCGCGCGGTATATTCAAAAATTCCGCTTTTTCAAAATCCCCAGTATTTAAAAACTCCCATTTTCTCTTTATGTGTTCCTCTGTCGATTCCTCGTTGGTTTTGCCCTCCAAAGCCGTCCAAAGCATCCATGCGGGATATTCATGACATACAATAAGAATTTTTTTGCCCTGATACCGTGCCTCTATTTCCGCAGCGGCGGCAAATACCCTTTTTTTGACGTCATTCAGGCTCTCACCGTTCGGCGGAGCTTTTGCGAATTTTTCCAGCTCATCTTTATAAAATTCATGGTATTTTTTCGGATTGCCCTCGCAAAATATCCCCGTATTTATTTCTCCCAGCCTCGGGTCTATCTTTATGGCAGACGCCTCAACCCCCAATTTTTCCGCAACCAGCTCCGCGGTCTCTTTTGTCCGCAAAAATGGCGAAGTAAAAATAAGGTCGGGCTTCCATTTATTTTTTTGCATTAGTTTCGCGGCGCCCTCAACTTGTTTCCTTCCTTTCGGCATCAGCGGATAATGGTTTTTTTCTATCGAACAGTTGGTTATCTTTTTTACATTGGAAACCGATTCGCCGTGACGCATAATAATATATTTGTTTCCGCTTGCTGTTCCTTTTTCTCTTAATTCCATAAGCGAACCGACCGCTTCCCATTTCTCGCATTTTTCGCAGCGCCATACCGGCAGGGGCGTGCCCCAATAACGCTCACGCGAGAATGCCCAGTTCTTTTTTTCTTTTAGCCACTCGCCGAACCTGCCGTCTTTGATGTGTTCAGGGTGCCAACCGATAGTCTGGTTATTTTTTAACAATTCGCCTCTCACCTTGTTCACATCCACCCACCAGGATTTACGCGCGAGGTACATCAATGGATTTTTGCACCTCCAGCAAAAAGGGTAGTCGTGCTCGTACAGCTCTTCTTTAAAAAGCAAATGTCTTAATCTGATGTCTTCTATTATAAGCGGGTCAGCTTTTTTGAACCATCCACCGTTCCAGTTCTGCCCGGAAGTCTTCATCAAGCCATCCTGACCCGTCGTAGAGAGTACCGGCAGGTTAAATTTTTTGGAAAGCTGGAAGTCATCGTCCCCGAATGCGGGCGCAATATGCACAATTCCAGAACCATCTTCGGTTGAAACAAAATCCCCCGCAACGACTTTGTATAACTTGGCGGTCTCACCGCCGAGTGGCGGAGAGGTCGCAGGATAAAGCGGTTCGTAATTTTTGCCGACAAGTTCGCTTCCTTTTACGTTTTTAATAACTTCGTAGCCTTCGCCCAAAACCGAAATGCGGGCTTCGGCCAGTATTAAAATTTCGCTTTCATTTTTAACAAATATATAATCAATTTTTGGATTTACAGCCAACGCAACATTGCCTGGAAGCGTCCATGGGGTCGTGGTCCATACAAGAAAATATGAATTTGGAAATTGAGAATTGGAAATTGGAAATTTGACGAAAACGGAGTTTTCGCGCACCTTCTCATATCCCTGCGCAAGCTCGTGGGAAGACAACGCCGTACCACATCTCGCACACCACGGAAGGACTTTAAAATCCTCGTATAGTAATTCTTTTTTTGCAAATTCTTTTACAATGCCCCAAAGCGCCTCAATGTATGAATTTTCGTAAGTAATGTATGGATGTGCCATATCTATCCAAAAACCCATCCTGTCCGTCATCCTCTCCCAAAGGTCTTTGTACTGCCAAACCGATTCCCGGCATTTTTTGTTGAACGTGGCAACACCGTACGCCTCTATCTCTTTTTTATTCCGGAGGCCCAAAGTCTTTTCAACCTGCACTTCGACGGGAAGCCCGTGTGTATCCCAGCCCGCGCGGCGCGGAACAAAAAAACCCTGCATCGTTTTGAAACGCAAAATTATGTCCTTGAAACTCCGCGCCTCAACGTGGTGCACCCCCGGGTCACCGTTTGCCGTCGGCGGACCCTCGAAAAATACAAAAGTTTTTTTGTTTTTTCTTTGAGCGACGGATTTTTCAAAAACCTTATTTTTCTTCCAAAATCCAAGTATTTCTTCTTCGCTAAACATAAAAAAAGTATAACAAAAAAACCGCTCTTTTGGAACGGCCTATTTCCAGTGCATTACTACTTGCGCGGCGATTATTAGCAAAAGCCCAATCGCTATCCGGGGAGAAAGGTTCAGCTGGCCACGGTTAAAGTATTCTGAAATTAAAAGGGCGATGGGGTTCGCTAGCCACATCAGCATTACAATTATCTTTACATCAATATTGGCTATTGATTGCCTGACAATTGCCATATGTATCAAATAAACCGCCGGAAACGCAACAAGCATTGAAAGAAGGGAGAAATAAAATGTGTAAAGCCATAGAGAATTCGTCTGTATTCCAAGAAACTTTTTGGTGCCCGGGATATCGATCAGCCAAAAAAAGATCTGGTACAAGATTAAATTACCCACCAACAGCATCAAAAAATCTAAAAACAGACTTTTCATTCAGTTAACAAATCTCATCAAAATCTATCACTCTCAAACAAAAAAGCAACCTCTGGGGTTGCTTTAATCTTTTAGGCCGTAACTTTTTTTACCAACGGCAAGGTCAAACTACCGCCCAAACTCAATATGAAAGAGGTAATCAAAAAACGGAAATAAAGCTCTGAATTCATGTCCCATTTATTCAAGATTAAATTGATCAGCATAAAAGCTGTAATGCCCACAAATAAAAGGGTTCCGATGACCAGAGATTTTACTGCTACATGATCTGAAACAGCCTTGATCAAAAGCGAGCTTTGCGCCAAAGCAAAGGACAATACCAGGCAGGTTAACTCAATTTTAATTTTATTTTCCAAATTGTGCCCGAAGGACATATCGATCTTCCAAACAAGGTACATGGCCACAAAAGCACCGACCACGGATACGCCTACCGCAATTGCCGTCAATGGCACAAAATTGTCCATTCCTTTTTCTTTAAATCCCGTAGAGCAAAAACCCATAAGGCTGTAAGCGCCGACGGCAGCCGTCGTTAAAAGTACCTTTACTTGAAACTCGCTGAATGTTCCGAAAAGGAACAGACTTACGGCATAAAATGTGGCCAGAGACAAGGCGCCTATTCCGGCCCACAGCAAACCTTTTCTTAGTTCCATTTAATATCTCCTCTTCTCGAAAAACATCTAAAAACATCCTATCATGCCCCCAAACAAAAAAGCAACCGTTAGGGTTGCTCTTCTTCTCTGAAGTATTTTGTCCAAAAATCTTTCGGCAGGGAAAATCTGAAATTAAAATCTTCTTTCATCCATAATTTATAAACAACTGCGGCCGGGAATGCATACACGCCCAAGATTGCTTTTGTAATGAGCGCCGAGATAAACATCGATTTAAAAACTAGTCTTGCGTCCTTTGCTGTTATGGCTCCGTAGAGCTGATATTTTTTTTCGCATTCCGCAACTGTATCGCCTACAAAAAGACCGCAGGCGAGAGCCCCGCACACCGGAAATATCAAAAGTATCAAAATATCCATGAGTGGCATCATGTCGCCTCTTTTCCGGGTTCAGCAAAGCCCTTGCAATGCTTTAAGTGCTCTTCGAAACAGTCAGTTTTTATGTTGAGCAGGCAATATTGGCAAACCTTGCAACAGGGAGCGGCATGCATAACCTTTCCGCCGTCCCCTCTATGACAATAGTGATAGCAAACGTCCGTATTTGACTTGTCTCCATTAGGCCACATATTAAAAAATCTTACCTGCCTCAAAAGTATTATATCCCAATTTGTGTGTCAACGGATAAAAAAACAACCCGTTTGGGCTGTTCAGATATTTATTTTCTCGACTTATTGATAGCTTCTGTCGTCGCCTTACTAATTGACTGGCCTGTGCCGTTCAAATTTAAAGGCTTTAATTGAGCAAGAAGAATTTGCATGGCCTCTTGCCTTTCAAACCCTTCCAAAACTAAAGCTTCCAAATATGATTTCCTACGCTTCGCGTCTAAACTATGCCCGCGTGCCAAACTTGGTTGAAGATCTTCGGCCAAATCATTCGCAACATCCAAAAGCAAACCGGCCACCCTGCTGACATCTTTTCTGCCAACTTTCCAAAGCCCCTCACCAACTGGTACCAAGGCTTTAAATTGTTCATAAGCTTCTAAAAAACTTTCCACATCATATTCATCCAACAAGTCGCCTAATTTGCCTTTAAACGCCGACCCCAGCGCGCCATCATGGTTATGCTCATGATCATTGCCCTCTGTTCCATTCTGCTTCTTCGTTCTTACGGCCATATAACCTCCTTATTTATTCTCTAAGAGCCTATCCCAATAACCCAATTCCTGTTATACTGGAAGAATGAAAAAAACAACAAAAGTCCGCAGAGATTTTCTCATGCCTGACGCTCTTTGG
>Ga0075958_107_pt1 | contig 26895 bp, 26 predicted proteins | sample RifGroA2_FD_67953 | JGI IMG/M metagenome (GOLD analysis project Ga0075958, IMG submission 67953) | Parcubacteria (Giovannonibacteria) bacterium GW2011_GWA2_44_13b
GTGAATTGTATATGCGACATCTCTATGGTGGTTAGCTGGTAAAGATATACCGCTATTTTACCGCCGTGGAGATGTTGCGTTTCAGATTAGAATGTAGGGTTTTTTATTTGACAATATTAGTTTAAAATGCTATGCTATTTTCAGAAGAAGGGGAGTAGGTTTAAATGTCTAAACATGCAACTCTGGCCCTCTGCTTTAGAAATCTGGAAAAGGGTCCACAAAATACGGAAATATTGCTTGTTTGCGAAAAAAAACGCCTGGACGACCCTAAGGAAGATTGGATGTGGTCATTGCCGGGAGGCAAATGCTGCAATAAAAAATGGCTGAATGTAGGCTGCTGTCCCGAGAAGCCGGAAAAAACCGTTGTAAGAGAAGTAAAAGAAGAAACTGGGTATCGCGCAAAGATCAAGAAACCGGTTTCATCCCAAGAACTGACAAATCCGGAGCGGCAAAATAAATTTATGCGGTATGTATACCTGATTGAGGTTACTGGCGGAAAGATGCTTGAAAACAAGACTCCGTCCGGCAGCAATTCTCCGCAATGGTTCAAACTCTCGGCCATCCCGCGTAATCTGTTTTATTCGCACCAAAACATCATCCGCGATTTTTTCACCAAAAAACTTCTACGCAAATAAAGGAGACTACAAATGTCAGAACATTGGAGCGGCGGAATTTATACCAAACCTCAAGATGAAAAGACTCATATCTTATTGACAAGGACTAGTTTAACCGCTGAATGGTCTTTGCCTGGCGGCAAACAATCGGATGAAAACGAATCGCCAATGGCGACTTTCGTCCGCGAGATCTATGAAGAGATAAGCTGCGTGGCCTGGGCCGGCCTCTTAATATTAAAAGTGAGCGAACCGGAGCATTTGCGGTATGTTTTCGAGCTTGAACCGCAAACAGAGATCAAGGAATCCGACACTATACAATTTTTTCCTTTAATCCGGCTCCCTGAAAATTTACGGGAACGGCACAAACAGATTCTCTGCTGTCTGTACAAAGATCTGATTAGAAATGAAAGAAAGCTCTTGAGAGCCAAATTACAACCGCTAAGCCTAGCCGCTTAGCGGTTTTTCTTTTTTATGAAACATGCTATGGTTTATTCTAGATAATCAGACTCCGAATGAATTGCGAAGAAGCTAGAAATATTTTAAAAAGCATCGGCTTGGATAAAAAAATCAAAATAGCACAAAATGGGACGCAGGTAAACATTATGCCCAATGCGCTCCTTGCCAAAAGATCGGATTATCAAAAATAGTCGGCGTTTCTATCTCGTGTCAAGAAACTCTAATTATGGTTACAAAAGAAAATATGCTGTGGCCACAAACATTGAGAGGTGCTTTAGCGAACGAACATCTTCATTGGAACGAATTTGAAGAAAAGCCTCATTTCCATAACTGGTTTAAGTGTGAAGAATATCCTTGCAGAACGTATTGTTCCAGCGCGACTTTATACAAATACGAAACACATTTCCCAACGCTCACAAAAATCTTTACCGCAATGGGCTGGTCTTTAGAACCGCTAAATCATTAGCGGTTTTTTTCTACTTGGCGTCCGGGACGCCAAGTTAGCCCCACCCCTTTTGTTTGAGCGCTATCTCTGCCGCTTGTTGTTGCGCCTCCTGCTTTGACGGTCCTTCGCCCTCAGCGATAAGTTCTTTTTTCAAATATACTCCAACGATGAAATGCTTGTCGTGGTCCGGCCCCCACTCCTTGGTAACGCTATAAGTCGGGGTAACGCTTTCGCGCTCCTGTGCTTCTTCCTGAAACAAGCTTTTTGCGTCTCGGTAGAGCTTTTGCTCAACTATCTCATTTATTTTCGGAAATAATACGCGCTCAATGAATTTCACGACAACATCATATCCCCGGTCGAGGTAAATCGCCCCGATTACCGACTCAAAAGCGTTCGCCAAAATATATTGGCGCGCCCTACCCACATCTTTCGCTTCTCCGCGCGATAGGAGCAAAAATTTATTGTATCCTAAATCACCGGCAATATTTCCGAGCATTGTCGCATTTACCAAAGATGCGCGGAGGCTTGTTAAGTCGCCCTCGGGCTTCTCCGGGAACATTTTATAAAGATGCTCCGTTACCACAAGTTCCAGCACCGCGTCCCCCAAAAATTCCAGCCGCTCATTATGCTCGGCACCCACCCCGCCTGAAGGAGGATTTTCGTTCAAATAAGACCTGTGCGTCAGCGCGGTCTTTAATAAATTTTTATCCTTAAATTCAACTCCGATAGTTTTTTCAAATTGGGAAATGTCCGTCATATTATTTTTTTTAGCTCTTCTATAGCGGTCTCCAAAACGTGCTTAATATCGGGGTACATTTTAAGCTCGTAAACCTCCTCCGTATCAAACCACCGCGCATCGTCGAGCCCCCCCGAGCTCGAAAGTTTAAGTACCGTATCCGAAGTCTCGGCCAGAAAAAAACTAACATGGCGCCTTGTCGGACCCGTCTTCGGGTCGGAGGCAATATATTCGTTTTCTCCTATTTTTTTATTGATCTTCACTTTTTTAACGCCAAGCTCTTCTTTTATCTTGCGTACGGCCCCATCCTCTATATCTTCCCCTTTTTCCAAATGGCCTTTGGTAAAGGTCCAAAAACCGAAAACATCATGCACCAGCGCCAGCATGGTTTCTTTGCTTTTTGCGTCGTGTCTTGCGACAACCGCCCCCACCAATTCTTCTTTCGGTAATTTATCAATGTTGTCGTATTCTTTTTTACCTTTGTCATCTTTCCCCGGCTCCCCCAATTCGCGGTAAACCGTACCCAAAACCCCGTTCACAAATTTTCCCGAAGAATCGCCTCCGAAGCTTTTGGCAAGTTCAATGGATTCGTTAATGGCAACTTTCGGCGGAACTTCTTTTATTTCGCCGTAAAGCAGCTCAAAAAGTCCTACGCGCAAAACATTGCGGTCAACCGGAGCAATCTGCTGTATCGGCCATTCGGGCGCAGCTTTTTCAATAATGTCATCTATCTCTTTTTGATGATCGACTACTCCAAGTGCTAGTTTTTTGGCAAAACTTCCGTCGTCCAATCCGGGGCCAAATTCATCAATAGCTCGTTCCAAAATCTCCTCCATTTCTTTTCGTTTTGCCGCTTCAGGTGCCTTTTTTGTAACACCGCCAAAAAAATCAAATTCAAAAAGCGCTTGCATGGCGATGGATCTTGAAAGGTGCCTGTTTGCCATAATTATTTAAACGTTTTTGGTTAAGTTATCAAATTGTTAAGTTGCTTTTTCTCCGTCCGTCTTCTAAATTTTTATGCTTCCGCAGGCTTTGATTCCGCGAGCTCTTTTTCTTTAGTTTTTCTTTCTTTTTTTGTAAGTTTTTTTAAAACGTCAACGACTTCACGGCTTTTATAAAAACCACAATTTACGCAGACCTTGTGGGGCAGTGCCGCAACGCCGCACTTTGCACATTTTACTGCACGCATGGCCCAAACCTTATGATGACTCCTCCTGTTTTTTGTGTGTGAGGACGTATGCCTCATTCGAACTGTCATATTTGAACATTATATATTAAAAGCCCGCCAAAAGCAAGGCGGGCCGGTTTATTGTTACGTTAACTGCTTTTTGTCGTATAAATTGGTTTGTTCATGCCGGATTACTATCAGCCAATACTTGGCGCGCAATTCTCCGAATATTGAGACGGTTGAATCAGGGTTCAACACAAGGTGTCTCACAAAAGCATCTATCTTAGACTGAGCGATGAGCCTGAAATCCAGCCTCAACAAATCTGTTTGCGGGTCAGTTCTTTCTGTCCATAATACAACTCCTAAATCAAATTTTTCCGGGAGAATTGTTTTTAACGGCTTAAAAAAATATTCACGGAGCATTTCAATTATGCTGTCCATATCGGTATTTAAGAGCAAGCTATGGTGTATACAAATTTCCTTGCCGGAACCGTAAACTACGCGGTTTAGCAGATCTATTTCTAGGTTGTTTTCGCAAATAAACAAATAATCATGAAGAGCGGCAAGCTCTTCGTCTATGAAAGCTTTATCGTAGCTGCTTTCTAAGAGCATAGCGGACCCTCTCTCTAGCTTCAGGGTAGCATTAAACCAGTCTTCTGCAAAAACTTTTTCTATGTAGCGGAGACAGGCCGTGCTTTTTGATGGCCGCGATGTGCGAGGCTGTGCCGTAGCCTTTGTGCTTGTTAAAGCCGTACTCGGGATATTTTTCGTGCAGCTTTACCATTTGAGCATCCCGATAAACTTTGGCCACAACGGAAGCCGCGGAGATTATCGGGAATTTTTCGTCACCTTTTATTATCGTCTGCTGATTTTGATATTCCGGAGGCGCATAAAGACTTCCATCAAGCATTATTTCAAACTGATCATCAGCCCTAACCAATATTTTAAGGCACTTGCCGACCGCGAGTTTTAAAGATGCCGATATCCCGAATTTATCGATCACGTCGGGTGCTATAGAAATAATAGCGATATTTATATTTTGATTTATTTCTTTAAGGTCCCAAATTTTTTTGCTCCACTTCTCGCGCTGTAGTTTCGTAAGCTTTTTCGAATCTCTAATTCCGTCCAAAAAATCCAAATTACCAAAAACGGCAACGGCGCCAACCATCATCGGCCCCGCCAAAGGCCCCCTCCCCACCTCATCAATTCCGATGATGTATTTAGCCATATATAAATAATACACAACTTTTTTAATTAAATAAAAAAATCCGGCGCAATTGACGCCGGATAAAATTCGGGAAAATCATTTCAAATCGTTATATCTTAACGTCTCAAAAATATTTCTCACGAACAGCCATTTGGCGCCGGGCTGGACGCCTTCCTTAAGCCGGCGCTTCAAAAATCCGAGCCAGTCCGGACCCCACGGTACATAAATCAACAGATTAACACCCATCACCAAAAGCTTTTTTACAAGCTCAAGCTGTAATTTCACGCGTATTCCGTAGAGCATCTGAATCTGGATTATCCTCGCCATGGCACCCGCAATGCCGATAAATCTCAGCGCAAATTCAATCAACCTTGTATCGTGCGTCGCTATCGCGACCAAAACTTTATCGGCGCTGTTTTTGTAATGGAAAACCGACAAGAAGATCATATCCTCAAAATTTTTGCTGATCTCTTTTTGTGTTTTCAGGTCTCCGTCAGTGTACGCCCCTTTAACCAGCCTGACCGAAACATCATTGTCCAGCAATTTTTTCAGATATTTTTCCGCATCCGAATGAACGCACTGGACCGCAACACCGATATTGTCATATCCGAGCGCACACTCCCTGATGACCGAGTCCGTAACAATATCGCGGTCTTTTTTTTCTTCCGCGTCAACCCAAAGAAATACTCCTGCTTTTTTGGCGGTTTCAGCAAGCACATGCAGATTTTTCCGGAAAACATCTTCAGAACGCTCAAAGCCTATGCGCGAAGGCTTTACTGCAAGCGACACTTCCTGTTTTTTGAAGCGTCTCTGCCAGTAGCCAAGCACAGCGATATGCCCGCAATATTCTTTTACTACCGAATTTATTGAAGCGATGTCCCCCGTAAACTCTCCCAGAATATCGCTTGTTATGCTAAAATTCCGCTTCAATAAACCCGTCATTTTCAAAGCAGCTTCACTATAAGTAGCGCCGGCTGTATAAATACGCGCAAGCAGATTAAAGACCATATCTGCCCTATTTAATCTATTGGCATTGGAGCATAAATAATGCAAAAATAAAATATGTCGTTCGTACACCTGCATACACATTCGCACTACTCGCTTTTGGACGGGCTATCAAAGCTCGACGACATGGTTCGGCTTGCAAAAAAACACGGAATGCCCGCGATCGGACTTACCGACCACGGCGCGATGTACGGCTCCATAGAATTTTATATAAAATGCCAAAAGCAGGGCATAAAACCGATCATCGGCGTTGAGGCTTACATTTCCAACCGCTCAATGTTCCAAAAAGAAGCCGGCATAGACAACAAGCGCTATCATCTCACTCTTCTCGCAAAAAATAACACCGGGTACCAAAATTTAATAAAACTCACGACCGCCGCGCACCTGGACGGGTACTACTATAAGCCGCGTATGGACAAAGACCTTCTCCGCAAACACTCTGAAGGCCTCATTGCGCTTTCCGGCTGCCCCGGGGGCGAACTTTCGCGCGCGATACAATCCGGCGATACCGAAAAAGCCGAGGAAGTGATAAAAGAATATTCTTCTATTTTCGGAAAGGAAAATTATTATCTGGAAGTCATGCATCATCCGGAAATGCAAAATTGGAGCGAATTGCGGAACACGATCATAGAACTCGGCCGCAAACTGAACATACCGCTCGTCGGAACACAGGACTCGCATTATCTTAACTCTGACGACAAACTTGCTCACAAGACACTTGTTGCGATCTCAACAAACTCGGAACTGGAAGACACCGCCATATTCTCCGACAACGGCGATTATCATTTTATCTCAACCGAAGAGGCGGAAGAATATTTCAAAGATATACCGGAAGCCGTAAAGAATACGGAAAAGATCGCGGAGGCGTGCAATATTGAACTTACGCTCGGCAAATTCATTTTTCCGAATTTTCCGCTGGAACCGGGCAAAACCGCCGACCAGATGCTGGAAGACCTGATAAGAAAAGGTTCAAAAGAGCACGACCTGGACAAAAATCATGAAGCGGCGGAACGCTGGCAATACGAGCTCGGGATAATAAAAAATAAAAAATACTCGCAATATTTTCTGGTAGTGGCCGACCTGATACGCTTCGCAAGGGAAAATAAAATTTATAATACTGTCCGCGGATCGGTCGCAGGTTCGCTCGTTGCCTTCCTCTCGGGCATTACCAATGTAAATCCGCTTGAGTTTCAGCTCCCTTTTGAAAGATTTTTAAACCCATTCCGTCCGTCGGCTCCCGATATAGATATGGATTTCGCCGACAAACGCCGGCAAGAGGTCATTGATTATGCCAAAAATAAATATGGTGCGGACAAAGTGGCCCAGATCGGCACATTCGGCACGATGATGGCAAGGGGTGCCGTGCGCGACGTCGCCCGGGCCACCGGAAAATCCTACGAAACAGGCGACCGGATATCGCGCCTGATACCCATGGGCTCGCAGGGCTTTCCAATGACCATTGAACACGCCATGGAGCTCGAGCCGGAACTGAAAAAAATTTACGACACAAATCAGGAAGCGCATGAAATACTTGATACCGCAATAAAACTTGAGGGTACTGTCCGCCATGTTTCCGTGCACGCGGCAGGTGTGGTCATTGCCCCAAAGCCGCTCGTAGAATACGTTCCTGTGCAGTACGACCCAAAAGGTACCGGCAACATCATAACGCAGTACGACATGTACACCGTCGGCGAAGACGGTGTGGGGCTTACCAAGCTTGATTTTTTGGGCATACGCAACCTTTCTATATTGGAAAATGCCGTAAGCCTTGTACTTGAACATCTCGGACTTGAAATTGATATTGAAAAAATTCCCTTCAATGACGAAAAAACCTTTGAGATGCTGGCCCGCGGCGAAACGGAAGGCGTTTTCCAATTGAACGGCAGCGGCATGACCAAGCACCTTATGGAGCTGAAACCATCTACCATACACGATATCAACGCCATGATCGCGCTCTACCGGCCGGGGCCGATGAACAACATTCCGGAATATATAGCGCGCAAACAAGGCCAGCGGAAAGTAACTTATTTCCACCCCAAGGTGGCGAAATTCCTTGAAAAATCCTACGGTATACTGGTCTATCAGGATGACCTTTTATTTACGGCGATAGAACTCGCGGGATACAACTGGGAATCGGTGGACAAATTCCGCAAGGCTGTAGGCAAAAAAATTCCGGCGGAGATGGCCAAACAGCACGAAATTTTCGTAAAGGGCTGTGAGGTGCACAGCGCCATGACAAAAGAAGAGGCAGAAGACATCTGGAAATTATTTGAACCGTTCCAGGGATACGGATTCAACAAAGCGCATGCCGCAAGCTATGGGCGGGTGGCTTACCAGACTGCATATATGAAAGCGCACTATCCGGGTGAATACATGTGCGCAATACTCACGGCCGAGTCCGGAGACACGGAAAAAATCGGCCAGATAATTACGGAATGTAAAAGAATTGATATACCCGTGCTGCCGCCGAGCATCAACAGCTCCAATAAGGATTTTACACTAATAAAAAAAGACGGAAATTCTAAAGGAGACCAGATCCGTTTCGGGCTTTTGTCGGTCAAAAATGTGGGCGAAGGCATCGTGGAAGCCATAATATCCGAAAGAAAAAAAAACGGCTCCTATAAATCGTTTGCTGATTTTTTAGAGCGCGTAAAGTCAAAAGACCTAAATAAAAAATCACTTGAGTCGCTTGCCAAAGCAGGGGCGCTGGATGAATTTGCCGAGCGGAATGAGATATTAAAAAATATGGAACGCATTCTGGAATTTACAAAATCATATCATCAGGGGAAAGCCGGGAACCAAACTTCACTTTTCGGAATGATGACGGATAAAACTTCTTTGCCACAATTGAGGCTGGAAAAAGCGGAGTCCGCGAAGCTTGAAGAAAAACTGCAATGGGAACACGAGCTTTTGGGCCTATATATTTCCGGGCATCCGCTGGAAAAATATCAAAACGGAAATAATAAGAACAAAAACGCTATAACCATTCAATCTTTTAAAGCAAAAAGGGGCGGAACTTACGGCCCCAACGCGATAATTACGGCTTTAATTTTAAATTCGCGGAGAATAATCACAAAAAAAGGCGAGGCGATGCTCTTTTTGAAACTGCAGGATATGACAGATGAGATTGAGTGCGTCGTCTTCCCGCGCACACTCCAGCAATTCGGCGAGCATATCATTGACCGGAACTGCGTGCTCATCTCCGGCCAATATTCCTTCAGAAACGACTCGCCTTCAATAATCGCCGAGGAGATTAGGAAAATTTAAAAACGGCTCTGTCTGTTGAGCCGTTTAATTCGCTAAAAATCCGAGCCGCCGGGGCTGACGAACACATGTCCGGAATTTACCAGCTTTCTTCCGCATCCGGGACAAATTTTTGGCAAATTCATCGGATCAGAGCCAAGATCTTCTTTGCAATTGTCGCAAAAAGCTCCGCCACCGCCCTGGTCATGAGCGACATGCTCAATGCAAGCTGTTAAAGCTTTTTCAACTCTTTCCTGATGCCTGCCTTTTCCAGAAATATCTATTTTTGGCCATGACGCGTAAAAGCCGTTGTGACTGCAGCCGTCGTTGTGAAATCCGCTGCTTAAATCACTCCCGCATTCCAAACATTCGTTTGTGGGGTGCTCTGCTTTTTTCTCTTCTGAAATTTCCTTCGCCACAACATAGGTATAGCGGAAACCGTTGTGTTCTTTATTCCACTCTTCAGCTTTCTCGTACGCCTCTTTATCGTTTAAAGCCTCGATTTTCTGAACATAGAAATCGGGGTATTTTGTTGATGTGGCAATCGCCCAATAAGTCATAATTATTCTCCTTTTTGAATATCTCTATGAAAATGTTAGCATAAAACCATGTCTGAAATCAAGCCTGAAAATAAACATAGAGACCATCGCGAGCTTGGCCAGGAAATGGACCTTTTCAGTTTTCATGAAATCGCCCCGGGCGCGCCGTTTTGGCACCACAAGGGAATGATAATTGTAAAAGAGCTTGAAAAATTTATCCGCAAATTGCAAGACGAGCATGGTTATCAGGAAATATCTACCCCAATAATGGTTAAAAAAGAAGTTTTTGAGAAAAGCGGACATTGGGAACACTTCAGAGACAGTATGTTTTGGTTTAAAAACCCCATTGATGAAAATGAGATATTAGCAATCAAGCCTATGAATTGTCCTGAATCAACGTATGTATTCAGCTCAACTGTTAGAAGTTATAGAGACTTGCCGTTGCGCCTTGCCGAAATCGGCAGGCTTCATAGAAATGAACTGTCCGGAACGCTTGGTGGGCTTTTGAGAGTAAGGCAGATGACCATGGACGACGCGCATATTTATTGCAAATTCGACCAGATAAAAGAAGAGTTGACCTCGGTTCTTAAAATGACCGAGGAATTCTACAAACGCCTGGGGCTGGAAGTTACATATAGCATCGGCACGCGCCCCGAAAAAGCGATGGGAGAGAAGAAAACATGGGATGCGGCCGAGAAAATTCTGGAAGAATCATTAAAAAGTCTCGGGCTTAAATTTGAAATTATGAAAGGCGAAGGCGCTTTTTACGGGCCAAAAATCCATTTTGATATCAAAGACTCACAAAACCGAGTTTGGACCATAGCTACGGCGCAAATTGATTTTCAAATCCCTGAAAGATTTGACATTTCTTACGTAGATGAAAAAGGCGAAAAAGTGAGGCCTGTTATAATTCACCGCGCGATTTTCGGCTCATTCGAAAGGTTCATCGGAATATTGCTGGAACATTTTGACGGTGCGCTTCCCTATTGGCTGTCTCCGGTACAAGTTCAGGTACTTACGATAAACGACAAGGTTTCCGAATACGCAAAAAAAATAACCGCGGAGCTTCAGGAAAAAAATATTCGAGTAGCATCGGATGAAAGAAATGAATCCATCGGCAAAAAGATACGTGAGGCCGAGATGCAAAAAATCCCCTATATTTTAGTGATTGGTGAAAAAGAAGCAGAAGCCAGCAAAGTAGCGGTTCGCGAAAGAGGAAAAAGAGATTTGGGATCAATGGCAATTGAAGAGTTTTTAAAAAGCATAAATGGAAAAAATCAGTAAGCCGCAAATCATCGTCATAGTAGGGCCAAATGCGTCAGGTAAAACAAGTCTAAGTATCAAACTCGCTAAAAAACTGAACGGAGAGATAATTTCCGCCGATTCACGGCAGGTATATAAAGGTTTGGATATCGGAAGCGGAAAAGTCCCCGGCGTATGGCATATGGCTTATGGCGTAAGGCAATTTCTCTACAAGGGCATTCCCCATCACTGCTTGAGTATTGCGGACCCGAAAAAAGTTTTCTCCGCGATGGATTTTAAAAATTGCGCGGAGAAAGCGATTGCCGATATTTTATCACGAGAAAAAACACCGATAATCGTTGGTGGGACCGGTTTTTATATTGACGCGGCACTTGGGCGCATAAAACTCGGAGGCGTCCCGACCGACCGGAAGCTTCGAAGAAAATTGTCAAAATATTCTACCGAGAAACTACTCGCAACACTAAAAAAACTTGACCCTGGGCGCGCAAAAACAGTTGAGCAAAAAAATCCGGTTCGGCTGATAAGGGCGATAGAGATTGCAAAATACTCGGCAATCAATGCGCGCCAATTTAAACCCCTAACCCCGCCCCCTTCCCCCTTCGTAAGGGGGAAGGGGGGAAGAGGAGAGACTAATGACCCTCTGAACGGGTTTTCCGCCGTTTTTGGCACGGTCCCCGAGCGAAACGAGGGGCAAAAACGAGCGGAACCCTCGGAGCTCCGCGCTGGCGGAGCGAGAATGAGTGAAGAGGGTGCATTAGTTTCTCCGAAGAAAATTGTTTGGCTCGGAATCAAGCGCCCGCCCGAAGTATTAAAAAAACGCATCCATGCCAGACTGCTCAAGAGGTTGCCCGGCATTATCAAAGAAGCAAAAAAGCTCCACAACAACGGAATAAGCTGGGAGCGCCTTTTTGAATTGGGTCTTGAATATCGCTACGCCTCGCTCTATCTGCGCAGGAAATTAACAAAAGAAGAAATGCTAAGCCGGCTGGAAACGGCTATTTGGCACTACGCCAAGCGCCAGATGACCTGGTTCAAAAAAAATAAAGAGATTAAATGGATTCAAAAAGAAAAAGAGGCTTTTGGTCTCCTTTAAAAAACTGAGAAGTTTATCGAGTGAGGGGGCTTCTACGACAGACCAAAGGCCTATCTCCACACCCCTCACTCTAGTCGTTTCCCGATTCATTAGAATCAGTACCTCGACGCCAAGACAATTTTATCAATTATAGCGGTCGTTGGTCTCTGCAGACCCGGGCTTTTTCGAGCAACTAGACTGATCATCCTGATCAATCCAAGTTCTATGTCGCTTATTAGGCAGACAATAGTAACTCGCTTATCCCTCAGGACCGGTAGAGCTGTACCAACGGGGCTTGTCTTAGGCTTATTGTGAACCCTCACGGCCTCGACTCTCAACTCTTGCATTATACTCCTCCTATTATTCTTGTCAATATCTCGAGAATAGTCTCGGGATTCGCGGCGCCTTTGGTTTCTTTCATCATCTGCCCGACGAGGAACTGCAGAGATTGCTGTTTGCCTTTTTTGTAATCGGCGATGGCGTTGGGATTTGCCGAGATTATTTTTTTGGCGATTTCTTCAAGTGCGCCAGTATCGCTCATCTGCTTTAATCCTTTCTCCTCAACTATCGTTGACGGGTCGCCACCTTGTTCCACCATGTGCCTCAAAACATCCTTTGCCACGCGCGAGGTAATTTCTTTTTTGTAGATCATTTTAATAAGCTCCGCGAAATTTTCAGGATCAACCAATAATTCTCCGGTAGGAATCTGTTTTTCTTTTATTAAACCTACTAAATCTGAAATAAAATAATTAACCGCCAGCTTCGCGGCTTCAAAATAGGTATTCGAACGAAACTCAGCAAGATTTTGAATGCGCGTCGGAGCCCCCGCAGAGAGGGTTAAGCGCGAAAAATCTTGCTGAGTTTCGAGAGAATCAACCCACTCTCTCAATTCCGAAGCCATTTTTTCCCAAAATGCGGCGAGTGCTTGGTCTCTTATTAAAATGTCCGCGGCAACCGACTCCAACTTATATTCTTCCAATAAACGTTTTCTTTTGGCCTTCGGCAATTCGGGGATAGTCGCGCGGAGCTCATCAAAATATTCTTCAGAAAACTCCATCGGCGGCAAATCAGGCTCCGGGAAATAGCGGTAGTCATGCGCCGACTCTTTTGAGCGCTGGGAAAAAGTAGACTGCTTATTTTCGTCCCATCCTCGCGTTTCCTGCTTCACTTTTTCGCCTTTTTCCAAAAGCCCGATCTGACGCTTAATTTCATACTCTATCGCCTTTTCCACCGCGCGGAACGAGTTGAGATTTTTTACCTCAACTTTGGTTCCAGAAAGGCGCTCCACGCCTGAATAGACCGAAATGTTCGCCTCACAGCGCATCTCCCCTTTTTCCATATTTGCTTCTGACGCCCCGAGATATTGAAGCAGAAGCTGAAGCTCCTCCACAAAATCTTTTGCCTGTTTGGCGGATGTAATGTCGGGTTCTGTGACCAATTCCATTAGCGGGACGCCTGCCCTATTATAGTCCACATAACTAGATTTATTTTTATTATCGTGCTGTGAACGAGCTGTATCCTCTTCCAGATGAACTCTTGTTATCTTTACTCCATTCAACGAACCTCCCAAAACCAACGGATGTTGGTATTGCGAAATCTGATATCCCTTCGGGATATCGGGGTAAAAATAATTCTTGCGGTCAAACTGCGAAGTTTTTTGAGGTTCTCCCTTTATCGCCAAGCCTACACTTTGGACATGTTTTATCGCTGATTCATTAGCTACAGGCAACGTTCCAGGATGCCCCATACAAACGGGGCAGATATTGATATTCGGATGTTTTTCGTCAGGATCGTTCTTGCACGAGCAAAACATCTTCGTCTTTGTGCGGAGCTCCGCGTGCACTTCCATACCTATGGTAATTCCGTATTCTTGCATAATAACGATTATATGATAAACTATTTTCCATATGTTGTCATATACGGAACTAAATAAAGGCATATTATTCGTCATGGACGGCGAGCCCTACCTCGTTTTGGAATACACTTTTTTGCGCATGCAGCAAAGAAAACCGACGGTACAAACAAAGCTAAAAAACCTGATTACCGGAAAAATCGTGCAAAAATCTTTCCAGGGTTCGGACGCTTTCGAGGAAGCGGAAATCGACAAACAACCGATGATGTTTTTGTATGAAAATCGCGGCGATTATTGGTTTAATGAAAAAGGAAATCCCAAAAACCGCATTTCTTTTAAAGAAGAACAAATCGCCGATCAGGCAAAATTTTTAAAACCAAACACCGAAGTCGTTGCCTATAAATTTGGCGAAAAAATAATTAATATAGAGCTTCCGGTAAAAATTGACTACAAAGTTGTTGAGGCGCCTCCATCATACAAGGGCGACACTGCCACCGGGGGCTCCAAAACCGTAGTTTTGGAAAACGGCCTGCAAATTCAGGTTCCCATGTTCATAAATGTGGACGATATAATTAGAGTAAATACTACCACCGGCGAATACACCGAACGCGCCGAGAAAAAATAAAAGTCTTAAAGGAGTTTCGTGTTCCCGCCGAAATTCACATTCGGTTAATTTTTGAAAACCGCCAACGACATCTTCAAATGTTTTTTTGGTTAAAATAACCATTTCAATCAACCTCCTTTTTCTGTTTATATTCCTACCACATCTTCAAATTTTTGTGCAGCATTTTCACTATTCGCTTATTCGCGCGAATTAGAGAAGATAAACAACTCCAACCGATTGATCGAAACTGTTTAATCGAACTTACAGAAAAAAATAAAAGCGTTCTAAGGATTTAGGACGCTTTGTTTGATTGAATGTCTTTTATTTGGCCTTCGAGGTTTCTTACTTGCCTGATATAAAACGTAAAGAGAAAAAATAATACCGCCGATTGAAAAAAACCTTACAATTGGCATAATGTTTTCTATAAACTCCCCAACCGAAAATTATCAAGCCCAATGCGCCCAAAATTAGATATATTGTTATTTTCTCCCCTTTCCCTTATATCTCTTCGCACCCTTTGGGGTGCGCCAAAATTTTTTGGGTCTTACTTTCTTTTTAGTTTCTTTGCGTTTCTTTGAATATGCGCAAAGTAGCATAAAAAACCCTCCTTCTTCTAAAAGAATAGCATAAAGCAGTAACCGTGTCTATAGCTCGATTTTTTCTCCCGGACGAAGAGTTCCTGAAGAATTGGCAGCGCGGTCGGAAGAAGATTTATTATTATCTTCTGCTGTTTTTGAAATAGATACTCTCTCCGATGAGGGTGGCGGGTTACTCTTCTCCTCTTTTTTCTCCGGAGATTTTTCCTGTTGAGCTAAAGATTTTTTCAGCGCCTCGCGCAATGCTTGTAGATTATCATTTTTTTTGAACGGCTGTTCCATTTTTTGGAACGGCGGCCTGGGAGTATTAAAACTCCTTTGTGGAGGCTCGCCTGCGTCGCGAGGTCTTTGCTCTAATTCTTTTAAGGACATCGGCTTTACTTCAGTGCGCCTGGTATCCGGCGGCCCGCCTGCAGGTCGGGCAGGCCGTCTTTCAACATAACCTCCATCAGCCGGACGCGGAGGCGGTTCCGGTCTTGTTTCCGGCCTTTGAGTGCTTGCTTGTGCGCTAATATTACGAACAGGAGGCTTATCCGGCATCTTGTATTGACCGGCCATGCCGATATGATCTTTGCAGAAAACCGGACGATTCGGATCGGGCTGAAAAGGCACTTGGATTTTTTTTCCGCAAACTATACATGTTGCGTCGTGCATCGTAACTTGAGGACGCGGTACAGCACTTTGAACAAAAGCACCCCTTCCGTCGCCATCGGAAAGGATGCCGCCGCCCATACCCAATTTTTTTGCCGAATCCGCATCGATATTCAACAAAGTTGCCGCAATTTGTACTTCAACTTCAGCCCGGGACTTCCCATAATTTTTTCTGGACGCCTCGATTATCTGCTCTCTGAAAGTTGACGGCGATTCTGATTTTATCGGAGGAAGGGTTGTCGCGGAAAACGGGCGCGACGCAACGCCGTCTATCATCAGTTTTAAATAGACTTGTGCGAATCCCAAATTCACGATATCGGTAGCCATAAAATCTGGACCAAATTCTTTTTCCAAAAATTCCGCGTCCTCCGCTCCCACCCTAAAAGACAGCATCGTGCCTACGTTGCCGATAACAGCGTCGCGAACTTCCTCCGCGAGCTGGGCCATATATTGGTGCGCTAAGACCAGAGAAAGACGGTATTTTCTCGCTTCAGAAAGAATATTCGCAAAAGATTCCGTAGCAAAGTTCTGGAACTCGTCAACATAAAGAAAGAAGTCGCTCCGCTTCGATTCATCAACAATATCAACCCGGCTCATTGCCGCGAGATATAGCTTGGTCACTATCATGGCACCTAAAAGCCTTGCCGTGTCCTCACCGACGCGCCCTTTCGCCAAATTCACAATAAAGATCTTCTTCTCATCCATTATCCTTCTCATATCTATCGTGGATTTTTCCTGGCCCACTATATTTCGTATCAAAGTATTTGAAGTAAATTGCCCAACCTTGTTCTGGATTGCAGGAGTCGCTTCAGCGGCAAACCTTTCCGTATATTTAGCAAATTCCTGCGTCCAGAAAGCGCTTACCACCGGATCAGTAACTGATGATACGACTTTTTTCCGGAATTCTTTGGTTGCAAGCATCGGATTGATCGAAAGTAGAGTCGAACCGGGATATTCAAGTAACGCCAAAATGGTGTTTCCTAAAATATATTCCATACGCGCCGACCAGACATCAGGCCCGAAAATTTTCTTAAAAACCGCCATCAGGCCGGACGCGACAAAATGCCTTTTTTCCGGATCAACGCTTTCCATTACATTGAGTCCGATAGGAAACGCTGAGTCGGCCGGATCAAAATAAATTACGTCATTGATGCGGTGCGCCGGAACGAAATCCAAAAGCTTGTAGGCGGTCTCACCGTGCGGGTCGATGAATGCCAGACCTTCGCCGGATTCAATGTCCTGCCTTGCAAGGTTTTCTAAAAGTGTGGTTTTACCCATTCCGGTCTTTCCTATCACATACATGTGCTTCCGACGGTCGATTTTTTTGATACCAAAACGCTTCAGCTGATTCCTGAAATTCGCCTCTCCGAAATATGTAATTTTCTGGTCTTCGTTCATGAGCTGTTTGCTTTATTATAACATTTTAAAAAAATACAGGGGGGTATTGCGTTTGCAATTCCCCCCGGGGTGATAAACTGAGGCAGGACTCGAACCTGCATCTAGTCTCGTCTGAACGCCTGCAGGGACGCTCAGCTCCTTCGTCTTACCATTAGACCACTCAATTTATCGCCTTAAGTATGCACCCAAATAGGCCATCCTGTCAATAGCGCGTTGGTAGTTACCAATTTGCCACACCCTTGAACTCTATGCCTAGTTTTTCCTTAAGAACTTGTTTTACTTGCTTCATTTCTGACTTAAGGATCGTAAATTCTTCTTCATGGTCAGTAAGACGTTTTAAAAATTTATCCAGTGATATAGTTAATTGTTGAATCTGTTCACGAAGTCCATTTAAATCATTTTTGATTTCTTTGACATCTTGCTTCAATAAAACCAAATCAGATCCGACTTCCGTCCGAATTACCTCTTTAATTGCTTCTAAATCTTGCTTGGTTAGCGGCATATTTTGATTGTATCAACTAGAATTTATATCGGCAAATTTGGCGGTGAAGCGCCTTTTTTGGCTTCAATGCGCTCCATTGACGGCGCGCCGACAACCATGCCCGGAAAGTGATAGATCGTTGCGAGCTCCGAAGAAGATAATACCATCGGTTTTCCGCGGTAAGGCGGATGGAAAAATGAACGCATACGGAAAGCATTGTAGATCCTTTTTTTTCTTCTGTATTCCCGAGTTTTTTTGAAAACATAATCAACACTGCTGGAGACATTCTTGTTTAATTTAAACCCGTTCAAGCTTGGCGAAGCAAATTGCTTAAAAATGCCGTTAACAGCGGGAACGGCAAGCATATTAAAATCCTGTTTTTTTGAGAGATAGATCCAGCGAATCCCCACCTCAAATCCGATTTTCGCCATATTTCTTTCCAGGGCCTTTAATGTTTCTGTCTCCCCGGGAGAAAGGCGAAACATCGGAGCAAAAAGGGCATCTTCTTTTTTCTTTTCTGAAGCTTCCGCTCCGAAAATAACGGCGAAAATGCCGTTTATCAAATCTACAAATCTTCCGATAAGTGTGACTCGGGGCGGAGCTTTTTTCCCTAAAAGTTTAGCTACAATTTCCGTGCCCTCCTTTTGCCAGCTGTCTCCCGCCGGACGCACTATCATCTGAAGCCACATTCTTTCCGTATTCCTAAATGTGCCGAAAAATTCAACCAGAGCGGATAACGGGTCTATTTTCCTCTCCTCTTCTTTTGAACTTATATCTACCAAATCAAATTCTTCGTAAGTTTTGATAGGATATGCATCAGGCTTAGTTAATATATATTCGCTTCCCCAAAGTGACCAGCCGGCGTCCGGCAGAGCGCCCGGCGTTTGCTTCGTATAATCTTCAATCGCGTGCACCTCGCACGAAGGATATTGCGCGTAAATTTGCGACTCAACCATTCTTCTGAAAAATTCAGGCGCCCATATGTAAAAATGCACTCCTGTCGCGTCTCCAGTAATCTCGAGTGAGAACCAGGCCGTTAGCCAGCCCTGCCAATACCGCTCAAAAGCATTGCCAACCCTGTTTGTTCCGTGGATGCCGGCCAATATACTTTCCATCGCTTTCGGGCTTTTTGCTACATCACGGGGAATCCTAATTTCTAGCAAAACCCACTTTGTCCTAGCCATAAAATAAGCCCTTACGTAGCCCACCCATGTTTCCCAAAAAACGAACGCAAGCAAAGGAGGCGCCCAAAAAGCCCAGCTTCGGATGAAAACTATGACCGTATCAGTTAAAATTTGGCTATCGAGCAGAGTACCTACCATCAGGCAGCTTCTTAAAGTGTTTTTTGTTCTCTAAATTTATGAGAATTGTGTTCGGTTTAACGAATCTTTTTGCTGAAACAATTTCAATTATTTTCTCCTTGGTCATTGCGCCGCCTTTCAGCAAATTGGAGATGACATCGCGTACCACGCCCGGCTCATAACCCCAATCTTTTAACGCATAAAGCCCGCGGCCAACCAAAACGAAGCGCGGGTCTTTAATGAGCTCGTTGTGCACCGTTTGTACATGTACAGCTCTGCCGATGAGCTTGCCGATGCCTGCGGCTACTTCGGAGAAGTGCATAGGCTCGCCTTTTTTGGAAAGCACCATGTGTGAAAGATCTTTCATGCCTCTCGGTTTGATAGACGAAAATTCGGTCAACCCCCATTCGCCGAAATAATTTTTGGAAATAAGCTTTGAAAGCGAAAGCCAATTATTTAAAACGTTTCCTGTTACAGCACCTCCGAGAACGCTATACGCGGAAGATGCCATTATTTCATAAAGCTGCTTCTCCGGAATCGGGATACCTACTTTTCTCAATGCCTCAACGGCATTTTTTAGAACTTTGTCCGCGTTGCCTTCTGATTCCTTTCCATGAGTCCAGCGGTCGTGCAAAAGATCATTTTCGTGAAGTCTGGAAAAATTACTATGAAGAGCTAACAAGAAGTAAACGTGGTTTGTGTGTTTTGGGTGAGGGGCGAGGTTTTCCAACGCCATGTTTTCTTTTAGCGTGCCTCCGTTGTCATCAAAATATTTCTCGAGTGCCGCAAAAACCGGCTTCATTTCATCAAAGGTTTCCGATTTCCTAATACGGCTCAAACCGTCGGATTCTATCTGCCTTACCCTCTCACGGGTTATGCCGTATTTCTGCCCTATAGCGTCCAAAGTCATCCTTTTGGGATTCTTGCCAAGCCCAAACCTCTGATCTAAGACGTCCTTAGTCCTCTTTGGTAATACTTGGAAAAGCTTTGTTGTAACTTCTTCCGGATGCATGGGTAATTCACCTTTCATATGATTAAAATTATGTTAGCAAACTTATAAAAAAGTGTCAAATTCATGTCAAATCCACAGTAGCAAATGCCTAAATATTGTGTCAATAGGGCGTGGTAATGTGCCCATAATGGCAACTTAATGTGTTTTTATATACAAAAAGCGGCAGGTCTTGGCCTGCCGCTTATGGAACTATTTATTGTTGCAATTAACGCCTATCTACTATTTCAATTGTGACTACCACATACCCTCCGTCTTCTTCTTTAACGACGAACCGCCAATGGCGGTTCCTCAGATAAATCGCCTCAGCAAAATCATTGCTCAGGAGACGTTTAACTTTTTCAGAAGGACTGATGGCTTCCTTTGCGCTTGAACCGGCAAATATTTTTAGCATTAGCCGATCAAAATTCGGAACACTTTTCCCTTCGTGAAAGTCAGTAAAACGCGCTTTGAAACTTTCCTGTGCGTGCGTGCTAAAACTAACTTTCTCGAGCGGTATAGGCGTTACTGGCTTATCATCAATAAAATCGATAAAATCAGCGTCGGGGACCCATCCTATTTCGGCAATGGCGAATTTATCGTTAACGGCAATAACCCCGAAATACATAGCGTAACCGCTGACCGAAGGATTTACAAAAAACTTTTTTGAAGGATCGCATTCAGCTCCCAAGCCGGAGCATAGCGTTTTACCACATGCCTCGGCTGATCTCAAAAATAGCCTGCGGATGCTTTTCCTTGTATTCCGCACCTGCATTTCCTTCTCGTCGTACATCTCCCTGAACCGCCTCATTATTTCAGGCCTCGGCTCGCCGATGTCAAAATGTTCCAATTTTTTCCCCTTTCTTTCGGATAAAATCCAGGATTTTGTTCTAGTGGAAGTATAGCACTTTTTTTATATTTGTCAAGTACGCTTCCCTACATAATACTCTCTTTGAACCGCTCCTCCGAGCCGCCAAGGAAGATGCCTTTCTTGTGGACGGAAAAACTTTCGAGAATGCCCAACGCAAAAAATAGCGAGATAAGGCTTGAACCGCCGTATGAAAGGAATGGCATACCGAGGCCGGTGATAGGCAGAAGTCCGATGTTCATGCCGATATGAATTGTCGCCTGCGATACGAGATAGATAGCAAGCCCCGCGGCATATAATTTTTCAAAATTTGATTCGCCGTAAATCCCCGAACGCAGAATTCGCCAGACTATCACTCCGAAAAAAAATAAAATTATCATCGCCCCGACAAATCCCCATTCCTCGGCAAGTGCAGCAAAAATAAAATCCGTTTCTTTTTCGGGCAGGAATGAAAGCCGCGATTGCGTCCCATAGCCTATTCCCTTTCCCAAAATTTCACCTGAACCTACTGCAATAGCAGATTGAAGCGCGTGGTACCCCGAGCCGCGAACATCGCGGGCAGGCTCTAAAAAAGCAAGAATACGGTCTTTTTGATGAGGCAAAAAATAAAAATTCCAGAGTACTGCCCCTCCGATTACCGCCAAACCCGCCAATAATCCGATATGCCGCGTCTTAATACCCCCGACAAGCGCCATCCCCAGCCATAAAAAAACTAAAACCACCGCTGACCCAAAATCCGGCTGCAACGCCACAAGAGCCGTAGGTATTGCCACATAAGTCCCCGATATGAAAATGGTAGAAAATCTGGCTATCTCAATATGCCTCCTTGCGAAATATTTTGCGAGAATAAGTATCAAAATTATTTTCATGAATTCCACAGGCTGTATAGCAACGGAATAAATTTTGTACCAGCTGGCTGCTCCTTTTATTACTGTGCCGGAAAACAGCAAAAAAACCAAAAATAAAATGACGAAAAAATAGAAAAAAAGAAGAATAATGCTGTTCGTCTTTAAAAAATCCCAGCTGATATTCAACGTAGTAAAAAAACCAACGAGCCCGAGAACGAGCCAGAAAATCTGGCGGTAAAAATAGTAATTACTTCCTCCTGACTCGGCCGAACCGTTGTCAAAAGATTTCATTGCCGTTAACCCCAAAAGCACCAGAGTTATGGCCGATAAAATCAGAACCCAGTCAACTCTGCGAATCACGGACCTCATGGTTTCTGCCTGAAAAAGATCTCAACTCGGTCAACACCTTCTATCGGCGTCGGCCAAGTAAATACGATAGTTTTTGTCTCATCAATATCCATACTCTCAATAAATGTCCTTGAAACTCCCAGCACAAGTTCTCCGCCCCAAAGCACCGCTGTTGCTTCAATATTCCTATATGTGGCCTTTGACTGGTTTTTAATGTCGGCTTCAAGCCTTGGAGGAGGCAATTCGCCGGCACCCAAAAGTTTACTTGTTTTTAAAATATCTATCTGCAGGGGTTTTGATTCGATTTTGTTCCAGTTGAGAGTTTTTTTGTCTATTTCGAGATCTGCTCTGACCGGTATGCGGTTTTGTGTTGAGATGCTCGGTTCAAAAATAACAAACTTCTCGCCGGGTTCGGCATATGATGTGCTTTCTTTTATCGCAATGAGAATATTGTTTGAATCGTAAAATTTTATCAAATAATTAAAGCGCGATGCTTTAAGAAATGAATTTGAATTTTCAACCATGGCCGCAAAATCATAAGTCCCGTCTGAAATTTTCAGGGAGCGGGTCCAGAGCGTGGTCAGGTCCTTTATTTGACTCTGGCACGGGAGGCAATTTGGACCTCCGCAATCCACGGCTTCTTCGCTCTGATTTTGCCGACCGTCATAGCAAGTCGGATCAGGCCAGAAAAAATAAACCCCCACTCCGACGATGAGCAGGACAACAAAAGCAAATATTCCGAAAAATGAAAGCTGTTTTTTAAATCCCCAGGAAAAGGCCATGTGGTTAGTGTAACTAATTTTCATAACCCCCTCAACTCCCCATTACCTTAAGGGGGAGATTATATAAACCCCCTCTTAGGATAAGAGGGGGTTGGGGGAGTTACGAAAAAAAACAGCCCCGGCATCCAAATATAGGACTACCGGGGCTTTTGACATCAATTAGGCTTTTGGAAGAAAAACTTCAAAAGAGAAGTAGAACATCCTTAGCGGAGAAAATCCGCAGGACTAGCCGTGGCCACGACTAGTAATCAACTACTACTTACCCCGTAGGGCGTCTTTCATAAGTTGATTAGCCTCGGTGAAGGTCTGTTCGAATCGGACCAGCACCTGAAACCTCTTACCACCATCACGAATCGTCCGATGGCGTTGATACGAAAGAACAAAACTTGAGCGAAGGGGCGCGCGACGTGCCGCATGCGAGCGGGCGCCCAAGGGAGTCAGCCTACCAAAATTCCGGCAGCCAATCTCCCAAATGAAACAAGCTCTTCGAAACTTACCGCTTCAATAGACCCATCCACGATTCATCTCTACTTCAAGCTCGTTTCGGACGTGTGGGCTGACAATGCGCGCCCCTTCGCTGTTGTCGGGCCGGCGGCTTTTACATCACCGCGGTCCGAGGTTTGTATTTCACACGCCGGCACATGCCGAGCATACCGGCTACTAGTAAGCCATGGCGGCGACGGGAATTCATCCCACCGGCGTGCAGATCAATCAACCTCTGGTCATTTCAATTCACGGTCATTTGTAACGATCATTCGGCCGTGCGGCGCTGACCAGAAAAGCTACCGAGCTTTGCCATTATAGCAAATACACAGCCGGTGTCAATAGGCAAAGGTAAAATAAAAAGGCCGGAGAGTTTGAAGTCCTCTCCGACGAAGGCTGCCATCAAGCGTTGTTCCGCTTTGGCAGTCAAATGGCGGAGCGGTTCCGTCCCAGACGGAAAGGCCAACTAGAGCTGGAAGGAGGTACGTCCAGAGCATTGATCCGGACAACAGCTCACAGGCCACCCACATGGCCGCCCCATAAAAAAAGCAGATATCTTCTCTGGAAAGAGAATAGCATACAAGGCAAAATTTTGATATTGACAAAGACCGAAAAAGGAGTATAATTGACATAGAAACGAAAACACAAAGGAGGAGATTTTTATGGAAAAAAATACTTCGAAATCCGAGAGTCCTTACGAAGGTCTCATGGAAACCGTATCAGACGATGAAGTTATCGCACTATTGCGCACCTATCCGGCGAATAGCAGAATTTCAGACATAGAGGCGTGGGACGCTTTCGTAGCCGAATCAGTTCTGGAGAGGGTCTTTGCAAGGCCCAAGCCTTTAAAGGGTTTTAAGGAAACCACTCATTAGCGCGAAAGCGCAACAAAAAAAAGCTCCGACATCGTCGCGAGCTTTTTTCATTAAATCCTTTCAACCCGCCTTCGTCCGCGACAAAGTCGGGACTTCGGCGAGGCAAGCCGGCGGCTGCTTACTTTCCCCTGCGAGTATCACTCTACGTTTTACTGTACCCGTCCGTAGCCTTGGCGAAGGAGGGCGACTCTGTTCGCGCACCAAAATTTTTGAACACTATCAACGGGCGGTTACCTACTTTCCCCCTGTTGGAGTATCATCGGTAGTACAATGTTTTACGACTCTGTTCGGGATGGGAAGAGGTAGTGCCATTGCCTCAAACCACCCATTGATAAAGTTCAATTTCTTAATTTTTGGTGCGTGGCGCAGTCGGGATGGGAAGACCTGCCTGCCGGCAGGCAGGGGTAGTGCCATTGCCTCAAACCACCGAATGAAAAGATTTAAACTATTGACACGAAAACCGCTACGTGCTAGGTTTATAGCTATAGGGCCTTTAGCTTACGAGCTTAAGGATTCCGCCCCATCACGGCAGTGGTGGGGTTCTTTTTTTATTCGTCTTTTTTTATAATTCATAAGCGCGTTTTCTAACAAGACGGTCCCGACTTACTATTTAAAATAAATAATGAAGTCGCGGATCCTCGATTCGCTGCGAATCGGGATTGCTTCTTGCTCCGAAAAAATCAGAGCACGCGTAAAAAGCAATTCGAACATTAGTACTCCTCGGCTGAACACCTTACGATGCTTACACCTAGAGCCTATCAACGTGGTAGTCTTCCACGAGTCTCAACGATTTCTAATCTTGGGGCATGCTTCGCGCTTAGATGCTTTCAGCGCTTATCACTTATCGACATAGCTACCGAGCGTTCCACCTGGCGGCAGAGCTCGTAGACCAGAGGTCAACTCTTCCCGGTCCTCTCGTACTAGGGAAAACCCCCCTCAAAAATCCACGGGTACAGTAGATAGGAGACCAACCTGTCTCACGCATGTTTCCACGCATTACTGCGTGCATTGGACTGTAACTTATTCTCTAAAATTTAGAGAGTATCGGCGTTCAGTCTCTACGGGTAAAATAATTAGAGATCAACATGAAATTTAAATTTTTCTATTTCAGAAACTTTATCAGCAACTCTGAAACGAAGATCTTGCAAATCAACACTGTCATTAATATCTTTTTTGGAGTCACCTTTATCTGACTTGAATTTTTCTAGATGTTCAACGCCAGTTTGTTTAAGCACGTTATATAATTCCTGAGCCTCGCTATTAAAACTTTGCATCTGTTCTAATAAAGCTTTTGCCTTAGACTCAAATTCTTCAACTTTCGCTTTTTCTGCGCTCCAAATTGATTGTTCTTGATTTGTGATTTTTTCTGTCATAAATTTAAATTATTAGGAAAATCTAATCTTTTCTTCCCTCGGTATTATCCTATCATGCGGCGTGGTCGTGCCGCAAGTGGACTTCACCGATATAAGTCGATTAATACACCTTATTATCACTAATAAGGGTCGCCGCGATATGTCGTTTTTTATGCCTCGGGATTCAAACATGTTCAAAACCCAAATTACTTTAGATCCTGAACGGTTTGAACCCAGCTCACGTAACTTTTTAATTGGCGAACAGCCAAACCCTTGGGACCTCATTTATTTGTTATCTGGCGTTACCGCCAGTATCAGACTATTCCATCACCATTTTTTCTTTGTCACCAAAGAATAATTAGGTGCAAGCCGTGTGATACCCCCGCAAGCAGGGCATATCTCATGCTGTAACTAAAATTACAGCAATCAGTCGTTAGGGGAGGTAAATAATTAGATCATTGACGCATAATTTTTACGGCGATTTTTAGACCGCACGTTAAATCGCGACAATGTATCCGCTAATCTTGCCATACGAATTAAATCGGCCTTAGTTTGAATATTTCTATTCAAAATTTGTATAGCCAATTTAATTTGCTTTTGTTTAGCTAAAGAATAAGGCGAAATAAAACCAAGAGCGGCTCGGGCGTTCGATTGATCACGTATGATCCAATCATAGGTGGTGCGATTTGCCGCCACCCGTCCAATCCCAAACTTGTTCCTCAAAATAAGCAAAACTTTTGCTTCTTTTTGGGTAATTTTTATTTCTACCCGAACTCTAAAACCAAACTTTTTCTCGCTGTGTTTTTCGATGGTGGCCATAATTGCGCCATCGCCATCGATCAACCCGGCAAGATAGGCTCGATCAGCTTCATTACTTATCTTTCCCACGGTGTTAGCTTTCATACGTGTGAATTGTATCACACCTGGGACCTGCGAGAAACTTCGCAGATCCTATGAATAAGCCTTCGCCGTATTGAGCTTGTTTATTACTCCGATGTTTCCATCGGAGAGAGAAGGTTTGTTTTCTCCAGCCCCAGGATAAGTTGAGCCGACATCGCTGTCGTATTTGTCTTCCGTTACCGGAAGGGTCGGACTATATCTTCTTCCTTTATCTTTTTAAGAATAAAGGAGTTGGCGTCTTAGCCGCGCATTATGTCTGCGCGACTCTGTTCCTTTCAGAACAAGTCTCTACGGGGTCAATCCACTCAAAATTTTGGAATCAAGTTTTAATACTTTGAGTAGATGACTTCCCACGGTATTGTCCAAATAAATTTCCTATCATTTAATTTTTGGAGTCCACCGTTATAAGCCAAATTTTTATTTTAGGCAACTTTAATATGCCCAAGGAATGAAATTACTTTCATTGCACCCCGATTTGTTAAGGTGCCGAACTCCGCCGTCGATATGGACTCTTGGGCGGAACTAGCCTGTTATCCCCGGAGTAGCTTTTATCCGTTAATCTTCCACGGCATCGAGTGCCAATGGTCGGTTCACTATGTTCTGCTTTCGCACCTGCGCGACATGCCCGTCTTGCAGTTAAGCCAGCTTATGCCATTGCACGACTAGCGCGATGTCCATCCGCGCCTAGCTGACCTTAATGAACTCCTCCGTTACTTTTTAGGAGGATTGCGCCCCACACAAACTGCCCAGCAGCTACTGTCCCCATTGAGTTTAATCTCAACAGGTTAGATTTTACATCCTTAAAAATGGGTGTTTCATT
>Ga0075958_116_pt1 | contig 21785 bp, 19 predicted proteins | sample RifGroA2_FD_67953 | JGI IMG/M metagenome (GOLD analysis project Ga0075958, IMG submission 67953) | Parcubacteria (Giovannonibacteria) bacterium GW2011_GWA2_44_13b
AATTGAGAAACGATTAAGAATGGTATATGATACACAGCATCGATACGGAAACCCGCGCAGAGAATTACGGTAACCGTTTATTTTGAGCTATATCGTGGCCATTTGTATGATATAATTTAGTACGATGAGAAAAAGATATAAGGTTAAAAATCACAGTTGTGCGCTATGCAAACCCAATAAAATGGGCGCGGCTTGCCGCTGGAAAATAAAAGAGCTTTCTCAACTTAAAGATTTTGAAAAAATAAAAATGGTGCATCTCAAAAGCTGAATTTTAGCCCTTTTTACTTAGGTCACCTTTTTATCAGCTCTGCCATCGTTTTTATTTTAAGCTCTACTTGATTATCTATAAGATAATCAAGTAGATTTAAATTTGCCTCCATGGAAATATAAGGCTGCCATTTGTCTTTTTCAACGTCCCTTAGGATAAGATTGCCGGGAATTTTTTTAAGAAATTCATCTTGGATTCGGGCGACTTGTCCGGATCGCTCCCCGGGGTTATCGGAAAGTTTAATTTCTTTAAAGTAATCATCGTGTAAATCAATATACACAATTATAGTAAATTTTTCCCCGCGCTCAAGACGATCGGCCAGTTTTTTCCATTGTGGTTCAGTGCTCTCTAAATAAGTACCCGACAACTCGGTTAATTTTCCTGTATATTTGAGAGAATTTTCTCCTTCATAGTCGGCAGTTTCATCAAAACTGTCTGGACTCAATAATTTTATAGAGGAAGAATTGGTTGTCTGAGAAGAATCTATAAACGAGAGGAACAAATCTTCTTTATTTGGACCAAGGGATACTGTTGCGATTTTATACGAGATATTATTTTGATCTTTTAAGATGAGATAATATATAGGCCCTGAACCAGAATCAATCGTTGTGAGCCCATGTTTGGTTACAGCAATCACATCAGCCACACGGAATGAAGCACCTATTTTAAGCGTTTCAATCGCTAATCCTTTGTTGGTAAAATAGCGTCTTCCAACTGTCAGATTATTAATTGATTCAGGGCCGACAATCTTTCTATCAATGCTCCCAAAGTTTTTTAAGCAGGAATATTCTTTGTCGATGCCTACTGCAAGATAGGCGTCTTTTGCGATAACTATTTTGCCTTTAATAAGTTGTTCGGGAACAGGAAGTTTATTTTCCGTATAAATACAATTTCTTGTGAGAGAACCGTAGTATACATAGCGTCCTCCAAGATATAGGGCGCCAGTTATAAGTAATAAGATAATAATTGTTTTTGATTTCATAATATTGGCATTTCAGTCCTCCAAAACCTTGATTACGAGTTTCTTGGAGGGTTTGCCGACGCCGAGTTTTCGCATGAAGGTCTCGATTTGGGCTAATTCATACATTCTATAGTTGTTTATAGGGTGCCGGATGGCGATAAATTTCTTGGCACGGTCCCAGTTGCGGAGTGTCAGCTCCGTAACCCCTATTATTTTCGCTGTCTGTTTGATAGTGAGATACTTTTTGCCCATAAGTTATTTTATTATATATATAATTATCCACATTGCCAAAGTGTATAACCCTTCTATAATTACACATATGTTTATATCACAATTTTCCGACCAAGTCGGAGCAGGCGAGGGCAAAAATTTCTTTACTAAAGTAGCGGAATGGTGTCTTGTGGCCTCGGCGTTTTTACTGCCTTTATGGTTTTTGCCGAATACTCTCTCTCCGGTCGAATTTAATAAGGCCTTAATGCTTTCAGTTTTGGTTTTTGTGGCATTTTTATGCTATTTGGCGCATGCGATAACCTTCGGGAAGATAAAAATGCCTTTCCACTGGTCTTTTCTTCTGCTTTTGGGCTCCGTTTCGGTCTGGCTGACTTCAGCTCTTATTTCGAAATTCGGAGGAGCTTTGTGGGGACTCGGTTCCGAGCCTACATCGTTTTTGTCTATTCTGGTTTTTTCGCTCTACTTTTTGATGGTGGGGATGGTTTTTGACAACACGGCATCGCTCTTCAAAATTTTCTCCGGAATATTTTTGGGCCTGGCAATATTGATTGTGGGTTCGCTTTTGTCCGCGATGGGCTGGCTTACCTGGGCCGGGGCTCTTTTTTCCGATAAAACTTTCAATACCGTCGGTTCATGGAACAGCTTGTCGTTCGCGGCGGGATTTTTTATTCTTATGCTGTACCCGTTCATTTCCAATTTTTCCGGAAGACTTCTTAAATGGATATTCGGAGTTTCATTTGTTTTAGCACTTGTGCTCATGGCGGTGGTGAATTTCCAGCTTGCATGGATAATCACCGGATTTTTTGCGCTGGTAATTCTTAGTTATTCCATCTGGAGGAGGAACGTATCCACTGCCGCTATCGGTATTCCGATGCTTATGCTTCTTTTTGCTCTCTTTGGGTTTTTCTTCCACGATTATATCGCGACAATGACCGTTGCGGCACCTGCTGAAGTCGGGGTTAATTATGAAGCAACTTTGAATGTAGCCGAGGAGGCGCTGAAAGTGTCGCCGTTTTTGGGTTCCGGGCCTGGTACCTTTGGCTACTTATGGGATCAATATAAGCCTACGGAGGTCAACAATACGATATTTTGGGGAGTAAGATTTACAAGCGGCGCTTCTTATCTGTTGAGTATGCCGGGTGAAGTCGGCTTTATTGCGTGGGGTCTTTTACTGGTATTTCTCGCGATGATCTGGTACAAAGGCATCCGTTCGTCAACTTCGCAGTCTGAGACGTTGCCGTCGGCTTTTGCCTTCTCCGCATTTTTGGTGACGAGCTATATGCTTGTCGTTTGGTCATTTTATCCTGCCGGATACACGCTTACCGCATTCGGATTTTTATCTCTTGGGCTGGTTTTGGCGACGGCTCACGCTTACGGCGGAATAAAGGTATTTGAGATATCTCTTTTTAGCGAGGGCCCGAAGGGATTGGTATCCGCGATGGCCGTTGTAGTATTAATAATCGGAAGCTTCGGCGGACTGTACATTGTTTCTTCAAAATATATCGGGCAGAGTGTTTTTAAAAAAGGATTGGACGCGTTCAATATAGATCAGAAAACCGATACTGCCGAGATGCAAATGCTGCTTGCGTCGCGTTCGGACGCGAGGAACGATGTTTATTTCCGCAATTTATCCCAGCTATATATGATAAACGCACAGCTTTTGCTGCAAAATAATTCAACGACAAGGGAGCTTTTGGGTTCGCAGTTCAAAGATATGCTTGATAAAGCTGTGACTGAGGCTCAAAAAGCGGTCGCCATAAATCCGCTGGATTATGGAAATTACAGAGTGCTGGGCAAAATTTATGAGTTTCTTGTTCCTTTGAATGCTGCCGGTTCGGTTGATATGGCGATATTGCAATATGATGAAGCGATAAAACATTCTCCGAAAAATCCGATGCTTTACCACGACAAAGCTCTTGTTTATATGTCTGATGCAACTACGCGCGGTGATTTTTCCGGACTTAAAAAAGCCGAAGAGGCCCTTTTGAAAGCAGTTGAACTGAAGCCCGACTATACCGCTGCACATTTTTTACTAGCGCAGATATTTGACGCGGCAGGCAATCAGAATGAAGCAATCAGGCGAAGCGAGGCCGCGGCGTTGTTGGCTCCGAATGATATCGGAAGCCTGTTTCAGTTGGGGCTCCTCTATTACAAAAATAGCCGTTTGGAGGACGCAAGGATGGTTTTAGAGAGGGCGGTTTCTATCAATAATAATTATTCTAACGCACGTTATTTCTTGGGTCTGGTTTATGACAGACAAAAGAAGACCAATGACGCAATCGGCCAATTTGAGAAAATTGCCGAGTTAAATCCAGGTAATGAAGAAATCAAAAAAATATTGGCCAACTTGAGAAGCGGAAAAGGCGCTTTATCCGGGATAGCTCCTCCGGCTCCGGACAAAAGAAACGAACCCCCGGTGAAGGAAAGTTCAGATACGTCGGCCCCGACCGTTAGATAGTTTAGAAATTAAATGGACATTCAAAAAAATCCTCCGTTTTTGGCGGAGGATTTTGATTTAGAAATATTTTTTAGAGTTCTGGGTGGCTAGGGTCATTGAGATATAAACATCGTAATAGCTCGCGATAAAACAGGAGCACTTCGTTTCCCGGAACCGGAAGAAGCATATTGGATGAGTGGCCCAGAACGTTGATTTGGGGAGTTCTCGGAAATATGATTTTCACTCCGGTCAGTGGGGTATCCGCCTGCGACTTTTCATAAATTTCCAACGCAAGTTTATCTAACGAGATCTGCTTTGTCCGCCAATTTGATTCTGTGTCCTTAGCAAAATAACAGCCGTCATTTTCAACATCCACTTTAAAAATTTCAATCATTTTATTCCAATTTTATAGCAAAGATATCAAATGTTAAAAAATTGTCAATCGAGCTAAAAATGCTAGAATTAGCTTACTAATGATGAAGCGATTTACGGGAATATTCAGCCGAGAGATATCAAACATCCATCATGCCGCTTTTTGGTTGGCCGCCTTCGGCGTGCTCGCGGATATTTTGGGGTTATTTCGTGACCGGCTTTTGGCCGGTATTTTTGGCGCGTCCCGCGCTTTGGATATTTATTATTCGGCTTTCCGGGTGCCGGATCTTATTTATACTTTTATGCTTTTATTTACCGCGTCAACCGCCATCATCCCGTTCCTGCTGGACAGGACCGAAGAGAAGCGTGATGAATTTCTCGGGGCACTTTCCGTATGGTTTTTATTCGCGATAATTTTACTTGATGCGATAGCATTCTTTGCGATGCCATGGCTCATGCGCTTAAGCCTTCCCGGCTTTTCAGAAAAAGACCTTGCCGAGTCGATAATGTTATCGCGCATCCTTCTTTTGTCGCCGCTTTTATTGGGAATATCAAATATTTTTTCAAGTATTACCCAATATCTGAATCGGTTTATAGTCTATGGGCTTTCAGGAGTTTTTTATAATCTCGGCATCATAGTCGGAATAGGAATTTTTTATCCGATGTGGGGAATGAAAGGCCTTGTTTTGGGAGTAGTTTTCGGCGCGTTTTTACACATGGCCATACAGATACCGTCTCTTGTCGGAGTTTCTTTCCGGTTTCGGTGGGAAAAATTTTGGAGCGGAGATATTTGGAAGCTGTCCCTGCTTTCGCTTCCAAGGACTCTGGGTCTTCAGATTAATCAGGTGATTTTTACTATTTTAACCGGAGCCGCTTCCGTGCTGGCGTCCGGGAGCATTTCCATAATAAATTTGGCGAGCAATTTGCAAGGGATACCTATTACTATCATCGGCTTATCGTACAGCGTTGCCGCTTTTCCTTCTCTTGCGTCATTTTCAATAAAAAAAGCCAAGGATAACTTCGCGGAGCATTTTCAGGCCGCGTTTCGGCATATTTTATTCTGGGCCCTGCCGTTTTCGGTATTGCTTTTGATTTTGCGCGCGCAGATCGTAAGAGTTATTTTGGGAAGCGGGGCTTTTACCTGGTCGGACACAAGACTTACCGCCGCGGCACTTTTTATTTTGAGTATTTCGGTGGTGTTTCAAAGCTTATTTTATCTCCTGGTCCGGGCGTTTTATGCCGATGGTGAGTCCTGGAGGCCGCTTATTATAAATATTATTTCAGGCCTTTTTTGCCTGGCATCGGCGTTCTGGTTCTTGGGAGTGCTGGCGCATGATGGGACTGCTCCCTTCGCTATAAAGCGGGTTTTGGACCTTTCCGATATCAATGATATCCGTGTTCTTGCTGTTCCATTAGGAATGTTTTTCGGAAGCCTGGTAAATTTTATCCTCCTTTCGTTTTCGTTCTGGATAATTTTTGGATGGTTCCCGGCAAAGGGTTCTTTAAAGAACATCTTGGAAATAGTATCCGCGTCGCTTGTGGGGGGCGCTATAGCCTTTTTCGGACTCAGGATTTTTGCGGTTATTTTTGACCTGCATACTTTTTTTGGAATATTCATGCAGGGATTGCTTGCGGGAATTTTCGGAATTCTGGCGGATGTCGGCGTATTGTGGATATTAAAGAACAGGGAGCTTACGGAAATATTCGCGAGCATAAAGTCTTCAATAAAAGAGCCGAAAGATATTGCCCACCAAGTAGCGGCGCCCGAACCCGAAAAATTGCCGTAATTAAGGCAAAGTATTAGTATCACTATTAAAGTATGATGCTTAACATACGAAATTTTTGCATAATAGCTCACATAGACCACGGCAAATCCACATTGGCCGACCGGATGCTTGAGGTTACAAAAACCGTGGAGAAGCGCTTGATGCGCGAACAATTTTTGGATATGCATCCGCTGGAGCGGGAGCGGGGAATCACGATAAAAATGCAGCCCGTTAGAATGCAATATGCCTTAGGCCATACGCCGTATGTTTTAAATTTAATAGATACTCCAGGCCACATTGATTTCAATTATGAGGTTTCGCGCGCGCTCGCGGCCGTTGAGGGCGCCGTACTTTTGGTAGACGCGACACAAGGGGTTGAGGCGCAGACGCTTTCAAACGTGGAGATCGCGCACGCGCTCAATTTAAAAATAATTCCCGTCGTAAATAAGATTGATCTCCCGCAGGCAAGGATAGCGGAGACAAAATCGGAAATCATAGGTTTGCTCGGTGTACACGAAGAAGAAATTTTGGCGGTGTCAGGGAAAACGGGAGAGGGGGTCGAAAGATTGCTGGAAGAAATTATTGCGAAAATCCCTCCGCCAGCTTCCTCGAAGTCGCCCGGGAAGAAGTCCGACTTCCCTGGGAAGTCGGACTTCGAGGAGGGCGACTTTTCCCCTGGCGGCGGGGTCCGCGCTTTAATTTTTGACTATGAATATTCCATACATCGCGGGGTAATTGCGCATATCCGTGTTTTTGATGGCGAAATAAAAAAAGGCTCAAAATTGAGGCTTGCGGCGGTGAAAGAAAAATTTACGACAGGCGAAGTCGGGGTTTTTAAGCCGGCACTCTATCCGGCAGAGGCTCTCCGTGCGGGGGAAATCGGATATATTGTTACCAACACCAAAGAGGCGAAGCTGGTAAGAGTGGGAGACACAATATTGAGTGAAAATTCAGCGCTTTCGGCGCTCCCCGGATATAAAGAAATAAAACCGGTCGTTTTTTCGAGTATTTATCCGGAAGATCAGGATCAGTTTGAAGAATTAAAAAGATCTCTTGAACGTTTAAAACTCGTGGATAGTTCGCTTTTTTTTGAAGAAGAATCGAGCGGTGTTTTGGGAAGGGGCTTTCGGTGCGGTTTTTTGGGAATGCTGCATCTCGAGATTGTGGTTGAAAAATTGGACCGCGATTATAAAGTAAAAACAATCGCGGCCACTCCGAGCGTGAAGTATAAAATTAAAACTAGAAATGGAGAATTAGAAATATATTCTCCCCACAAATTCCCGGACGCGAACGAGATAACGGAAATATTTGAGCCGTGGCTCCGCATTGAAATACTTTTACCGCCCGAAAAACTGGCGGGAGTAATGAAATTACTGCATGAGCACGAAGCGGAGGTGGGGAATACCGAGCGATTTTCCGAAGCGCGGTTAAAGATTGAAGCAAAAATGCCGCTTAGAGAGCTGATGCGTGATTTTTTTGATGAGTTAAAGAGCGTTTCTTCCGGATATGCTTCGCTCAATTATGAATTTGGCGATATGCGTACAGCCGACCTTTTGCGTTTGGACATCGTTGTGGCTGATGAGGCCGTACCTGCTTTTGCGAGGATAGTGCCCAGGCACAGGCTGGAAACCGAAGCGGAGGCCGTGGTGGAGAAATTATATAAAATCCTGCCGAAAGCGCTGTTCGCGCTGAAAATTCAGGCAAGTGCCGGCGGACGGATATTGGCATCACGCACCATAAAAGCCGCATCCAAAGACGTTACCCAGCACATGTACGGAGGCGACCGCACGCGCAAAATGAAGCTCTGGAAAAAACAAAAAGAGGGCAAAAAACGCCTCTCCGCCGAAGCCGACTACGACATCCCCGCGGACGCGTATCTCAAGTTGATGAAAAAATAACCCCGCAATTGCGGGGTTTCGTTTTAATCCATTCTGTTCCGTGTTTTGATGTCGGGAGACACCCGCTCGATTGCAAGCGCGTAGCCGGCTTCTCTATACGGGATGTTATATTTTTTTGCAGTTTTGATCAGCGCCTTGCCGTTTTCCTTGAACATGGTTTTCAAGGCGGTTTTAACGCTCGTCTCGTCATTTTCCGGAATGTGCACGCCCGGATTCGTGTGAAATTTTCTGGTATTCCGCGCCCATTCGAAGTATGAAACCGTGACCCCGCCGGAATTTGCGTAGATGTCGGGAATTACTTTGATCCCGCGCTTATCTAAAATATCATCGGCATCCGCCAAAGTCGGGCCATTGGCTCCTTCCAGAACAATCTTGAAATTCATTTTCGGCGCGACACTTGTCGTGATTACCTCTTCCATTGCGGCAGGCACAAAAATATCGGCTCCCGCGGTCATCAGTTCATCGAAAGCGGCTTTTGTATAGGTCTTTGTAATAATTTCTGCGCCGTTAACTGTTTTATATTTATTGGACGCCGCAAAGGCAAATGCACTAAGTTTGTCGATATCCAGTCCGGTAGGGCAATATACTCCTCCAAATTGGTCTGTTACGCCGATCACGGAAATATTGTATTCTTCGGCCAGCTTGCAAAAATTTGATCCGACATTGCCGAAGCCCTGCACGATAGCAGTTCTCTTTTTGGGAAGACTGACTTCTCCGGCATCACAAAATGTCTGGAGCGCCAAATGCATTCCGAGGCCTGTTGCCGACTCTCTGCCCAAAATCCCGCCTTTTTCGATGGATTTTCCGGTAACAACTCCCTCGCCGATAATATTATCGCCGGTGTAGTCGATATAATAATCTCTGATCCAATCCATTATTAATTTAGTTGTTCCGACATCCGGCGCCATAACATCAACTCTCGGGGACATTATTCCTTTTTTAATGACCCTTTTCGCGAACTGCAGAGTTACGTCTTCTAACGTATCTTTGGACCATTCAAAGGGATTTATCGCAATCCCGCCTTTCGCACCGCCGTGGGGCAATTGCATGATCCAGGATTTGAGCGACATTTCTATCGCATGAGCTTCCATATTTGAAAGAGTAACATCTGGATGATAGCGGAGGCCGCCTTTCCAAATGTCCGCCGGATCGGGCTTTCTGTGCCAGACACGAACCGCTTTAAATTTTTTCGGGATCTTCTCAAGAGGATTTGCTGGATTTGGAATTTTTATATTGATACTGACGGAAAATCTTTCTTCAGGTTCGACCAGTTCTTCAAGCATCCAGTCGGGTATTATTTTAGAGCCAAGCTTTTGCGCCGCCCGTTCGATACGAATTCTAACGTTTTTAAGTGCGTCTGTTGCCATTTTTCTCTCCCTTTTCAAGGTGCCTCATCCTAGAACAAGTAGGGCAGAACCAAAGAAGCGATCATTGAAAGAACCACCAGTATTACTACCGCGGCCCAGACAACTTTCACTTTTTTGATGCCTCGATTCATGCTATAAATATAGTATAATGAATTATCGGGATTTTCAAGAGCGAAAGAAATTTGAGCGTATTTTATATTCCGGCTGGTCAATATTTGTGGTTCTGGCATTTTTTGTTTTCTCTTTTGCCGGAGTGGTCAGCCTTTGGTCGCGGGATCGCGCGATCAAGGCCGAAATACAAGAGTTGCAAATAAAAATTGCCGATGCGAAAAAAGCGAAGGAGGATGGATTGAAAAAAATAGAAGAGCTGGGTGTCGCCGAAGGAGTTGATGCGGAAGCAAGAGGAAGATTTAATTTAAAAAAAGAAGGAGAGGAGTTGGTGGTTTTCATGGACAACAAAAATACGCCAGAAGTGCCTAAAGGGTTTTGGTCTTCGGCCCGCGTGTCGCAAACGCGCATTTGGCAGAATATCAAAAATTGGCTAGGCTTATAAAATTATGTTTCCTGATATATTAAAAAAGAAAAGCGTACTATTTTTCATAGTTGTCGTTTTGTTGGCCGCAATCGGTTTAACGGCTTACAGCTTTGTGCCGGTTATCAGCATAAATGGCGAGCGCGTCGGTTTGTCCGAGTTTTTGAAGGTGCAGTCAGCCGTAAGGAATATGGATATGAATGGGAACGGAGGTGTTTTAAAGCTTAGTGATGAAGAGGTAAAAGGACGCGTTTTTGGGAACATGATTGATAAGGTTTTTTTGGATGAATTAATCGGAGACGTGGACGCTTCCTTGGAAGCAGGGGCGCGCGAAAAAGTACGTGAGGCGATAGAGAAAGAAGAGAAAGATTCGAATTTAAGGCTGGAAGAGGCGGCAAGAACACTTTATGGATTATCCGTAAAAGATTTTACCGAACTCGTTTTGCTTCCTCAGGCCAAGCGAGACCTTTTGACGGAGCGCTTCAAGAATAATCCGGAACAGCTGAATCAAATGTGGAATGATCTGGTAAAAATCGCCGACATTAAAATCTACTACCCGGGGTATAAATGGGAGGGAGGGGAAGTGAAGAAGAAATAGTTTTATGCAGTATTCTTGAATTAGTCCGAACGCATTTCGCCGCCACCAATTTTCCCGACCTTGTCGAGGATCCTCGATTTCCCATTTATTTTAAATGGAAATCGGAACAAGTTTTTCTTTGGCGACATTCAATCCAAGAATTCGCAAAGCGAATACTTAAAGAATAAAACATTTTTATGAAAATTTCAACCTTAGAAAAAATGAGAGCCCCAAGCAGAAACGTGTTCTGCGAGGGGCTCGGGTGCGAGACATTGACTAGCGCTCGCTTGCTAGGTTCTGACGACGATGACCTTCTCCGGTCCGCCCATCATCTCCGCGGCCTCCGCGATCGGGTTCTTCACCCCGTGTGCGTCGGTCGGGATGGGCTTCACCGCGAACATCTCGCCGTACTTGGCGACCTGCTTCGCGAGCCAGTCCGCGACGACCTTCTCCACTTGCGCCTTCCCGTTCTTGGACTTCAGCGCGTCGCCGAGTCCGCCGAAAGGGCGGATAAACTCCGCGAGGCGAACCCTTCAAACTTGCAATTTCCTACGTGGTGCGAGAAGGGGGAATTGAACCCCCGCCTATTGCTTGGGAAGCAATCATTCTACCACTAAACTATTCTCGCAAAATTTACGGGGTAAAGAAGCAATTACCACTAAATCCCGATTTTGTTTACAAAATCGTGGATCCGCGACTTCATTATCATATTATTAATTGTGCGTCGGGACCACGGTCGCTTTCTAATATGATATATTTTTTTGTTGCAGATTGCAAAAAAACCGGCCCTATAAGGGGTCGATTTTTTTTACGGTCCGGATGGTTTTTTTCAAAGACCGCTTGAATTCATTATAAATTTGTCTGCGCTGGCCGCGTCTCGCGGCAAGTATTTCTTTGGCCAAAACCCGGCTTTCGGCTTTCGCCGTTTCAATAGATTCTTTCTCGGTTTCGTCCGGCCAGCGCATTTCATGGTATTTTCTCCAGCACCACCACAAAAACATCGCGAACATCGCGCCAAGCGCCGTCACGAGTATATCCGAAGTCGTGTCCGCCGAGCTGTTCTGCGCGCGCACAAGCCATGTTGCGTAGTTCGGCTGTATCTTTAAATCCCACAAAAGTTCAAAACCTTCCCAAAATATCGCCTCGATAAATGCGACGTCTTCTATTATCTGCCGCGCGATATTTAATTTTCCGGAGAGAATATAACTTTCCGGAGCGTAGAACCTTATCCAGTAAAGCAATATGAAGCTCAGCCCGACCCCGAAAATAAAATGGCCGAGTGCGTCAAACCACCACCCGCCGCTCAAAAGCTGCGAATCGCTCCAGTTTTGCATGCCCCATATATAATAAAAAAGGACGGCGAGCGCGAATATTCGGATATTTGACGGGCGCCTGAATTCTCTAAAAAATGTTTTTAATTTTCCTAAGCTCATTAAGTTAAATTTACCACATATCTCACAAATTAAAAACCGATCCTTGCGGATCGGCTTTATGAGAAATGTTTTTCCCAAAATAATCTGATTTTCGATATAACTAATTTTTTGTGTTCGGCTTGTATCGATTGTATCTCTTCTGCGGATAATTTCGAACGCTCAATTATCTCTTCATGGGCTTCTTTCAGTGCCTCGCTTGGCCATTTCCAGGCAAAAAATTTCCTGTACGCCCCCCAAAAGACCATGGCGATAGCGGCCGCGTAGGAAGTAAAAAGAATATCCAAGGTAGTGTCAAGATTACCTTTTTGAGCCGTAGCAAGATGTTGGAAAAAATTCGGCTGCGCCAATTTGTCCCACAAAAATTCGATGCCTTCCCAGAATTGTGTTTCGATCCAGGTAACCATAGCTATGATAACTATCGCCAATAGAAATTTATGGAGTTGGACGTATATCCAGTTCAAATATTTTTTTGCCCAATAAAGCAGTACAAAGGCCCATCCGAATCCGAAAATTGCGTGGCCCAGCGTATCAAACCACCAATCGGAGCCCCAAAGCTCGGCATTTGTCCACCCCCATGGGCCCCAGATATAGGCGAAAATCATATTCACAGCAAACACCAGGAGGTTCGACGGCTTTGTCAATTCGCGGAAAAAGTTTTTTAATTTTTGAGCGCGCATTTTATTCCTGCACCTGTTTCTGATTCGTAGCATACAAGAATTAGTCAATCTTGCCAAGAGGGAATTTTGACTTTAATATGTAGGCAGATAATAACTCTTTGAAATCGAGGAGAATAAAGTGAAGAGAGTTTGGAAATGGATTAGGCGGCTGTTTAGGGCAATTTTTTTCTTCGCTGCGGCGTGTTTTCTTTTGCTTTCCGGAGCCATCATCAGCACTTATTATTTGGGAATTGAGCATAATTTATTCGGACTTCCCGATGTTGAAAAGTTGCGCGAATTAAAGCCGCTTGAAGCCAGCTTTATCTACGACATGAACGACAATTTGATCGGTTGTTTCGCAAAAGAAAAAAGGATAATCCTTTTAGCGGAAGAAATTTCGCCATTACTTGAAAAAGCGATCATTGCGTCCGAAGATAAAAGATTTTACAGCTGGCTCAGAATTTTTGGTGTTGACCCGATCGGAATATTCCGGGCAGAATTGGCAAATTACAAAGCGGGTTATATTGTTGAAGGCGCATCAACTCTCAATCAGCAGGTCATAAAAAATTGGATATTAACGCCTGAACAAAGTTTTAAAAGAAAGATCATAGAAGCATTCCTAGCGATACGCATGGAGAGAAAATTCACGAAGCAGGAGATACTTGCTTTCTACGTCAATACTGCTTATCTCGGAAGGGGAAGTTACGGCTTTGAGGCCGCGGCAAAAGCGTATTTCGGAAAGTCTGTCGGTGAGCTTAACCCTGAAGAGACGGCTTATTTGGTAGGACTTATCAAAAAACCCGACACGAAGGAGCCGTTAAAAAGCAAGAACCGGGCGTTGTCGCGAATGCATAGCGAGGGTTATCTTAGCGATGCAGATTATAGGAAAGCTTATTACGCAAAGTTGCGCATTATGCCGGTAAGTTCTGATTGTGCGAATTCCGCGCCTTATTTTATAGAAGAAATAAGGAAAGACTACAAAGATAAGCTGCCACTGTTGGGCGGCGGATTGCGCATCTACACCGCTTTGGATAAAGACATCCAGATGAAAGCCGAGGAATCACTCAAAGCACAGCTTGCGGTATACCGCGCACGCCATCCGGAAAACGCAGCAAAGGTGGAGGGTGCTGTCGTGGTGCTCGATTCAAAAACCGGCGAAGTTCGCGCGATGGTCGGCGGAGAAAATTTCTACAAAAACGAATTCAATAACGCAACGCAGGCCTTACGCCAGCCGGGCTCGACCTTTAAGCCTTTCGCTGATGCCGCTTATCTGAAATACGTCTGCAAGACATCCCGCGAACTCTGCAAATTTCCTGATCGTCCGTTCCCGGTTTCAATGGGCCGCGGAAAGGGCATATATTACGTCCAAAATTATCCTTACAGCGAACTTCGGATATATCGAGGTTACGTCAATATGGATATTCAGCTCGCGGAATCGAGGAATGCCGCCACTATGTGGATGGCTTTGGCGGCTCAAAACGCCTGGGAAAAAGAAATGACGCCGAAAAAATTGGCCGAGCACGAAGCAAGACGCGCGAACCGCATCGCTCATTTCAGGAGTTTGAAATACAGCGCAGAGGGCGCGGCTAGAATGTACGAAAAAGAGCACAAAGCGATAGAAAACGGAATTTTTTCCCAGGAAGAAAGAACACAGTGGCTCCTTGATATGGCGCACGATGCCGGCATCAATGCAAAGCTTCAGCCGTATCTTGTTACGGCGATAGGCGCTTCGGAGGTAACCGTTATGGAAATGGCTTCCGCGTTTATTCCGTTTATAAACGGCGGATATAAAATTGAGCCGAAAATGCTGCGGATGATAAATAATTCAGGCGGAGAATCCGTGCTGAAAATCGAAAGTCCGGTGCCACAGCCCGTATTCGTAAAATCATTAAACCCGGAAGATGTTCAGGAAAATTCAAGAATTGCCAGAAACATGAAAGAGCTTTTGCGGGGCGTAGTGGATATTTCGACGGGAACGGCACACACCCTGCGAAAAACTTTTCCAGAAGGGGATATTGCCTGCAAAACCGGAACAGCGACCAATCAAAGAACGAAAGAGAACAAGGCATTTCCTACCGACAACTGGATAATCTGCCTTACACCGAAATATTCCGTGGCTATTTGGATCGGACTTCACGACAAACAGGACCTCGGCAACAGAGAGACGGGAGCGACCAATGCATTGCCTGTTTTTCGGAAAATAATGCAGGATCTTAATTTAATAGATCCTTCGGCCCGCAAGAATAATTGCGGGTTTTTTTGCGCCTTTAGGCGCAATCCCGCCATCGGCGGGATGGTTGCTAAAGCAACCATTTTTGCGCTACTCTATCGGTAGAATTGACAGTTAAATGTTGCGAAATCTAATCATCAGTTTGTCAATGATTTTTTTATTCCCGGCTTTCGCTGAAGCGGCAAACATTAATGTTCCAAAATCAGCCGTGCAGGGAGGAGTAATCAGGATTCTAATAACAGATCCGAATGACGGAGAATATCAAATTCAATTTTCTCCGGTTGGATGGCCGCAAAACGATAAGATCATTGTCGTCCGCGCCGTGAATTTGGACGGAGGAAGAAAAATCGCGCTGATCCCGGTGGCACCAGATGAAGTTGCCGGTCTCGCTCTAATAACGATATTTACCCCGACAAGCGGAAACACTTATCCGGTTGAGATCAAAAAAACAAATTTTCCGGAATCTTTAAGGTTATTTCATATTCCAAAGCCTACTCCTGAGATATTGAAAAAATCTCAAGAAGAGCGCGAGTTTCTGGATGATATTTATGCGCGTCTTACTCAAAAAAAATATTTTTCCAAAAATTTACTGTTCGCAAGTCCTTTGGAAAAAATGGATATTGTTCCGAATGCAAACTTTGGCCAAATTAGGAAAAAGGTTTTGGTTAATCCAAAAACATATAAAACCATAAGCCGTTGGAAGGACTATCACAAGGGCGCGGATTTTCTCGCCTTTACCGGTACGCCTGTTTTTGCCGTAGAAGATGGCAGGGTTGTTGCGGCGAGAAGACTGCTCGGTTCTGGGAACACGATCATAATCGATCACGGCTATGGTCTTCTGTCTCTTTATTTTCACCTTGCCAAAATTGATACACAGGAAGGTGTTGAGGTTGTAAGAGGCCAGAAAATCGGACTTGTTGGCATGAGCGGAAATGCTGAAGGGCCGCACTTGCATTTTGAGATTAGATTGTACGGAGTCCCTGTAAATCCGTTTGGATTTTTCAGGCCCGGAGGGGTAAAGTGAAAAAAATATTTTTTTTGTCGCTTGTGTTCTTATTTTTTCCGGCGCAGGTTTTTGCGGAAACAGATATTCTTCAAAAGGTTCGGGAAGCCCAGAAGATGCTTGAGCCTTACGAGATGAAATTTGAAACTGCGCTGGTAAAGACCCCGATCATATCTAAAAAGACGAAAAAGATAATCGGCTACCGGATGTCGGGACCTATCGTCACGGCAAAGCCGGTAATCTTGGCGGCTTGGGATCGGGATGAAGATAAATTTTATCCAATCGAGCTTATGGTCGCGCACCCGGTTCAATGTTCGGTTTATTCGTTCAAGATAGTGACACTGGGCTTCAGGGTTGAACATGTTGAAGGATGCGTAATCGGCAGACTGGTTTTCAATGTCTGGATGGGGGAGAAGAAGCTGCTTGTGCTTGCAGGTAAGCATTTTCGCCTGCCCCCCGAATTATCCAAGACCAAAGATTTGAACTTGCTTGAAGGCCGTACTCAGATCGGAATCTATACGTCTTATTCCGACGATCTTTACAGCAAGGAGTTGGTTAACGAAGGCTACAAATTTCTCTCCGGCGAAATCAAAAAGGCCTTTGGTGATTTGAGGTCAAAACAGATAGTTTCCCGATCTCAGCCCGGCAAGCTCCTTGCCGACGCTTTTCCCGAAGATTATTTGCTGAATCTTGCGATAAATGAACAGATGGATCATTCAAAATTTTATGGAGATTCTAAGCGCACTGCGGAAGAAATACTTATTACCGACGCCTATAATCTTGAAAATGCCTTCATGTGGGCCGTTTCATCAGCAAACGCGAAAGGCCGCTTTCAATTTACGAACAATGGAAGCAGGGGGAAGCCCGGAACTTATGACACAGTAGTGCTGGCTTACGAAGAAGCCGATCTAATTGATGATTTCGAAGCCGGAACCCAGGACCTTCAAAATATGATCAAGATTGCGCTGTGCTTGCTGGATATGGAGCTCGCAAAATTTCCTCCGGATGTGCATGAATTATACAGGATGGAATATCGAAAGGCGGCGATTTATCCGTCGGCATGCTACAACGGCGGATGCGGGACAGGCCTCGGCCTTTACAGATGGATCCAAAAAACGAAGTATGATATTACGATTGATAATTTTAATCCGTCGGCACAGGCCTTTACTTACATCACGTATAAATCGCGTTATGTAAAAAGCAGGAAGACCGGTAAAATAATCCGCACAAAGACCGCCGTAAAAGTAGTAAACATGGAAACTCCGGTTTATCTGAAAAAGCAAATGTACCTGTGGGGTTTTATTGACGAACTTAAACAGGATTTGGAAGGAGGCAATTAATTTGCCTCTTTTTTCTTTTGTGCTAAGTTTTATACAGATTTAAGCCGTCTAAATGTGGAATTGGGCGAATGACGGAGAATTGCTTGATGCCTTTTCTTCGCTGTCTAAATTTGAAAAATCACTGCTATTTTTCTGGGCGTGCCTTCCCATCGTAACGCTTGGATCCGGTTTGTCTCCGTCGCAAACCTACCTTTTGGCTACATCTTTGTTAAATATTTTCGGACTGAATTATACGATGGTTTATACTGTTATTCAGGGCTTGGCGCTCATTCTAATTTTCTCAAACCGCAATCTTCTTTGCGCAATGTTCAAAGCTCCGCAATGTAATTTTGATTTTTTGAAAGATAAGTGGGGCTATAGGCTGGCTTGCTGGGCGGTCATACTCATGATATTTTCTGCTTTTCTTTTGTGGTGGCGCCCGGAGATCTTGATAACCATGCGCGGCCTCACCGACAACGCGAAGGTGCCGGACTGGATGTTCTCGGCCGTAAAGGAAGAACTTACCGACCGTTTCATATTTTATTATGCAATCGTTTTGCTTTCAGGAAGAAGCGGAGGACTGCTCTTTTCCATGTTGTTCTTTGCAATATTCCACGATTATAACCATGCTTACATGGTCAATATGATACTTGCCGGCAGCTTCCATGTTTTTCTCCTTTTGTGGTCGGGAAGCCTTTCGTTGCCTATCCTTGTACATATATTGTCCAACAGCGCCATATTTTTCTTCTTCAAATTTTTATCATAAAAACCCCCGTAATTTGGGGGTTTTGATTTTTGGAGCCGTCTCCGAGATTCGAACTCGGGACCCCCGCCCGTACCGAACGCCAGCCCGACAGATGCTGTCATTCTGGCGGGGTACGTTCGGGCGGGTCTGCTTGGAGTTTATCCGCCTATGGCGGAAAAGCATTGTCCCGATTTATTAAAAAATGAGAGCCACCTCCGAGATTCGAACTCGGGACCTCTGCTTTACGAAAGCATTGCTCTACCGGCTGAGCTAAGGTGGCTCTCATTTTTCAAAATAAATCGCGGATCCTCGATTCACGGCCTTAGTCGGAATCGGGACTCTACCGGCTGAGCTAAGGCGGCAATTGTATATTTATATCACCAAAAATAGAATTTGTTAAGCTAGGCTAGTCCAGTAACTTGACGGCCGTCTCGATATTGGACTATTATGACGGAATATGAGAAAAGGAGAAAAAATAAAAGAAATATTGACTACTTTGGCGGCCGGCACTTTGGCTACATTAGAGATTTTAGATGAAATATGGCCATATACTACAAAGTCGCGTTATAGCAATAAAAAACGCCAATTTCGTGCAAATCATAATTCTATTGAAATGCATAAGTTTTATAACCTTTTGGATTATCTTAAAAAAGAGAAATTAGTTGAGAAGAAAACAGCAGGTAATGGTATTTTTTGGAAAATTACTTCTGACGGTTTAAATAAATTAAAGGTTATGAAAGAGCAGGCGATAAATTATGATACTGAAAATGACGGCAAATTAAAAATAATTGTTTTTGATGTGCCGGAAAAAGAAAGGAGGAAGAGGGCATGGTTGAGGGAGGCTTTGAGTTTTTTGGGTTTCAAAATTCTACAACAAAGCGTTTGGATTGGGAAAAATAAAATTCCGGAGCAGTTCTTATTTGATTTGCGTCAAAAAAATTTACTGCCGTACATTCATATCATGGAGGTGAGCCGTAGCGGCACGGTTAGAGAGTTGACCTAATATTTAAACTAATAATAGTAGTCCAATAACTCGACGACCGTTCGAGATACTGGACTAAGTGTTGACGAGTTAGCAGGCATATGCTTAGATTTTGTCAGCGCTCTTTAAATACTTATGTGGTCTGACCTACCGCAAGGTATGCAGGCTGGAGCGGCCTTTAGCCGTTAGAAGCGGCGAGGCGGGAGGATAATATCGTGAGCAGCGATAGGGAAAAGTTTTTCTTTAATTTATGGAAGGAAAAATTGCAGGCGCGGGACCAAGCTTTATTGCGTCGATTTGCTAACGATATTTTAAAAAACTGACCAAGAGTTGCGGTCACGGAATTACCGTGACCTTTTTCTTTTCTCAAATTCATGCTACAGTTTTAAGCATGGAAGCTAAAGATAAGAAATATATTGAAGAACTTTCATCAAAGGTTCGCAAAGAGGCGGACCGTCTTTGACTTTCGGCAATTGAAAGAAAATTTATTGAAACTGGAAAATGAAGCGTCCCAGCCTGATTTTTGGAAAGATAATGCCAGGGCGCAGAAAATTTCAGGAGAGATGTCGGTTTTAAAAGAAAAAATTTCAGAGTGGGAGAAAATTTCAGGGGACGTATCAAATCTTTTTGAGCTTTCCCAAATGACTGGTGACGATCCGTGTGCGGTGGCGGAAATTTTAAAGGAAGCCGCGCGGATAGAGCGCGATTTTAATAATCTGATTAAGATAGAATTATTTACCGGCAAGTATGATGCGGGCAATACAATGCTCGCGATTTATTCAGGCGCCGGAGGGGACGACGCGGAGGAGTGGGCGCACATTTTATTTGAAATGTATGAAAAATACGCGAGGGCGCGCGGGTGGGGTTTTAAGACGATTCACACACATCCCAACGAACTCGGAGGCATCCGGAACGCTTCTGCGATGATAACCGGCAAATTTGCGTACGGCTATTTAAAAAAAGAATACGGGGTGCACAGGCTGGTAAGAAAGATAACATTTTCCAGAGCGGGCGGTCCTGGAGGGCAGAACGTCAATAAAAGAGAAACGGCAGTAAGAATTTTACATAAACCTACCGGTATATCCGTTCATGCCTCCACCGAGCGCACCCAGCAGTCGAACCGCAAACATGCTATGGATATTTTACGCGCGAAGATTTATGAACTAGAATTAAGTAAAACGGCAGATGAGAAGCGTGAAGCTAGAGGCGGGACAATTCCGCAGGCGGAATGGGGGCACCAGATAAGGTCCTACGTCTTTCATCCGTATCATATGGTGAAGGACCACCGGACTGGTGCTGAAACAGGGGATGTTGAGAGTGTTTTAAACGGCGATCTGGACAAATTTATAGAAGCAGAACTTTCATTGTAACTATGATCTATTTCGATAAAGTATCAAAAATATATTCGCCGACTTCCATTGCGCTGGAAGATGTTTCTTTTTCAATTGCGCCAAACGAGTTTATTTCGCTGGTAGGACAGTCGGGAGCGGGTAAGTCTACGTTGCTGAAGCTCCTGCTCGCGGAGGAACGCCCGTCATCGGGGAAAGTTTTTTTTGAATCGCATGACGTGCACAATCTGACAAGAAAAGACTTGCCCGGCGTAAGGAGGAGAATGGGTGTTGTTTTTCAGGATTATCGCCTGCTTCCGCATAAAACCGCTTATGAAAATGTTGCTTTCGCGCTGGAAGCGGCGGGTGCGGCCGAGGAGGATATCGAAAGGGATGTTCCGCAGGTTTTGGAATTAGTCGGTCTGATGGATAAAGCGTGGCATTTTCCGCACGAGTTGTCGGGCGGAGAAAAACAAAGAGTTGCCATCGCGCGGGCAATCGTCACAAAGCCCGATGTGGTCATCGCGGATGAACCGACGGGCAACCTTGATCCCGTGAACACCCACGACATTATCAATCTTTTGGAAAAAATAAACGACTTAAACACCACGATAATTTTGGCGACTCACGACAAGGACATCATCAACAACCTCCGCCGCCGTGTCGTCACATTGGACAAAGGCAAAGTGGTCCGTGATGAAGAAAGGGGAAAATACGTGCTGTAGTCGCTATTGACTTTAATACTAATCGTGCTATACTTAAAACTGAATTAATTCAGTTTTTCGTTCTTTATATTGTTAAGTTTAAGCAAGGAGGGCACTAATGTATATTGATAAGGGCAATAGTCTTTTAACTGGCGAAAAAGTTTCGTTAAGGGTGGTGAAGCATCAGGGAAAGCCTGTATTTGAAACGGAATTTATCCGATGGGATATGGTGGCCCAGAAATACGAGCACGGCGAAGAACAACATTGCTTTGAAGCAAACTGCTCAATTACGCATAAATCTGTTCGCATTTATCAGCTCGCGGCTGACGAGAAGCTCAAGCTTGAAGTTGGCGACATGGTTAAGGCGGAAGTAAAGTCATTTTCGGTTGCTTGGAATATGACGGCGGACGGCCGGAGAAAGATCTATATTTCTGTAAAAAATGCAAGGCGTGTTTTTTCCGGAACGCGGGCAATAGAGTGGCCAGCTGTTCTCGTGAGAAACACAGAGACACCAAAGTTGAGGATTACGCTAAAATGCGGTTCGAAAATCTTGCGTGAGAAAAAAATACCGCTAACGCTGAAACACGTGCATGTGCTTCACGATGGGCGTGTCTGGAGTACGCGCCAGCTTTTCTTGCCGAACCGGTCTGTTGTTCAGGTTTTGGCTGATAGCATGGCTTTTAATTCAGTCGGGCAATACCGCGAAGAACAAAGGAAAACTCTGGGGAAGCTAGCAACAAATTCGATGCTGGATGCGATGATAAAAAGCCTGCCAGTTATCGAAAACTTCGATAATGCGACAGACCGAACCAAGCCGACAAATCGGGAGAGACTGGCTAGCCGGTAGGAATGGTTTTAACAAGGGGAGTCAGCAATGACCGATATAGCTCAAAATAAACGGTTACCGTAATTCTCTGCGCGGGTTTCCGTATCGATGCTGTGTATCATATACCATTCTTAATCGTTTCTCAATTTC
>Ga0075958_110_pt1 | contig 20431 bp, 30 predicted proteins | sample RifGroA2_FD_67953 | JGI IMG/M metagenome (GOLD analysis project Ga0075958, IMG submission 67953) | Parcubacteria (Giovannonibacteria) bacterium GW2011_GWA2_44_13b
TCGCTGGTCGAAGAAAGCGGAGAATTATCTTGCGCTATTACATCTTTCTTGCGCATACATCACATATGGCCAAGCTGGGTTATTGGGATAGGTTCTTAATTTGGAATCCACTCGTAATAAGTTTGCTGATTTTTATAGCATTTTATTTAATATCCATTGGGATTAGAAAGGTAAAACTTAACGAAAACCGACGGATTGCCGTGCGGGGCTTTGTATTAGCAATTTTATGGGGAATAATTGCTTTTTATATTTTCGACAAGGGGTGTGTGTTTGAAGGATGCGGATATGGCATATATTTTATATTTTTTGCTGTATTTCTTATTAATATATTTTCTTGGGTCATAGAAGGGATTGTCACTGTTTTTAGAAGAAAATTATATAGTTCAATATAGGTCATGCCCCACCTACACGAAGATAAAATTAAATTTGTAGATTGATTTCAAAATCAATTATGTTATAATGAACCCATGACTATTGCAACAATATCCAGGGCAATAAAAATGAAAAAGCCGGCCATACTTAAGGAGGGTGGCGTACCGCGCTATGTTGTTTTAGATTGGGATACTTATAGAAAATGGGAAGACGCGAAGGAAGATATAGAAGATATTGCGAGATTAAATTCTGCTTTATCAGACCCAAAAAATCAAAAGCGTATTCGGTTCTCTGCTATAAAATAGTTATTTATGGCTGAAGTATTTTTTAGGCCAAGGGCCACTAAGGAATTTAAGTCGGCTTCAGCTTCAGAAAAATTAAAAATAGCCACCATCGTTAATATTTTACGGCGCAATAGTTTCCCGCCTCACACTAAAAAGCTTAGTGGGCATGATTCTGGTTATCGAACGCGTATTGGTAGATGGCGAGTTCTTTTTGTTTTGGAGAACAATCAAATTGATGTTGTGGATATCTTTATTAAAAAGGGTGGCGGCGATTATCGCAAGAGGACTTAATCTGATATAATAAAATTATTAAAAAAGCGATAGAGGAGTTGAAAAACTATGAAAATTAATATCATAATAGGCATTATTGTGTTGGCAGTTGTGTCCGGAGCGAGTTTAATATGGCTTGGGAATACAGAGCAGTCTTCAACAAGTAACGAAACTCAAAAATCAACTCCAATCGATGAAGCGGAAATCGTGAAGTGGACAACATATCAGAGCAGTTTTTTATCATTAGACTTACCGGCCGATGCTATAGTTGAAAAACAACAGGATACATATGCAGATCAGTATATTAAGATTAAAAGTCCACAGTTATTACAAAGTGGCGTGCCCCTATATCAAATAATCTTAAAACTTTATAAACCGGAGCGGTACGTTTCGATGCTTGATTATTCAGCTAAGGAAAAAAATAGAATACTTGAAGCAATTAATACTGGGGACTTACAGAAACTCACCGGCTACGATGGAGCATCGATATACGATAGCTTCAATTACAATGAGATTTTTATGCTAAATGGGAAGAAGGCCTTTATAACATTTAGCGGAAACGATAAAGTGCTATATGCTCCTAGATTATTGTTTTTATCAGAACAAATGTTAATAGAGCTCAAGATTTCTGATTTAGTATTAACGCCTAACCTAGAACTTATTGGAAAAAAAGATAATTTCATTTCTGTTTTTAATAAGCGCGTATATGGTCGCACATTGAATTCTATTAAAATAAATTTCTAACCACCTATATGAAGATCCGATAAAAGCTTCGTCAGACTGGCAAGTAAAATTAAATTTTTGGAAGATTGATTTCGTTGATAAATATGCTAGTACAGGATTATGACTAAATTAAATGCACAATTACCGGTTTCGGTGTTTAAAGAAGGCAAGCATTTTATAGCTTATACGCCTGCTTTAGATTTATCTACTTCTGGAAAAACTCATGAACAAGCTATGGCCAGATTCAACGAAGCCGCAGATATTTTTTTTGAGGAATTAGCCAAAAAAAGGCACGACAGAAGAAGTTCTGTTAGGATGGGTTGGGAAAAAGTAAAAAAACATTTGGCTCCGCCAAGTTTAATTGCACAAGAGTCAAGGCAAGTAGAATTTAATGCCGGTTTTTATAATACGCAACAATTTGCGAACGCTGGGCATTAGCCACAATGAATATCTGAATATTTTGGGTAAGATTTAACTGTGCTATTATGAAAAAGGTTTTAAAAATTATGATGTATTTAATAATTATTTATTTTGCAATCGGATTTGTTGTTGCAATGTTTGCAGATAACGTTAACCCCAGAGTAAGGTTAGGAAATTTTGAATTTTTTAGAATCATGTTCATATGGCCTGCCGATATTAACGGCTTTATATCATGCGGGCAAACGTGCATGTAAATTTTATGCACCACTTACACGACGATAAAATTAAATTTTTGGAGGAAAGGGCGAATGCGATAAAGCAGTCGATTATTGAGATGCTGGTATTGTCTCGGAAATTGTGTTAGCATAAGCATATGATTAATGAGTTCATAGAGAAAAAACTTAAAGAGGCCAAATATAAAATTCTTAAGAATGGCTTTTATTTTGCCGAAATACCAAGCATAAAAGGCGTTTGGGCGGATTCACATAATCTAGAGGATTGCCGAAAAGAGCTTAAAGAGGTTTTGGAAGATTGGTTGTTGCTTAATGTAAGGAATAGAAATCGAATTCCGGGTTTTGGCCTAAAAGTGGATAGGCGTGAGCTTGTAAAACATGCCTAAAAATATTGCTTGGCGGAAATTGGTAGAACGCTTAAGACAATTCGGTTTTGACGGCCCATATTCTGGAGGTCGTCATTTGTTTATGTCAAAAGGTAATCTTAAGCTTCATATTCCAAACCCTCATCGTGGGGATATTTCTAAGTACTTGCTTTCCGAGATTTTACGCCAAGCGGGCATAGTCTCTAAAGAATGGAATAAACACGATTGATGTGTGGACAGCCAATTGGTGTTACAATGAGCTTATTATCCGCCTTGGGCGGACCAGCCTAAGGCTGGAAAAAGCGATTGAGGAGTTGAAAAAGCTAAATGAAATATAAAATTTAATTATAATATATGGACGATCAATCTAAACAGAAATACGTTGTTATAGTAGTTATTCTGTTGCTTATTTTAGTTGCTTTGGCTGTTGGATATTTTTATTTTTCCAATTGGCAAAAAGGCGGTGATGCACCCAAAGAAAAGGTTCCAGCGATTGGGTTGGACGAAAAACAACAAGAAGAAGTTAACCAGCAATCTCGTGATGCTAGAAGGAGGTTGGATATTGGACAAATTCAACTCGCCTTGGAACTGTACTTCGATGCTCATGGAACATACCCCAACTCATTATTAGTCCTAACCACACAAAATTCGTGCGGAAGTTCTGCGTGTAGGCCTATTATTCCCGTTGATCCTCTTGGTAGCGGAGTAACTGGTTTATGCAGGCCTAATTATTGCTACGCATATCCAGCCACCGGGCTCATAAAAACTTATCATTTAGGCACGCAATTCGAATTCGCTAGCAATGTTATATTGCGAATATTAAAAGACGACGCAGATTTTAATAGTAAAGAATCTGGCTACAAAGGCACTGCATTTGACGGTAGCGATACTGGATTGATATACGACGCAACGCCTTAAGGCATTAAAAACCCATGCCCCACTTACACGACGATAAAATAAAGTTTCTCGAACAGAAGGCCAACGATATCCGTGAGTCAATAATTTCTATGTTGGTTGAGGCCGGGTCGGGGCACACGGCGGGGCCTTTGGGTATGGCCGATATTTTTGCGGCGTTTTATTTTTATATTTTAAACCACGACCCGAAAAATCCGATGTTGGAAGACCGCGACAGATTGATACTTTCAAACGGCCACATCTGCCCGGTGCAATATGCGACGCTCGCACACGCCGGTTACTTTTCTTTGGAAGAACTTAAGACTTTGCGTAAATTCGGCACGAGACTCCAAGGGCATCCCCATCGCGGTTCGTTGCCGGGTATTGAAACGACGTCCGGCCCTTTGGGCTCCGGCCTTTCGCAGGCGTCAGGTATTGCCTATGGGCTCCGTATGGACGGGAAAAAATCGCGGGTTTATTGCCTGATGTCGGACGGCGAGCACGATACCGGAAATATCTGGGAATCAGTGATGTTCGCCGGAAAATATAAATTAAATAATCTTACTGCCGTGATTGACCGCAACAATATTCAGATAGACGGGATGACCGAAGATATTATGCCTTTGGAAAATCTCCGCGCAAAATATGAAGCGTTTAACTGGCATGTTTTGGAAATTGGCGGACATAATTTTGAGGAAATTGTGAACGCGGTTGAAGAAGCCAAGGCAATTTACGAAAAGCCGACAATAATAATCGCACATACTATTCCGGGGAAAGGTATAAAAGAGATAGAATTTGATTATAAATGGCACGGTATTCCGCCGAATAAAGAGCAGGCTGCAAAGTTTTTGTCGGAGCTTCGCACGATGCAAGGCAAAATTATAAGCGAACACCAGTAATTTTTATGTTTCAATTATCAGTCAAGCTCGATATAAGAGCAAAAGATTTTGAGTCAAAGGTCTATTTTATTGTTTTTGGGCTTGTCGCAGCACTGCTTGCATTGCAGATTTACAATTTAGCCTATGGCGCATTTGTCAGCGACCCGATAGCCGCGCAGGAGAGTCTTGGAGTTTTGAGGCCGCATATTGAAAGCGCCGACCTCGGGCGATAAACAATATTTATGCCGATTAACTCAAAATTAAAACTTGCGGAAAATATATTAGACCTCGCGAAAATTGAACAGTTTCCGACGCGCAAGGGGTACGGAGAAGGATTGCTTGCCGCCGGCGAAGCGGACGAACGCATTGTCGCTTTGTGCGCGGACCTCACCGAGTCCACTCAAATGCATCTTTTTGCTAAAAAATTTCCGGCACGCTTTATTCAAGTGGGCGTTGCCGAGCAGAATTTGGCTACGGTCGCATCTGGCCTTGCGAATTATGGGAAAATCCCGTTTATTTCAAGTTACGCAATGTTTTCTCCTGGGAGAAATTGGGAGCAGATAAGGACGACCATCTGCTACAACAATGTTCCTGTAAAGATAGCCGGCTCCCATGCGGGTGTTTCCGTCGGCCCCGACGGAGCAACGCACCAGGCGGTGGAGGACATCGCCATAATGCGCGCGATACCGAACATGACGGTAATTAATCCGTGCGACATACATGAGGCAAAAAAAGCGACGATTGCCGCCGCCGGTACCGACGGACCGGTTTATTTGAGGTTCCATCGCGAAAAAACTCCTGTTTTAACTACTTTGGATACGCCTTTTGAGATAGGGAGGGCGGAAATTCTCTGGGATTCCGTAGGTAGGCCGTCGGAAACCTCGGCACGATTATCGCGACTAGATGTCGCGCTAATCGCTTGTGGCCCTCTCGTTCACAACGCAATTTTGGCCGCCGCCGAACTGGAAAAAGAGGGAATTAAAGTAAGGGTCATTAACAATCACACCATTAAGCCGATGGACGAAAAAACTATCATTGAGGCGGCAAAAGACGCAGGTGCGGTTGTTACTGTTGAAGAGCATCAGGTTCAGGGAGGAATGGGCTCGCGCGTTGCGGAGATACTCGCGGCCAATCATCCGGTACCGATGGAATTTATCGGCGTACAAAACCGCTTCGGCGAATCCGGCGCCCCGAACGAGCTTATTGAACACTTCGGCATGGGTGTTGACTCCATCAAGATGGCTGTGCAAAAGGTTCTTCTACGCAAGTAGCTTTATTTTCTGTATAATAAAACTATGGATATATTTTACAGCCTAATAGCCCTTAGCCTCGTAGGCGGGTCTTTGGCCTTATTTATAGAGAAACAATAAAAGAGCCATGGCAGGAGTGATTTTTAATGAACCAAAGATGTCCTCTGAGGCTCGTATTCCGTATCCGGCGGGAACGCGGATAGCAAAATGGATAGTGCGGAATTCGCAAGGCTATATCAGAGACGAAAAGCAGGCGGATGCTTTGCTTGTTATCGTGTCGGCTTCACTTCTTATTATTTCACTTTATTTTATTTTTTTCGGAGGAAAAACGAAGCTGCCCCCCGGTATCAGGGAAGTTCCTCCGCAGGGTTTGCCGATAAATTAAAACATGAAAATTTTAAAAACAAACAAGAAAGGTTTTTCTTTAATTGAACTGCTGGTGGTTCTTTCGATAATTGGAATACTGGCCAACTTAGCTTTAATCAGCGTCAGATCCGCCAGAGAGAAAGCTTTTGTTGCCAGAGTCAAGGCCGATCAATCACAGTTGAGGACCGTAATTTTACAGCTGGAGAGCGACACGGCGAAGGTTCCGAATTATCCAACTATCTCTACTTGTACGAACAATCTCATACCTACGGTTTTACTGGATACTTCCGGTTCCGTGGGTTTGGCGGCAACGGACGGCAATTTTCCAAATTGGAACGGGCCATACATGTCCGGCATTCCAAACGATTCGTGGTATACCCCGTACTATTTTGATGTGTGGAGAGTGTGCAACGGCCAGGTAGGCTGCGAAGGTATTGCGGACGGTACAACGGTACGCGCAATAGTTTCTTTCGGACCAAATAAGGTTGAGGAAGAAGCTGTTGGTAGCGACGACATAGTTACGGTAATATGCAGATAAATATTTAACATGAATAATTACGATTTTTTAGCGATAGGAGACACTACGACTGACGCGTTCATCAGAATAAAAGACGCGCATGTTACATGCGATATCAACAAGGAAAAGTGTCAGATTTGCATGCGCTTTAAAGATAAAATACCTTACGAAGAAGTTTATGTAATTCCGGCGGTAGGAAACGCGGCGAACGCCGCTGTCGTGGCGTCCCGTCTCGGACTAAAAAGCGCTTTATTGTCTAATGTCGGGGACGATTATTTCGGCAAAGAAGCGATTGACGCGCTGAAAAAAGAGAATGTAAGCACTGAATTTACTTTGATAAATGCCGGCAAAAAAACCAATTATCACTATGTGCTCTGGTACGAGGATGACAGGACGATATTAATTAAACACGAAGAATACAATTATCAATTGCCATATTTTGACGACCCAAAATGGGTTTATTTTTCTTCCGTCGGGGAAAATTCTCTGCATTTTCATGAGACAATCGAAAAATATCTTGTAGAGCGTCCGGAGATAAAGCTCGCTTTTCAGCCGGGAACTTACCAGATAAAGTTCGGAAAGAAAAAACTTGCCGGACTATACAAGCGCACGGACGTTTTTATCTGCAACAAAGAAGAGGCACAAAGGATATTGGAATTGAACGAGCCGGATATTAAGAAATTATTGACGGGAATCCACGAGCTGGGCCCGAAGATGGTTTCCATTACCGACGGGCCGAACGGCGCTTATGCTTCGGACGGAAAATCCGCATGGTTTATGCCGATGTACCCGGATCCAAAACCGCCCTTTGAGAGAACCGGGGCAGGAGATGCTTTTTCTTCAACGTTTGTCGTAGCACTCGCCCTGGGTTTGAGAATAGAAGACGCGTTAAGGTGGGGGCCGATAAACTCTATGTCCGTCGTACAATATGTCGGCGCGAGGGAGGGGTTACTTTCCAAATATCAAATTGAAAAATGCATGGAGAACGCCCCAGCGGATTATTTGCCGAAATTGATATGATGATGTTTCCAAGAAAATACAAAAACAATTTTGGTTTTGGACTTATCGGTATCGTTATAGTTTTAGCCGTCCTTGCTATAGTCGGCGGCGGTTATTTTTATTATCAGAAAAATATTAAGTTACAAGAAAACGCTCCGACAGGAAAATCACAAGTTCAGGATTTTGAAAAGAATACAGAGAAAACAACGCCGACAAACTCTCAAATCGATACCTCAACATGGAAAACCTATCGCAATGAAAAATACGGGTTTGAGGTGAAATATCCGTCGAACTGGCAAATTTCTGAACGCAATATGGAGGGTTTGAACCCGTTTGTCGTTTTAGGAAATCCTTTGGAGGGCTTGAAAGTGTTTGTGATATATATTTTCTTTAAGCCAAATCCGAACAAACTAAGTTCTGAAGACTATGTTTCCGGTGTTTTAGATAAATCAGATAAAGAATTTCAAAAAACAGGCATAGGAGTAAATTTGAACGAATACCGGCCGGAGCCAATTGTTATTAATAGCGGGATAACCGGATATAGGTTAAATGGAGTATTTCTATTTGATCACAGCGCGGAATTGATTTATTTTACAAGAGACGTTAATGCTTATAATGTTTCATTTCCCGTTGCCGAAGAAAATACAAATCTTTTTGATCCCGCCGAAAATAATAAAACGGCCCGCCAAATCCTCTCCACTTTTAAGTTTGTTCAATAAATTATGACTCTAAACGATTATTTGAATAGAGCATTAAAAGAAGGGTGGGCGATCCCTCATTTTAATATTTCAGACGCGGTAACGCTTGTTGGTATTTTAGAGGCCGCGAAGGAATTGAAATCTCCGGTAATGATAGGAACATCGGAGGGCGAGCGGAAATTCATCGGAGGAAAGCAGGCAGTTGCAATGATTACGGCGTACCGCGATGAATACAAGTTGCCGATATTTTTGAACGCGGACCACCACAAAAGCGTAACAACGGCCGGGGAAGCGCTCAATGTCGGTTACGAATCAATCCATATAGACCTTTCCGTCTTGAAACTTGAGGAAAATATTACCGGAACGAAAGAAATTGTCGCGCACGCAAAAGCGCTAAATAAAGATATTTCGGTGGAGGGGGAGGTGGGCTATTTGGTTACTGAATCATCAAAAATTTATAAAGAAATCATTGAAATTCCTCCCGAGAGTCTGACAAAGCCCGAGGAAGCCGCACGGTTCGTCAAAGAAACAGGAGTGGACCGTTTCGCGCCGGCGGTGGGCAATCTTCACGGAATTGTGGCGAATGTAAAAAAATTGGATATTGCGAGAATTGAAGCTATCCGCTCGATGATTGGGGATACCGCAATGGTGCTCCACGGTGGCTCGGGGACGCCCGATGAGCAGATAAAAAACGCAATTGAAGCCGGAATAAATAATATTCATATAAATACGGAGCTCCGCGTGGCTTATGCTGAATCTTTACGAAAATTCTTACTGGAAAACCCGGACGAAACTACGCCCTACAAATTTTTCAAACCTGTCATCGAAGCCATCAAACAAAAAACTGCCGAGAAGATTAAACTTTTCGGCAGTGTGAGTAGGATTTAGTAATTAGACGCTTAGTGTCTATTGCGTTCACGGCAGCTCATATACATTGCGTTCAATGATTGCGATCTTTGATATGAATCAGGCCAACCCATATGGCGTTTTTCTGCCGAATCCAAAGATTTCTGAGCTTTAACATAATACTGCTCGCAGTTTTCCGGAACCGGCATGTTTTTTGCGATTTCCACATAAACAGCGCTCGTTGACCCGGCTTGGGAGTTTTTGTAAAAAAAACCAAGGTATCCTGCGACGAGAAGTAATATTACTACTACTGTAGTTGCAGCTCCCATCCATGCAGAAAATCTGCAATCGGAACGCGTAAACAATAGATTATTTCTTGCCATTGTCATCCTCCTTCTGCCTACATTCCTAACTTATATCTCGCTTTTTGTCAAGTCGTTTGCAGACAAATAATTTAGTATAATTATTTCAATGAATAAAATATTTGTTACGAGGAAAATCCCTGAAAGAGGAATAGGGGCGTTAAAAAAGGCCGGGTTTGCGGTGGAAGTAAATCCGGACGATAAGGTTTTATCAAAAGACGAACTTGTCGCGTGGCTGAAAAAAGGAAGCTACGACGCGGTGTTCTGCCTGCTCACCGATAAAATAGACGCGGATGTTTTTGCGGCCGCCGGCAAACAGTGCAAAATATTCGCAAATTATGCGGTTGGGTTCGACAATATCGACCTTGCGGCGGCAAAGAGCGCCGGAATGATGGTTTCAAATACCCCCGGAGTTCTTACGGATACCGTGGCTGAACACACTTTCGCGCTGATGCTTGCAATAGCTCACCGCGTTGCCGAGGCGGACAAATTCGCCAAAGCAGGCAAATACCACGGCTGGGAGCCAATGATGCTTTTGGGAACCGACCTTTCTTATAAAACCGTCGGTATTTTGGGATTGGGGAGGATAGGCTCCCGCGTTGCTTACCACGCGGCGAAAGGCTTTAACGCGAAAGTAATTTATTATGACGTAAAGCGGAACGAGGAATTTGAAAAAGAAATGGTGGATTTGAAAGGCTCACCACAAGCCATTTTTTGCGAAACCCCCGAATTGCTTTTGTCGCAGGCTGATTTTGTTTCAATCCATGTCCCGCTTTTACCGGCAACACGTCATTTGATAGATGCAAGCCGGCTAAAAATGATGAAACCAACTGCCTATTTAATAAATACTTCCAGAGGGCCGATAGTGGACGAAAAAGCGCTGGCTGAAGCTTTGGAAAACAATATCATCAAGGGAGCAGCAATAGACGTGTTTGAGAATGAGCCCGCCATTGAATTGGGGCTTATCGGGCTGGATAATGTAATTCTTACCCCCCATATTGCGTCTGCTACAGAGGAGACAAGGTCTAAGATGGCGGAACTCGCCGCAGAGAACATAATTGCGGCTCTTTCCGGCCAACTCCCGCCCAATCTTGTAAAATAAGCTTGTATAGGTTAGGATTAACAAATGCAAGCAATTACCGCAGAAAAACGGGATATTTTAGGCAAAAAAACAAAAAACCTCCGCAAAAAGGGCGTTTTACCTGCGGTTTTATATGGAAAAGGCAAGCCGACGGAGAGCATATCGGTAAAGGAAAGTGATTTTTTAAAATTATGGAAATCCGCCGGAGAATCAACGGTTGTTGCGTTGGAAGTCGGCAGTGAAAAGAAAAATGTCCTGATACATGATGTCGCGGTTGATCCCCTAAAAGACACCCCGACTCACGTTGATTTTTATATCGTAGACATGAATAAGCCGATTACACTGGACGTAGCTTTGGAATTTATCGGTGAATCTGACGCAATAAAAGCCGGAGGTATTTTGGTAAAAGTGGTGCACACGGTCAAAATCGAGGCTTTGCCGAAGGACCTTCCGCACTCGCTTTCAATTGATATTTCTCCGCTCAAAGAAATGACGGACACAATAACGGTCAAAGATATTAAATTGCCTCACGGTGTTAAAATGCTTGATAATTTGGACGAGACAGTAGTCTTGGTAGAGCCCCCGAGATCGGAAGAAGAGCTGAAAGCAACGGAAGAAGCGACGCCGGCTCTTGATACAAGTACCATCGAAGTATTGAGCAAGAAGCCTCCCAAAGAAGGGGAAGGGGAAGGAACTCCTGTTGAAGCAGGGAAAAAAGCACAGGACACCAAAAAATAAGAGAATAATTCATTTTTCATGGGTAAAATATCTAAACTCGCATTGGGACTGGTTTTGGTTCTTGGTTTTTTCGCCGTGCGCGAAAATGCTTTCGCTCAGGTTGACCCCGCGCTTGTTGCCGAACAGCGCGCGAAATTGGAAGCGGAGCTCGCTGACTATGAAAAGCAGATTGCGCAATTCCAGAATTTGATAGTGGAGAAACAAAAACAAGGGGACTCTTTAAAAAGAGATGTGGATATTTTAAAGGCTCAAATTTCTAAAGCAAAGCTCGCGATTAAAGCCAGAAACCTGACGATAAACAAGCTCATTCAGGAAATAAATGAAAAATCCAAAAATATCGGCATTCTTGGAGGGGAAATTGATGATGCTAAAGCGTCGCTTGCTCAATTTTTGAGGCAGATACGGGAAAATGATGACCTATCCACGGTGGAATTGGCTTTGGTTTACCGGGATTTATCGCAATTTTTTACCGAATTGGAATCATTGAGTAAAGTACAGGAATCTTTGCACGAGTCATACGACAAGATAAATAATTTAAAAATGAGCGAAGAAAAAGCGAAAACTGACTATGAGGACCGGAAGCAAGAAGAGCTCGAATTGAAAGCTCTGCAGGAATTGGAAAGAAAGAGTTTGGAAAAAAACGAAGCAAATATGCAAAAACTTCTCAAAGATACGAAAGGCAAGGAAACAGAATATCAAAAATTACAGAAAAACGTACAAAAAACCGCCGCGAACATCAGAAGTCAGCTTTTCTTGCTTGAGGGTTCTCCGTCCATTTCTTTTGAAAAAGCCCTTGAGTTCGCGAACTTCGCGGAAACCGTTACCGGCGTCCGTCCGGCATTTTTGCTCGGAATTTTAACGCAGGAGACAGAGCTTGGAAAAAACATCGGGCAATGTTTGTTGACGAATACACCTAAAAAAGGCGATGGAGTCGGCAAAAATACCGGTACGTTTTTTAGCGGCGTGATGAAGCCGACCCGCGATGTCGATCCGTTTATGGCGATAACCATGGAGCTTGGTTTGGACCCCAAAATAATGCCTGTGTCCTGCCCGCAATCTAGCGGTTACGGCGGCGCAATGGGCCCGGCGCAATTTATTCCTTCTACCTGGGTTTTGTACGTTAAAAAGATCACAAGTCTTACGGGGCATAATCCTCCGAGCCCATGGGATCCGCAGGATGCTTTTGCGGCCTCAGCATTATTGTTAAAAGATAACGGTGCCGGCACTCAAACATACAACGCAGAATGGACCGCAGCGATGAAATATTTCGCGGGAGGAAACTGGAACAAAAAAGCCTACCGTTTTTACGGAGACAACGTAATGGCCATCGCCACAAAATACCAGGACCAGATAGACCTTCTGGCGAGCCTGGCGCAGAGATAAATAAAAAACACCCGTTATTGCGGGTGAGTGCTGGTTTTGGGTTTTTATAAAATTGGTCCGGCTTTGCTAGTTCGGCTTTTTTCGTCTGCCGTCAATTTACGCAATTTATGTTTTTTTGTTCTGCAGGATTCAACGCATGATCTGCAAATATATTCTTTACAATTATCACAATGCTTGACCGGCGATATTGAAAATCTGTCCGAACAGCGACACTCGACTATCATCATAGTTTTTCTTCTTTCTACCTCAATTCCTATCACGCTTTGTGAAATGCGTCAATTATGTCGTAATGATGTTCGCTGAGCAATATCAAATTACCAATTTGACAGCTATAGCACTCAAATTGGTAATTATAAAAAATATAAAGAAAAACCGCTGCGATTAGGCGGTGGCTGAACAAAACTAATTAGCTTCTTTATTAGCAATTAGCCCCACAAGAACAAGAATAATATGTTGGCAAGAATATTCCGTCCGTTGTGCGCGTGTCGTAGTCTATTTTGTTCCATTTATGCACATGGATAAGATCTAATTGTTTTTCGGTTTGATTATGACACTTATCCGTTTGATCTTTCTGATCTTTATTAGACACAAATCCTCCTTAAAAATTTCTATTTTTATCCTATCACACCTTATGAAAAGCGTCAATTATGTCGTCCATGTTGCCGTTTAGGATTTCTTTGATGTTGTGCCACGATTCGTTGATGCGGTGGTCGGTGATGCGGTCCTGGAGGAAGTTGTATGTACGAATTTTTTCCGAGCGGTCGGCGGTGCCTATCTGCTCTTTTCTGTCTTTTTTTACTATTTCTTCTTCTTTTCTTAATTTTTCATCCAAAAGTTTAGCGCGTAAAACTTCCATCGCGCGTTCGCGGTTTTTTTGCTGGCTTCGCTCGGCGCGGGAGGAGATTACGATGCCTGAAGGCTTATGCAAAATTCTAACCGCAGTCTCCACTTTATTTACATTCTGCCCTCCGGGTCCGCCAGCGCGAGAGAAGGTTACTTCCAAATCAGAATCCTTAATTTCAAACTCTGTTTCTTCGGCGATAGGTAAAACGGCGACTGAGGCGGTTGAAGTATGTATTCTACCGGACTTTTCCGTAACCGGTATGCGCTGGATGCGGTGCACACCTGACTCCTGTTTTAAAAGATCATAAACATTTTTACCGCGTATCTCCGCTGTAACTTCTTTGATGCCCCCGAGGTCGTTTTTTGATTCGTCAATAAATAAAAATTCCCAGCCTCTTTTTTGCACGAAGCTCTGGTACATGCGTAAAAGATTACCGGCAAAGAGCGCTGCTTCGTCGCCGCCTACTCCGGCGCGGATTTCCATGATTGCTTTGTTTTTTTCTCCGCCTCCGCCGATGCCCATCATTTCGCCCAATTTTATTTCTATATCTTTTTTCCTTGAATCGGACGCAGAAGTATATTCGTCAAAAAGAACCTTCACTTTTGAAAGTTCCCCGAAGCGGATAGCTTTGTCGCGGGGCCATTTGAAGCTCTCGGCAACGTCCATTTCCATGGCCTCATACTCCCTGAGGGCTTCCTCAAGTTTATTTTGAAGTACGGGGTTCATGGTTATTTTTTAGATTTAGAAACGCTCTTTTTTGCCATTCTTGCCTTGAATTTCTCAACACGGCCCGCAGTGTCCACAAGCTTTTCTTTACCGGTGTAGAAAGGGTGGCATTGTGAGCAAATTTCAACTGACAGACGCTCTTTTGTGGCGCCAATCGAATATTTCGCCCCGCAGGCGCAATCTATCTTTGATTTATAGTATACCGGATGGATATCTTTTTTCATAAGGAGAATTTTAGCACCTTGACTATAAATTAGCAAGTCTGATATACTCGAACTTGTACATAAACACATGACTACGGCAATTTTAGACACAAACGATAAGGCATCGGCGCCGGAACTGGAAAAGCTACTTTTAGCAGGAGCTCATTTGGGTTACGGAAAATCGACCAGGCATCCAAAAATGCAGGGCTATATTTTTGGCAGCAGGAATAATATTGAGATATTCGATTTAGAACGAACAGAGGAGTGCCTATCCGTCGCTGAAGCGTTCTTAAAGGAACTAGGACGCGCGAAAAAGACGGTAATGTGGGTGGGAACAAAACCGGCCGCAAGCTCCGCGGTGAAAGCATCGGCCGAAAAACTGAACGCTCCGTATGTGACTGAACGCTGGCTTGGAGGCACTATAACGAATTTTAAAATAATCGAAACAAGGTTAAATTACTGGGCGAATCTTGAAAAAGAAAAGGAAGCCGGAGACCTGGATAAATACGTTAAAAAGGAAAAAATGCTGAAAATGGTTGAACTTCGAAAACTTCAAAGAATGCTCGGCGGAATAAAACATTTGAGGGCATTGCCCGATGCTTTGGTTATTATTGACCCGAAAGAGGAAAAAACCGCTTTTGCCGAAGCAAAAAAAAGAAAGATACCGGTTATCGGTGTTTTAAATACCGACTGCAACCCTACCGGCGTAACCTATCCTATCCCCGCAAACGACAATTCGCGCTCCGTCATTGAATTGATATTGTCCAGGCTTTCTGAAGCGTACGAGGCGGGTTTTAGCGAAAAACCGATCGTTTCCGCTCCCGCGCAATTATAAAAAATAAAATTCAAAGTATGGCGGTTTCCTCCGACCAGGTTAAAAGATTAAGGCAGCTTACCGGAGCATCAATGATGCTCTGTAAAAAGGTATTGGATGAATCCGGAGGCGACATGGACAATGCCATGGCACTTTTAAAAAAGTCTTCCGAGGCGCTTGCGGCAAAAAAGAATGAACGCAGGACTGGAGCGGGTATTCTTGAGTGCTACATTCATGGCAACAACCGGATAGGTGTTTTGTTGGAACTCCGATGCGAAACTGATTTTGTCGCGAGAAACGAAGAGTTCAAAGTTTTGGCGCACGACATTGCTTTGCATATTGCCGGAATGAGTCCCGCGCATGTTTCAAAAGATAATATTCCACCCGAGCTCCGCGAGGAGGCGAGGCATCTTTTTGTTGCCGAATCTGAAAATCTTGGAAAAAGCCCCGAGATGACCGCAAGGATCGTTGAAGGCAAACTCGAAGCGCATTTCCGCGACACATCGCTTCTCTCGCAGCCTTTTATTAAAGACCAGACGGTCATTGTTGAAGACTTTATAAAAAGGGCAATCGCGCATTTCGGCGAAAAGATAGAGGTTGCCAGATTTGTAAGATACGAGCTCTAATATGATGCTTTATTCGGTTATTTTCATATTGAGCGCGGGGGGGATGATGGCAATAGCAATGAGACACAGAGATGAATTTTATGCGTTTAATTTCGCGGCGTTCATGGAAAATGTTCGGCAGGAGGGAGGACAATTATGGCAACAACATTTGCGGGAGAGGATGTTTCTGGTGATCGAAAAAATTCTGAAAACTTTGAGGGTATGGTTTCTACGGATGGAAAATTTTATCTTAAAAACGCTCCACCGGGTAAGGGGCATTAAGGAGAAAAATTCAATATAAAAGCCGTCCTGACTAAATGTCTTGGACGGTTTTTTGTTTTTCGGCAAGCTCGATTAACATTTTGCTGTATTTTTTAATTTCACTTATTACCTGAGGCGCGTTTTGAGGTTTTACAAATCCCTCCAAACCGAGTCTGTAGCCGAGTTCTCCAAGGTATTTCCCGACGTTCTTGGGCGACTGTTCAAGCGCGACGATACGGACAGCCTGCCTGTCTATCTCTTCTTGAATTATTTTTTTTTCTTGCCTTTTTTGCAGTGCCAGCATAAACTGCAGATATTCTAGATAATCTTTTGTGCCGGCGATGCCAAGTTCAGTTTCAAATGGCTTCAAATATTTTTGTTGTTCTGCTCTGATCTGATGCGTCAATTTAGCCCTTCTGCTTTCTATCACGGCTTGCCCCTTTCTGAATTTAGTATATAATTAACTTTGACATTGTCAATATGCCGCCTTAGCTCAGTTGGCAGAGCAACGCTTTTGTAAAGCGAAGGTCCCCAGTTCGAATCTGGGAGGCGGCTCCACAATTAAGCAAATCCCCCTGCCGAAACAGACGGCTTTTTATTGTGATATAATTTAGTCATGGATTTTATTAGAAAAATTTTGATGTTACTTGTCGGAATTGTCGGGTTGGTTTACGCCGTTGCGCCGTTTGTGTATAAGCAATGCAATGGCGGATGGCAAATTACTGTATATGAAAAGTTGTATAATCCGCTAGTTATAACCGTAATCATTATCTTCGGACTCATTTTGGTATTTATAGCAATTTGGAAAACATCCCGCTCAATATTTAGAAAAGTATTGATTATATTTATTTTACTGACGATTCTTAGCTCAATTTTCTTGGCATCGCTCAATAATGTTCGTATTCATACTCGTGATTCACGCCGGGCAGCGGATCTGGGCCAGCTTAGGCTTGCTAACGAATTATATTTCAGTTATTTCGGCCAATATATTGATAAGTTGGAAGATTTGGCGTCTAAAACGAATGGGGAGGGGCCGATGATTGGCGAAACGCCAAAAGATCCATATACGAAACAAAGCTATGACTATCGGTTGAGCGCCGATAAAAAGTCTTTCGTATTGCGCTCGTTAATGGATGGATGGGACAACAATTGCAATGGAAAAATTAATGGGCGAGCTAGATTTCTGTTAAATAATTCTATTGATTTCGACGGACAAATTTTAGGCTTAAGTTGCGACGACCCATATTACTGTATTTTTGTTAAAGCAGAATAAGCGATTCAGGAAAATCTTTGCTATACTAACCATATGATGAAAGAAGTTGTCATAGTCGGCGGGGGAGCGGCTGGGGCGAACATAGCAAAAAAACTCGCCAAGTGGCACAAGGGCGCGAAAATGAGCGTGCATATTACGCTTATCGACAAAAGCAGATATCATACTTTCCAGCCGTTTTTATATGAGGTGGCGACCGCCCACCTGCCGGAATCTTACCGCGAAGGCCCGAATCCGCTGGATTTTTTCGACCTGAAATCTTCCACCATCTATCCGCTGGAAGATATGTTTTTGGATGACCTCAATGTTTCGGTAGTGGAGGACGAAGTGACCGGCATTAATTTTAAAGCAAAAACAGTCGGCTTAAAGAACACCGAAAAAGACAGGCATTATGATATTTTGGTGCTTTCGGCAGGGAGTGATACAAATTATTTCGGGAACGCCGGCCTTTCGGAGTACGCGCTTCCTCTCAAAAATTTCTTTGACGCGCTTGAAGTAAGAAACGCGATAGACGAGGCCTTCGCTTCAGCGCCGAAAAATCAGATCGTGACAATTATGATCGGCGGGGGAGGATTTTCCGGATGCGAGCTGGCAGGCGAGCTTCCCGGGTATTTTGAAAAACTGGCCGAGCTTCACGGAAGACCGAAGGGCTCCTATGAGTGCGTGATTGTTGAAGCTACGGATAAAGTTTTGGGCCCAGCGAGCCCGTGGCTTCAGAAAAAAACTTTTGAAAGGCTGACAAAACTCGGCATAAAATTTAAATTTCAGAGTCCGATAAAGGATGTGAAAGATCATGAAGTTGTTTTTGGAAACGGCCTGCCTGCGCAGGCAGGCGAAAAGATGCATTGCGATGTTTTGATATGGACGGCGGGAGTAAAAGCAAACGACATCGTCCACGGATTGGCTGGGGTGGTGCTTCAAAAAGCATCTTGCATGATGGTAGATAAATTTCTTCACATCTTGCCGTATGAGAATGTGTTTGCGGTGGGAGACCTTGCTTTTTGCGTTGATGAAAATACCGGAAAATCTTTGCCTATGACGGGCTCTGTCGCCATCCGCGAAGCCGCGGCCGTTGCAGAAAATATCAAACGGATCATTTTGAAAAAAAAAGAAATTGCTTATACGCCCTACCACGCCGGTTTTATTGTTCCTTTGGGCGGAAAATACGCACTGCTTGAGGCATACGGCATGAGGATTTCGGGATACCTCGCCTGGCTTGCGAAATACGCGGTTGCCGTCAAATACTGGGCGCCTCTCGTTGGCGCAATTAAAGCCTTCAAAATCGTCTCTGCCGGAATGAAAGTATATTCGGCAAACGATTAGTGTTATAATTAATTCATGGCCTCGCTTCAATCCTTAAGCGTCCCGGGATGCGTAGAATGCAAAAAATTCGATGATTGGTGGTCTAAAAATTCTCCCTTGTTTCCCGGCGTTAAATACGAGAAAATAGTCATGGGTGAGGATCCTCGCTGGCAGGAACTTGTGCTAAAATATCAAATAATGAGTTCCCCGGGCATATTGGTGGACGGCGAGCTTTTTTCATCGGGTGGCGTAAATACGGCAAAGCTCACGGAGAAATTATCCGCCATAGGCGGATCCGCCTTGGGCGGAAAAGAATTAGGAGGATGAGTTAATTTTATTGTCTATTCTTGAGAAAATTTTTTTAATCAATGTAATGATGTTTAAGGATTACTGGAAAATGTCGGACAAAGAGCTTGAGGAAGTGGCTCGAAAATATAATTTGCAACATTTTTTAGAAGAAGCGTTTGTTACAGGTACCATTGAACGTGATTTTGTGGTTAACCGTAAATATATCATTGAACAATTATTGCAAAGAGATAATCGGAATATCGCTTTGGGGTCTGCTATCGTTGCTGTCTTTGGTGCAATAATTTCATTACTCGCAAATTTCTTATAAATAAAATCTGTGAGATTAGATAAATATAAAAACATAAGGTTGGTCGTGCTTTCTTTGCTGGTCATTGCCGTTTTTCTTATGTTTACCAATGTGGAAAACAGATGGGCAATTGCTTTAATTGTCATAGCGTTTTTGATTGGGGCTAACACAATAGATAAAAGACAAAAGGAGTATCTGAATGAAAGAATTGATGAATTAGAAAAACGAATTAACAAAATAGAATCTAGCGAATCCAAACTTTTGAAGTAAAACTTATGAACATAACTGCTAAACATATAATTTGGGAAAATTCGACCTTTTTTGTTGCTGGCTTGCTTGGGCTTTTCATTGCCTCGTGGGCAGATTTTACTGACTCGCAAAGTTTGATAATCGCCCTGATTGTCGGTTATATCTTTTATAGTTTTATGGTCTTGAGGAGAGGTATTGCCCGCGCAAATAAATTTCTCTCTTATAAAACAGAAATTCTTATATTGCCGAAGTGGGGAAATTTGATTGAGCTTGGAAATAAGCATTTTAAAATAAAAAATGTTTTTCATAAAATACGCGACAAGATAGAAAAAGATTTGGGGGTTAAATTCGGCGAAAGTGGTTTTGGTATACCAGAATTTAAGTGGGCAATCGAAGTTAAACAGGGAGCCGAAAAAATTCCTAATGCTTTCATTACCAAAGGCGGAGCGCGATTTATTACCCAACCCGGCCTCATTTGGTCAGATTTACAGAAAACATTTTTTATTGAATTGGGTTTCAATGAACAAATCTTTGGTGGATATGGCGGCTCAGAGCCATATCTTTGGATGGAAATTACAAAGCCAAAATTTATGGTCGGCGATAAAGAGCTACCAAAGCACGAGTGGGAGATGGGTAAATTAAAAGAGGGCGAGCTTGAAGAAGTGCAATCAAAAATTAAATCTGAAGGCATGAAATTAAACAAGGGCGGTATGTTAAAATTTTTTTGGGGTGGGGAAGTAGGATTTGGCGACGAGTCACAAGACAAAGAAATATGCACTTTTCCCCTTAGAGCCTATCCCAATAACCCAATTCCTGTTATACTGGAAGAATGAAAAAAACAACAAAAGTCCGCAGAGATTTTCTCATGCCTGACGCTCTTTGG
>Ga0075958_111_pt1 | contig 20003 bp, 31 predicted proteins | sample RifGroA2_FD_67953 | JGI IMG/M metagenome (GOLD analysis project Ga0075958, IMG submission 67953) | Parcubacteria (Giovannonibacteria) bacterium GW2011_GWA2_44_13b
TCCAAAGAGCGTCAGGCATGAGAAAATCTCTGCGGACTTTTGTTGTTTTTTTCATTCTTCCAGTATAACAGGAATTGGGTTATTGGGATAGGCTCTTAGCCGAAAATGAAAATTTGGAACTGGATTTTGAAGGGGTCATCACATTCTCGCCTTCATGGGGCGATGAGTTTTTGAGTCCGTTGGTAAAAAAATATAGCTCTAAGTTGGTTCTTATGAATACCGGCAACCCTTCCGTCAAAGCGACTCTTGAGCTATTGGAGAAGATAAACCAAATTCCTTTCATAAGATAATTAAAATCTATGGTGAGAAAAACTATAAAAAAGAAAAACGAAATAGTCATATATCAAGCTAAGACCGGGGCGATTGAGCTCCGGGGCGATTTTAGCAAAGAAACTATCTGGGCCGCTCTCGACCATATTGCCGATGTTTTTGGACGTGATAAATCAGTTATTTCCCGTCACTTGCAAAACATTTATAAAGAGAACGAATTAGACGAAAAAGCAACTGTTGCAAAAAATGCAACAGTTCAACTTGAGGGTGCTCGCCGCGTTGAGCGTATTATTGAATACTACAATCTTGATGCGATTATTTCTGTCGGATATAGAGTAAATTCAAAAACCGCTACAAAATTTCGTCAATGGGCCACTAAAACATTGCATCAACACATTGCCAAGGGGTATACGATAAATCCAAAGGTAATCAAAAATAATTATACCGAATTTCAAAAGGCGATAGAAAACATCAGACATCTTTTGCCGGCAGATTCGCCTATCGACCACGCAAGCGTTTTGGAACTTATTTCCGCTTTTGCCGACACCTGGCTTTCTTTGGATGCTTACGATAAGGACGAGCTTACGGCAAAAGGAACCACAAGAAAATCAGTTGAGCTGACATCGGAACATATTAAAAACGCTCTGCTGGATTTCAAAACTTCACTTGTTAAAAAAGGCAAGGCAACGGCGCTGTTTGGCAATGAACGGAACGTCGGAAACGTGGCCGGAATTATCGGCAATGTAATGCAATCTTTTGACGGAAAACCTTTGTACCCGACCGTGGAAGAAAAAGCCGCCCATCTTTTATATTTCATGGTAAAAAATCATCCGTTCACTGACGGCAACAAACGAAGCGGCGCGTATGCCTTTGTTTGGTTCCTAAATCGCGCCAGCGCGCTTGACCGGAAAACAATGACTCCGCCGGCCCTCACCGCACTCACCCTCTTTGTCGCGGAAAGCGATCCAAAAAATAAAGAGCGGATGATAAAATTAGTTTTACAATTGCTGAAATAAAAATATGTACTTAATTTACCTGACAATCGGCTTATGCTTCGCGTATGTATTATTTTATTTCTTGTTTCCCCTGTTTTTTAAAAATACCATAGTGCCTCTAAACCGCAGGTCTTTATATTCGGTCATTTTTATAATCACGTTCAGTTTTTTGGTGTATTTTGTCAGCTTCAGAATCGCGGACTGGGAGCTCGGCAACAGAATTCTCCATATTTTCGGCGGAGGATTCCTGACATTTTTGATATGTTTCTTTGCCGTCAGAAATGGGGTTGGAAAAGTTGCAAAAAGCAATAAAAAATATATTTATTTTGGGCTTCCCATCGGGCTTAATATTATTTTTAGTCAGTTACGGCTTTGCTTTTTTGTATTTTTGGATACATTAGGCCGTGAAAAATACAAATGACATTTAATTGGCCTAAGAAAAATATATCGTCTTGGTTCATAATTGCGATTTTACTCATTGCGGGGTATTTTATTTGGAATCAAGAAGCTCTTGCGCCGACTGACTCGCAACAAATCGAAATACAGCCGACACCTACTCCGGCAATAACCGCGGAGGGACAGGATTGCATTAAAAAAGGCGGGGAATGGAAAACATTCGGGCTTCGCACAAAAGAAGAATGTGATTTGCCGACATCCGATGCCGGAAAAACGTGCACGGATTCTTCGCAGTGCGAAAGCGGGTGTTTTACCGACCATCTGGGAGCTACTTCAGGCAAATGCGGTGAGAACACGGTTATTGTTGGCTGCGGCCTGATCTTTGTTGAAAACGGAAAAACTTCCGGAGGCGCTCTTTGCGCGGATTAAAAAATGAAAATTATTGGATATGAAAACTGACCGCATTTCTAACATAATAATCAGCATCGCAGTCGCCGCTTTGGCACTCACTGTGGTATTTTTTGCCGTTGCTCTGCAAACCGGCTTTTTCCATAACTGGTCGGAGGGACAATATTTCGGGCGCGTAACGGAAACTCACGACGGCGGATTTACCGTCGCAGACCGCGGAGGAAGATTGCTCCCCGTGCTCATCCAGAAAGACACAAAAATAATGACAGGAAGGCGCTCGGTGCCCGCCAACGCACTGCACGCGGGGGACAATATCATTGTGGTGGGCTCGCTTAGCGGTACAGAATATATTGAAGCGCGCGTCGTAAGAATATTCCCGGCGCCTAAAATAAAATAAAAACAATGCCGCAAAAACAGAAAAATTATCTGATAGGCTCCGTTTCCGTTTTATTTTTCGCCGGGCTTTCCGTTTATTTATTCCTCTATTCAAGCCCTGGAAAACTCATCGGCTGGATAGGGGTCGAGAACGCCTACGTGCTAATTTTTGTCACCGCCATCTTCGGCGGGTTCACAACTTTCAACATAATTCCCTATCACCTGCTTTTAATAACGCTTGCCTCTGGGGGGCTTAACCCATTTTTACTCGGGTTTCTCGCGGCAACGGGCGTCACCATCGGAGACTCGACCTCATTTTTCGTCGGCCGCCAGGGAAGAGCAATGCTTTCCGAAAGAATAGGAAAATGGTTCGCGAAATTGAACCGCGTCGCGCTGGAAAGCCCGAATCTTTTCATGGTACTCTGCTTTTTTTACAGCGCGCTTATGCCGATGTCGAACGATTTTATTACAATTCCGGCCGGACTCGCCCGCCTCCCCTTTTGGAAAACGATGCTCCCGCTCGTTTTCGGAAATATTGTTTTTGACATATCCTTGGCCCTGCTTGCCGCGCACGCATTCGATATTTTTAAAGTATTTGAACTAATAAGTTTTTAACGGCCATGAAATTTTTTATTGCAAATGCCAGGGACTGGTACGGAAAAAATGAACGTCCAATATCTTCGCTATCGCTCATCACAGGATTCATCTTTGAATGGTTCACGCTGGAGCGAGTGGACCTCTTTTGGGAAAATCTGTGGGTCGCCGCGCATTTTTTTATCATCGCGGGGCTCATTGTACTCGTTAATTTTCAGGAAACGGAAACCGCGGCCCTGCCGGCAAGCAGGCAGGCTTACAAAGACGCGTCGCGTCTTCACTTTTGGTATTTAACCTTCCTTCAGGGATTTTTCGGCGGGCTTCTCTCCACGTTCCTCGTTTTTTATTTTCGCAGCGCCGCATTCGCAGTGTCCTGGCCATTTTTGCTTCTGCTTTTGGCGGCGTTCGTCGCCAATGAGTCTTTCAAAAAACATTATGAAAGATTGATTTTCCAGCTCTGTCTTTTTTATCTGTCGCTGCTTACCTTTGTAATTTATATCGTACCAGTTGTTCTCCGCCGGATGGGCCCCGACGTATTTTTAATAAGCGGACTTATAAGCCTCGGCGCGATATTTCTTTTTGTCGGTATCATCGGATTTTTTGCCAAAGAAAAATTCAGGAAGCAGAGGAACATGCTCGCCGTCTCCATTTCCGGAATATATCTTTTGGCGAATATTTTATATTTTTTAAATCTCATTCCGCCGATACCGCTATCGCTCTCTGACGCGGGCATTTACCATTCGCTCTATAAAGACGATGCCGGAAATTATGTTTTAGCTGGCGAATCAGCGCCAGATTTACGGAATTTTTTCGCGCCTGTTGAAAATTTTCACTGGGTTCCTGGCACTTCCGTCTACGCATACAGCGCGATATTTTCCCCGGCGCTGTTTAACACGAACGTCATCCATGAATGGCAGAAATACGACGAGGACTCAGGGAGATGGATAACGGCGACCCGCATTAGTCTTATCACACAGGGAGGACGCGACGAAGGGTGGAGAGTTTATTCAATGAAAACCGGCATTTCGCCCGGTTCGTGGAGAGTGAACGTGGAAACCTCGCAAGGGCAAATCATCGGCCGTCTGCGATTTAATATTATTCAAGCAGCAGAAGCGCCGAGCTTAAAAACGCATATTAAATAAATACTTGAAAAAAATTTGTCAGTATGCTACTATTTGCATACTATGGATTTACTAAAAACACGCTCGGAGCTCGATAAGCGCTACCAAAAAATCTCAAAAACTGCGGCAAGCTATGATTTTTTCGTGGCTATCCATGATTTTGTAGGGCATATTGAATCGCAAAAATTCCTGTCGCGCAAAGCCTCGCGTCCGGGAAAATACCAATATTTGAAAGATATTTATCAGGGCATAGAAGACGGAAAGCCCACGCTCTCGGACAAAGACCTGGGGCACGCGAGAGTCATGGCCGCGCTCGACCTCGGCCGCATCAAAAAAAATAACGTTTCGGAAAACAACGTCTTTTGGCGAAAACGCGAATTTTTCAGAAAAACCGCCGGCGAAGTTTATAATCAGCTTGTTGTAAGCTTGTAATTTCTGAGTTAATGGTCATTCGGCGTATTTTTTCGTATTAATTAATTTAATTTAACCGCTTTTTCAATTCTTTCAAGCGCCGTCACAAATGCGGAGCGGCGGAGGTCAGTCTTTAAAGACTGCGCGCGGTTCCATACGGTAAGCACCTCCCTTTCTAATATTTCCTTCAACTTTTCATTCACCACTTTTTCCGTCCAATGCTCGCCTTTCAGATTTTGCTCCCATTCAAAAGAAGACACGATAACGCCTCCCGAGTTCGCCAAAATATCCGGAATAACCGGGATTTTTTTCGCAAATAAAATATCATCCGCTTCCGGCGTAGTCGGGCCGTTCGCCAGCTCCAAAATAATTTTCGCACGGACATTGCCGGCGTTTAAATCCGTGATCTGATTTTCCATTGTGGCTGGCGCTAATACGTCAACATCTAATGCAAGCAATTCCGCATTGCTTATTTCTTTCGCACCGGGATATCCGGAAAGATTACCTTGCTCATGCTTGTATTTTTCTACCCTTGCCGGATTCAGCCCTTCATTATTAAAAATTCCTCCGCGCGAATCCGACATCGCGATAATTTTGTATCCATGCTCTGCGAAAATTTCCGCGGCGCGTCCTCCGACATTCCCCATGCCCTGAATGGCGATACTCGCACCCTCCATGATACCCAGCTTTTTCCGCAACGCGTTAAAAACCATAAACCCGCCGAGACCGGTTGCTTTGTCCCTCCCCTCCGAGCCGCCGTTATCCAGCGGCTTACCCGTGAACGTCGCTTTTGTTTTGTCTCCGGTAATTTTTTCAAATTCATCAACCATCCAGGTCATTATCTCCGGCGTCGTATTCATATCCGGGGCCGGGACATCGATTTGCGGTCCGAGGTCGCGCCAAAGCGCTTGTACCCACCCGCGCGAAAGTTTTTCTAATTCGCCTTTGCTTAATTTTTTTGGGTCTGCGCTTATTCCGCCCTTTCCTCCGCCCATCGGAATTCCGGCAACCGCGGTTTTTAAGGTCATCCAAAGTGCTAAAGCTTTTACTTCATCAATATCGGTTTGCGGATGATAGCGTATCCCGCCTTTGTAGGGCCCCCGTACGCTCGAATGCTGAACACGGTAACCCTCAAAGATTTTGAGCGAGCCGTCATCCATCCGCAACGGAATAGCAACGCGGATCTCCCTTTCCGGAGTTTCCATGCGCGCCAAAATATCGCTTCCCAAGCCTCCTGCAACGCAGGCTCTTTTTAACTGGCTTAACGCGTTTTGAAACGGATTTAACATGTTAATAGTATACACCCTAAGCTATTAATAAATTATTTAGCCTTGAAACAATAATTTCAGCGCCTATAATTAAAGAATGAATACAACTGGCATTTCGCGCGGGATTTGGTAAAATTTTTTTATGCATACGAAGCGCTTTGCAATAATTCTCACCATAAATTTTTTCATTGTCCCGATTTTCGTGCTGGCCGTGGATGCAACGCAAAGTGCCGCAAGAGATACCGGTGCGGGTTCCGCTCCGTTCGCGGGGACGGCCGATCCCGTTACTCCGGCTCCTTCATCTGTACCATCGCAGAAGCCGCCGCCTGAATTTCGGGTACAGGAAATAACCGAGCCCGCCCTGCCAAATAACGCCGGGCCAAATTCACTAGGGCAGACTCCGCAGAAACCGCCAAACACCGCGCTCTGGGCGGTAATTGTTACCTTGACGCTGGGAGCGCTTGCCTGGGCTTTCTCCAAATTTTTCGCAAAAAGTAACACGGAAAAAACCGATGACAAAGATGACCCGCGGTGCGAAAATATCAAATCGCTGCTCGACCAAAAATTAAAAGATTTGGAAGATACCGCAAAATCCTGGCCCGAGGATAAATTAAAGGATCTCATCATCGCAAAAACGCTTACCGAAGAGCAAAAAGCGCTCGTTGCAAAATATGAAGCCGCGAAATCAAAATACGAAAACCTCAAAAAATCAGCTGATTTGCTACGCGGCAAATACGACCTCTGCATGCTTAAACTGCCTTCGGCGGGACAAAGGAGATTTTTCATTACCGGCATACCAACCGCAGGCAAATCCTTTCTGGCGAAAAGAATTATCAAAGAACTTGGCGGAAAATTCATTTCCGCGGACGATTTAAGGGAAGAATTAGAAAATGATCCGAAATATAAATCTTGGGTAAATTTTTATCTTGATCAGGACGAAAAAACATACTACACGTCCACGAACCATGAACAACAATGGCAAAATTTAGTAAAACAATCCGAAGCTTTATGGCCAGGCATATTAGAAATTCTTGATAAATCGGACAACAATGAAAAAATGGTGATTTTTGAAGGAGTAAATATTCTTCCCCACTTAGCCAAGAGGGATCTAAAATTTCCCGGAATTGTCCTCATCGGAAAATCTTTCAATGAAACTTTTGAAAGAAACAAAAAAGATCCACGCTGGGGTAAAACCGAAGAGCTTCAAAAACTTGAAGCAGAAGCATTTTTCTATGGCGAGCGCCCGCATTATAAAGAAGAGGCGGAGAAATTTGGATACCCGGTATTCGATGATGTAGATGGTGCCTTCAAAGAGACAGTTAAACTTTTAAAATAACATCCCAATAAACTTGAGAATGTAAGGATGTTATGGTAACATAAAGATATGCCGAATTTAAAAACAGCCAGGCAAATGGAGAGGCATTTGAAAGGTATCGCGAACCACTATCGCATTGAAATACTGCTTTTGGTGGCAGATCAAGAGAGCATTACTCTTGAAGATATTACTGAAACCCTTAAGGCGAATGATAAAACGATAGGAGAACATACGCGGCGACTTTATCAAGCCGGGCTTTTAAACAAAAAATATCGGGGTAAATTCGTGGAACATTCATTATCGCCCTACGGCAAAATGTTCGTACGTTTCTTACAATCCTTCCAACGTTCCTAGCAACATACTTATAAACTTGAGAATGTTAGTATGGTGTATAATAAAAATTAACAAGAGTAATATGAAAAAACAGATAGTTGTAATACACGGCGGGGATACATTTGATACATATGAGCAATATTTTGACATGTTAAAAAATTGTCAGATAGATTTTGAGGAATACCGGACGGGCAAAACAAGGTGGAAAAATAATCTTGGGAAAGACCTCGGAGAGAATTACGAGGTGATAATGCCCGATATGCCAAGTAAATTTAATGCCAAATACGCGGAGTGGAAAATATGGTTTGAGAAGTTCATCCCCTGCCTTGATGAAGAAATAATACTGATTGGACATTCGCTCGGGGGAATATTCCTCGCCAAATATTTGTCGGAAAACAACTTTCCGAAAAAGATTATCGCAACTTTTTTAGTTGCCGCGCCATTTAATGCCGCGGACTCCGACTTTTCTCTGGCGGATTTCATTTTACCCCAAAGCCTCACCCTGTTTGAGAAGCAGTCGGAGAGAATAATACTTTATCACAGTAAAGACGACCCCGTAGTCCCCTTCTCCTCTTTTGAAAATTATCAAAAAACTTTAAAAAGCGCTGAAGCGAAAATCTTTGAAGACCACGGACATTTTTTGCAGGAAAATTTTCCGGAGCTCGCGGAAGCAATACGAAAACTTGCCAGTAATCAATAAAAAGAGTATAAAGTATCTATGGATAATCAACCGCTTTCAAAAAAAGAAGTATACGAGTTAAACAGGGTCGCAAAGAAGCAGGAAGCTGAAATTGCGGAAAAGAAAAAGCAGAGAAAAAGCATCATAATCTGGTCCGTTGTCGGACTCGCGGTTTTGGGCTCGGTCTGGGGTATGATAATACTCGCCAAAAGGTCATCTGACCCGGGACCTTCGCCTATTATTACAACCGCCATATCTGCGGACGACCAGACCACCGGAAACAAAGATTCCAAAAAAATACTTGTTGAATACAGTGATTTTCAGTGCCCGGCCTGCAAGGCCTATCAGCCGCTCGTAAAACAATTGCTAAAAGAGCATGGAACGGAATTTTTATTCGTCTACAGGCACTTCCCGCTTCCCCAGCACAAGAACGCGAAAGCGGGCGCCTACGCAGCGGAAGCCGCGGGCGTGCAGGGTAAATTTTGGGAAATGCACGACAAACTTTTTGACGGACAAACCGACTGGGCCGAAAAGGGGAACGCCGGAGATATTTTTATAGAATATGCAAAGTCGCTTAATTTGGACATCAACAAATTCAAAGAAGACTTCGCATCGGACGGCGTGCATCAAAAAGTGGACAGGCAATACAAAAGCGGGGTTGCCAACTTCGTAAACTCTACCCCGACATTTTTCATAAACGGCAAAAAAATTCAGCCGAGGTCTTACGAAGAATTCGTAAAGCTGGTAGAGGAAGTGAATGGATAAAGCAAAAATTCTTATCATAATTTTTATCGCCGTTGCCTTTATCGGTTTTCTTGATGCTTCTTTCCTTACGATAGAGCACTACCAAAACACGGCGCTCCCCTGCGTCATTTTCAAAGGATGCGAGCAGGTAACAACTAGCGCTTACTCGGAGCTTTTCGGCTTGCCCCTGGCACTCTACGGCGCTGCGTATTATTTGTTCATGCTTTTGGTTTCCGTATTTTATTTTGATACGAAAAACGGATTTGCCTTCAAAATATTAAAATATATCCCCGTTGTCGGCTTTCTGGCTTCCGCCTATTTCGTCTATCTTCAGCTCTTCGTAATCCACGCTATCTGCACTTATTGCGTCATATCCGCCGTCACATCGACCACGCTTTTTATCCTTAGCTTTTACTTGCGTGAATAAAATAATTGGTATTGGATTTTTGGTCTTGCTTGTAATAGCCGCCGTATTGTTCGTATGGAACGGCGGGTCTTTGCCGTCTCCTCTTCCTCAAGGAAGTTCTTCGCCTACCCCGACCCCCACCCCTTCGACAAGCTCAGGGCAAGCCGACAACATGATACGTGTTTCCTCGCCAAAGCCGGGAGAAGCGATTCAAAGCCCTGTACATATAGAAGGCGAAGCGCGGGGCAATTGGTACTTTGAAGCGTCTTTCCCAGGAAGAGTGCTTGATGCGAACGGAAAAATTTTGGGGTTAATGCCAATTCAGGCGCAGGGAGATTGGATGACGACGGAATTTGTTCCCTTTAAAGCCGACTTGCCTTTTAGTACGCCTGCCACCAACACAGGCTTCGTTGTACTCCAAAAAGATAATCCTTCGGGGCTTCCGCAAAACGAAGATGAGCGGAGGATTCCAATAAAATTTGGCCCTTGACAGATTTGGCTTTATGTATTGACATTTCTAGACAACGGGTGTACACTTAATAGACCATATATGATAACGCCTAGATAGGCGTTTTTATATTGGCAGGTAAGGCTTTTATGGCTTTAATAGCTATTTAATCCCCTAAATTATGAATTACCTAGTTTTCGCAGTAATTGCCGCATTCTTATCGGCACCGCAGATCGCTTATGAGCAAACCACTAGCGATTTTAACTCTCCTCTGGCAATCGCGCTTCGCGAGGCCAACACGAAGGCCGAAGAGGTCCCCAAACTGCCTGAAGTTCTGGAGCGTATTGCCATGTGCGAGTCGCAGGGACAGCATTTTGATGAATCGGGCAAAGTATTGGTAGGAGAATACAATAAATACGATATCGGCAAATTCCAGATCAACGTCCTTTATTGGGGCGATCTGGCCGAAGAGCTCGGACACGATGTCTACACGGAAGAAGGCAACGAAGCGGTGGCGCTCGCTATATATGAAAAATACGGCACCGCCCCATGGAAATGGTCCAAGAAATGCTGGAATAAATAAGGCAAATGCACAGAAATAACCCCTCCGACCTAGGTCTGAGTGGTTATTTCTTTTTATAGAACATAGTGCTATGCTTGTTTTATTATTAGGTTAAGCTAAAAACAATGGATTTTTTAAAAAAGATCGCGGGATACCTCAAAACAAAAACGGCTGTTGTGGCTGTGGCCGTTCTGCTTTTGGGAGGGTTGGGCTACTATTACAAAAATTTGCTGGTTGTCGCTACCGTCAACGGAAGTCCGATAAGCCGGTGGTCGGTGCTTTCACAGCTCGAAGCATCTTCGGGCAAGAGTGTTCTTGACTCCATAATTACCAAAAAGCTTATTGAGAACGAGGCGGCAAGCAAAAATGTCTCGGTTACCGCGGAGGACGTGGACACCGAAATAAAATCGATTGAAGAAAGGCTGAAATCGCAGAACACGACGCTGGAAACCGCTTTGAAGAGCGAGAATATGACGATGGAAAAATTGAAGGAGCAGGTTACGATAAACAAGGCCCTGCAAAAATTGGTTGCGGACAAACTAGCGGTTTCAGACGAGGACGTGGACGCTTACTTAAAACAAATGGGGGGAGAAATCCCAACAACGGTTTCTGAAGCGGAATTTAAAGCCCAGATAAAAACTCAATTACAAAACCAAAAATTCAGCACAGAGGCGCAGACACTCATTGATTCTCTCCGCGCGCAGGCAAACATCCGGTATTTCGTGGAGTACTAAAGCAACACAAAAAACCGCCCTCGACTTTAGACGGGCGGTTTTTGTTTCCCAAGAATTTTCTATCGCGTCATATCCCGGATAAGCGAAGCGGTGACGATAAGTCCGTTCGCGTTCCATACATCAACCTGGACGAATTCGCCCGGGCGAATGTAATTAACGGGAACAGAAAAACCGTTGCTGCTTAATACCCTTGTCCAATTCGGCAAAGCGATAATCGCGTAAAGCGTGCCGTTTACATTCAGGGTAAACGAATAGCTCCCGATATTGCTGGCGATTCCCGACATTGAGTTGGCGGCGGAACCTCCAGTCCCCAAAGAGCCGAAATTCTTCGTCCAGTCGCGGACAATATCCGCGTCCACCGTGAACGCCTGATCAGACGCCACATGGCCCAACACTTTTCATAATGATTTGTGATATATTAGCTGTATCACCAACAGAAGAGATTACCCTATAAGGTTTCGTCCTTATGGGGCCTTTTTTATAGAGGATGATAGCGCTCGAGAAAAACTTACCGCTTGAGAAACGACCGAATTTATGTAAGAATCTGATTATATTATGAGATATGCCTTTATTGATGTCCAAAATACGGACACCACAACCAAAAAATTACTCGGTTTTTACATCGATTGGGAAAAGTTATTTAATTTCTTAAAAAAGAATTGGGGTGTGAAAAAGTTTTTATGTATATAGGGGTTGGTGAAGGCGATATTGAAACAATCAAAATACTGGAAAATCTTGAAAAACAAGGTTGCGATGTAAGAGCAAAAACTGTATTTGCCTATAAAAATAAAGGTGTGAAAACGCACATTGTTTCGAATGGAAAAAAAATTAAAACCGGGTCCAGATATTTTACCTCCAGATTTTCAACTAAATTACGGCAATTAATTTCTCAAAACCAGGGCAAGGTGGATTTTATCAACATTGATAATATTCGTTTTAGGATCCAAAAAGAAAGAGAGGCATAGGCCGATGTTGTAATAGACAAGGAAAAAGCCACGAAGCGCGGCCTTTTCTAAGGATATTTGTATACTAGCAAGTCCATATGAAAAGTCAATGATATCCGCAGCTAAAAACGACCCACACATGTAAACCGTTTTTGGTGGTATAATAATTGCATGGAACGCCGGACAAAAATACTTCACGCCGCCATATTGACCGCGGCATTTGTACAAATTTTATTAGTGGTACTCACATTTATTTATCCGCATCAACGTTTTGGTTTTCTGTGTGATATTTTGAGCCTCGGGAACTTAAACTGGACGGATAATTTGAAAAACATATTAACTTCAACCGATTGGCAAATCATCACCGCAACATATGCTCAAATTGTTTTTATTGTTTTACTCATTGTTCTTCCGGCCGCGTACAAATTCAGGAATCAACTGTCTCGGCTGATCTTCAGAGAGCTTTGGTCGCTATTAATAATCTCGCTGATAATCGGCGTATTATTCGGTTTTACTAACCGGGTTGGGCACAGTCCGGACTCGCGGAGAGCTAGGGACATCGGGCAAATGCGCCTCGCATTGGAACTTTACTTTGATTATCAAAAAAGTTATCCGAAGGTAAATTCTTGGGAGGACCTGAGAAAAGAATTGACGGCGCAAAATTGCATGAACACGTACTGCATTGCCGCGGTTCCCGATGACTACTGTTTTAAAACGGTTCCGGAGCATCAATACGCGTACCGCTCGTCCCCGGACGGGCAAAAGTATGTTTTGAAATCTATTTTTGGCGACAGGAACAATCCGGCTTTGCGCAATGACATTGACGGCGAAATGCTGGGCCTCCGTTGCGGAGAGCAGGGAAAAGAGCTGGAATATTGCGTTTCATATTCAAACTAATCAAAAACCCGTCCGCGATATAATCGGGACGGGTTTTTGATTTGAAAAATAAACGAACTTATGCAATGATGGGCACAAGTTCCATATGAATCAAGACGAAATCAAACCATTTATTGAATCATTTTCCGCTAAAACTGGCCGAACAATGGTTATTGTTGATTTTGGAAATGTAGATAAATGGGAAAAAAATTAGGCTGGCACGTCGGCATTCAGGAACTTAGTCGTTTAATAAAAAATTTTGCGAGCGGAAATAAATCTTTGCGGCGTTTTTATTACGGTTCTGATTTTGGGCCAAAAGAACGTTCTGCAACCTTAAACTTATGGTCTGCGGGAGTTTTAAGCCGTGCAAATATGAATCGGTTTGAAATTATCACTAAACCAGTTAAATATATCCATGACGCTTCGAAATCTGACGGATATGAAAAGAAGTGCGATTTTGATGTAGAAATGGCTGTCGATCTAATACGCATGCGGGATAATTATGATAATATAATTTTATTTTCCGGCGACGGAGATCTTATATACGCCTTAAGATACCTTAGAGACGCTTTTGGGAAGACATCTATTGTTTTTGGAGCTCGCGGTCATGTTGGAAGAGAAGTTATTGATGCGGCGAAAACCGGCGTTATTCAGAGACTTTTATATGCCGATGACTTTAAATATCGGCTAGATATGAATCGTTTTAGAAACAAACAATAAATGTCAAAGACCCGCCCTTGCGGGCAGGCCTTGATCAAAGTCCGGTAAGCTAAACTGCTTACAACGTCAGTATATCACCAACTCGCATGAAAAGTCAATGATATACACAGCTATTTCAGCCGCAAGTCTTGAGAGATTCTTTTTGCCCAATAACCAATAAAAATTACAATTATTACTTCAATAAGTACTGCCGCCCAAGGACTAATGCCACTTAGAAAAACTGACACCACAATTTGGGCCATTGCAACAATCAGCATTATGAAAGCCATTGCCATTTGGCGTTTACCGAAATCTTCCGTATTTTTATCAAATTTATTAATCGAATCCTTAAGTCTCCGCATCATTTCTAGTTGAAGCATATTTTGCTTAACAACATTGGTAGCATTGGACATTTCTTCAACGAGCTCATCATCTAGCTTATTTTTATAAATATTCATAAACAAGAATTAGCATTTTAAATTACAAAAAACAACCCCGCTGGTGCGGGGTTGTTTTTTATGCTAATTGAATTTATTAGCGAGTGACGGATATGACGGAGGCAGGCGGCTCTTCACCGACAGCACTGACAGTAATTCTGCCTTGTCCATCTTCGCTTACAGTATAATCAACATCGCCCGCGTCTACATCAGCACAGTCAGTATAAGATTCGGTCGGATTTGAAGGATCTGCTGGCATGGCCGGAAGATATTTCGGTACCAAATCAAGACAAAGAGCTTCTGATACTTCTCCAGCCGGAAGCGGCAATACCGGAATTCCATCTGGGCGAGCGCCTTTATTATCGGCAATAAATTGACCAACTGCGTTCAAAATTGCGTTAACATTACTTGTGCGCTGTGAGTCGTTTGCCTGCCTGAATTGTCTGGCAGGGTTAATGGCGATCAAGACGATAGTCGCTAAGATTGCGATTATACCGATGACAACCAAGATTTCAATAAGCGTAAAACCATGCCTAACGGCAGGCAGGCCCTTGTTTTGTTTAATCATATTTTTGTTGTTTTATTTAATATTTAATAATTTCTGATTGCTTTAGCAATCATCCCGCCGTCGGCGGGATGAAAGCGTTTAGCTTTCTCATTTCTCGACCTTTTCGTTATTACTAATGTTGTAATACTATAGCATATCTTCATGAATTATGTCAAGACCCTTATGAAGATTTAATTAAGACGCGGTTAAGGCGACTCAACCCAGGAAACCAGCGAAAAATCCGCGCTATTTACTACAACATTGAGCTTGGTTACCGCCCCTTGGCTCCATACGGAGGCATCCGGGAAAACAGCGCTCGTATTTATCGTGTATTGAAAGCCTCCGGCGCTCACCGCACCTATATCGCATTTGTCGTAGCCTACCATAAGATTTGTTTCTCCGCCAGCATAGGTGGGGTTATTGGCAAGTTTCAGCATTGCCATATCAAGGCAGGCCTCGGCAAGCGCTAAGCTTCTATTTTTGTATTCCGCGTCCAGCGTTTCCCAGCGCGTGAGGTATCCTCCGCGGTTCAGAGATATACTTACCAAAATGAGAACGACTGAAAGTATTATCGCGGTGAATAATGCGATGAAGCCTTTCTCGCTGCGCGGCGGCATATTTTTCATGACACAGTTCATTTTCTTGTAAATTTAGCCGCTGAAAATTCCTTGCCGTTTAATTTGAAGGCAAAAATTACCCCTTCCGGATCTTCTGAGGCGAATATTTTTCCGCTCGCAGGCAACGTAACGGAAACCAGCAAGCTATTCAGCACAACGCCGTCAAGCTCCATGTTTGCGCCGTCCTTTGCAAGAACGTAAGTCGTGCCATTTTTTGACACTGTCAGGCTGGTATCCGCCAACGTCGTTATTGCGGAGCCGTTCATTACCCATTCAAATTTGCGGAGCAAAAAATTGCCCTCCGCTTCAATATTTATATCCGTAGCGTTCGCCCTTGAAGTATCCACTATATAAAATGCGGTTATCAATCCCCCGCCGATGAGCATGCTAAGCAGCGCAATGTAAATAATTGTTTCAATTAAAGTGAATCCATTTTTCATATGATTTAGGATGGCCCAATTATCTGAAGAGCCCTTCCGCTTCTTTCGCCTAAATAAATATAGTTACCTTCGCAATCCATTCCGGACGTCGAAGATTCCTCAACGTTAAGCGGAGTAATATCATGGCGCGTTAATGTATTCCTATCCCAAATCTGGAAACCATCATTATGCTTCGTATTACTCATAAATATTAAATTTTCCCGAATTACCATTCTTGAAACTCCGTCCTGCTTTGTTTGAGTGAGTGAATCTACAGGAGGTTGAGACAAGTCATCCGCATCCAGAACATAAAGTTCCGGGCCGTTATCGCCTACATCATAAATGCGCCCGAGATATAAATCCGTCCCTGACAAAGCAATACTCTGGCCGCTCCAATCCTGGGTCCCGGACGGATCAACAAATGTCTGTTGGGCCGGATTAGTTTGATAAATATCTGTTGGGTCGCTTACATCCACAATCCATACCTGGTTATCCAAAGCCCCCGCCAAATACGCAAGATCGTCCTTCACGATAATTTGATTTATAGAAGTACCGGTCTCAAAGCTGTCTTCTACGACTGGGCTTAACGGATCTGAAACGTCAACAACGTAAAATTCATGACCGGTAGATTTGGTCATTCCAACATAAAGCTTCTTTTTTGAATAAAAAATCGTATTGCCGTAACCGGTAAAACCTGGCGATTTAACATCGAATTTTTTTACAATATGCGAGTAATCCAGATTGGTTGGATCAGATATATCAATTACAAATAGTTCGTATAACTGGCTCATTGTGGTCACAAACGCAAATTGACCCGCTACTCGGACATCGGTAAGAGCATAATCCGCCTCCAAAGAACCTAATTTGGGAAGTTTCGGATTAATGGACGGGGGTGGTTTAGGATTACTTACATCTATAATATAAAAATTGTCTTTGCCGGTAATGTCGGAGGTCAAATATGCTTTTTTGTTGAACGCATCAACTCCAGATGTCCCGTTTGGACTAATAAAATCATAATATCCGTATCCGGATGTGTAATCCTGGGGCGCCGTCCAGTCGCCGACAAGAAGCGGACTGCAAGTATCGCCGCCCGCGGCGCTTACCGGATCGGTTAAGTGCGTAATAAGATCTATGAAAAGCGGCTGGCCGTGCTCGCCGGTCCAGGAAACGCGGCTTGTCACTTCTTTATTGAAAATATCTATTTCTACGACATCCAGTTGATTCGTATAAATATCATCGGCGAAAGGGGCGACGGAAGCTAAAGAATAAAAATCTTTTCTCGCATCCGCGCGCGCTTTCTCGATAAGCCCCTCCGCTTTGCCAAGAGCCTCGTTGTTCGTCACCGAACTTATTTTTAAGCTCTGATTAGCAAAAGCGAGCAAAATTGCAGATGAAAGACCGAGCGCAAGAATTGCGACCGCGATTATTACTTCCATCAGACCCGAGCCTCTCCTTGGTAACCGGGTTACCAAGTGATTTTTAGTAATCAATTCTGCCTTCATAATTTATTGTTATATTTACATCTCTAATCCCGGACATTGAAACGGTGCATGGCATTGCGCAGGCCAAAGCACGGCCCGACAACTGTTCAAAAACTACTTCCGAATTACTATAGCCCACCGCGGGAGATTTTTCTATCTTGATATCAAAATTCGCGTCTCGTGTCGCAAAGTCCGCTCCTTTAAATAAAATATTCTCGTCGGGGCATTTTGTCGGGTCAAAGCAAACTCCGTGGGGCGTGCCTCCGATATTATTTATTGACTGGCTTCTTGCCCGCTGTAAAAGTGCCACCGCGTCGTTTAATTCCGAATTGAAAGATTGCCTGGAATAAGTATCAAGCCCCACAATAACACCCATAACCGCAAGTGCCGTTAATATGGCAATGACTACAAGTATCTCAACCAATGAAAATCCCCCACTTCGCAAGGCTACGCAGGGCAAGCTCTTATTTACCAATGTGCTGGGTAATTTCATATATAGGCGTAATTATTGAAACGGCAACAAACCCGACCATAATGCCCATGAATATCATCATCGCGGGCTCAATGACCGAGGACAATCTTTTTGTATCCTCATCCAGCTCCTGCTCGCAGATTTTCGCAATGTAGAGCAGAGTTTCCGACAGCGATCCGGTTGATTCCCCTACCGAAACCATTTCAGTAAGCATCGGCGGGAAAAGTTTGGGGCGGAGCTCAAGATGCGCGGCGATTGCCGAGCCCTTGGTTATTGCGTGCTTTAAGTTGAGTAATGCATTCCTGTAAACCAAATTCACCGAAGTGTCGGAGGCGACTCCCACGGCTTCAAGCGCGGAGAGCTGGCCTTTTAGCAAAAGCCCGAGCGTCCGGCAGGTATTGGCAAGATAATAATTTCTGAAAATATTTCCGAGTATCGGTATTTTAATGAGTGTCGCGTCAAAAAAGTGGCGGGCGGGCTTTGATTTTTTTAAAAGGATTATAAAACCGACGGTGCCGAAGATGATTCCAGCCCCGAGCCACAGCCAGTAATTTATCAGGAAACCGGAAATCGCCAAAAGTATCCTTGTCGTTATCGGGAGCTCGGCGTTCAAGCTCTGAAAAATAGGCATCAGCTTAGGAAAAAGAAAAACTATCATCATGCCCGTCACAAGAAGCGACGCCACCAATATGACCGCCGGGTAAATAAGGGCGCTTACCACTTTTCCTTTAAGCTCCCTTTTTTTGTCGAGCTCCACCGCCAAGTATTGAAGATTTTCCGAAAGCGTTCCTGAAGATTCGCCGACTTTGATGATGTTTACGGCGAAGTCGCCAAAAACCTGCCTGTATTTCCCCATGCTTTTTGATAAAAATTGGCCGTTAGAAACGTCGTAGGCAACCTCTTCAAACATTTTTCTGACACCTCCCTTGGATTGTTTTTTTAATGCGTTGATAGACTGCACAACGGGCATTCCTGCTTTCACAAGAAGCGAAAGGCGCTTGGCAAACAGCGCCTGGTCTCTTAAAGACAGCCATGTCGTAAAAGCGGAAAATGACTTGGCATTGGACGCCTTTTTTTTGGGCTCGGTTTTTTTATTCATGGATGACCCGAAAAACCTCTTCGATGGTGGTAATTCCGATAAAAGCTTTTGTGAATCCGTCCTCAACCATGGTTTTCATGCCTGCGAACTGCGCCAGTCTTTTTATTTCTGCGGAAGATTTTCGCAAAAGCATCGCCTCACGTATTGCTTCCGTTATTTCCATAATTTCATAAATTCCTATCCTTCCGCGGTATCCCGAGTTTACACAGTTGCCGCATCCTTTTCCGTGCCAGACCGTGTGGTCGGAAAGCAATTCCTTCGGCAGTAATTTCATTTCCCGCAGATTTTTCTCTTCCGCCTCCGAAAGCTTTCTTTTTGTTTTGCATTCATCGCAAATTTTTCTTACCAGGCGCTGGCCTATGACAAGGTTTACGGTTGCGGTTATCAGATAGGGTTCCAGCCCAAGGTCAATAAGTCTTGCCAAAGTTGTCGCGGCGTCATTCGTGTGGAGAGTTGAGAGCACCAGGTGGCCGGTGAGCGCCGTATTTACGGCAAGACCCGCTGTTTCGGAATCTCTTACCTCGCCAACCATTATAATATCGGGGTCCTGGCGCAGCATCGAGCGGAGGCCGTTTGCGAAGGTTAAACCTGCGCGCGGATTTACCTGCATCTGGTTAATTCCTTCGATTGAATATTCAACCGGATCCTCGATTGTAATTATTGAAACTTCTTTTGTGTGCAGTTTTTTTAAAATTGTATAAAGTGTGGTGGTTTTTCCGGAACCTGTGGGCCCCGTGGCCAAAATCATTCCGTAAGGATTTCTTGATGCTTTTTCCACTTTTATCCGGTCTTCCTGGCGAAGTCCCAGGCTTTCTAACGTTAAATTTTCCGCACGCTCGGCCAATATCCTCATTACGGCGTTTTCTCCATGGTAAGTGGGCGAAATAGATACGCGAATATCAATAAAAATATCATTTAAAATTATTCTGAACCTGCCGTCCTGTGGGGCCTGATGTTCGTCGAGGCGGAGCCTCGCAAGTACCTTTATCCTTGTGATTATCTGTGAGTGGATGTCTTTGGGCAAAGAATGCGCGTCCTGCAGTACTCCGTCTATCCTTAAACGGACTTTTACCTCTTTTTCCAGCGGATCAATATGCAAATCGGAGGCACGTAGGGTATGCGCCTCTTCAATAAGCGAATCAACCAAGTCTATTATGGAAGTGGCGGCACCCCGCGTAAGCTCCGTTTTTATTTTTGCTCCCGGCGTCATATATAAGTTTTGATTATATATTATTTCATTAATTTTGACCAATGCTCGTTCTAGCTCATTAAAACTGTTACCGAAACATGAGTGGATAGCTCATAAATGGGTTACCGTAATCGCATATGATTATGGCAACAAAAAACGACATA
>Ga0075958_123_pt1 | contig 11904 bp, 14 predicted proteins | sample RifGroA2_FD_67953 | JGI IMG/M metagenome (GOLD analysis project Ga0075958, IMG submission 67953) | Parcubacteria (Giovannonibacteria) bacterium GW2011_GWA2_44_13b
AGCGCAACTCGTAGAGTTGCAAGAGTATGCCGCCAAAGAAAAACTTGAAATTGTCGCCTCGCTTTGCGAGGCCAAAACCGCAAAAGAACCCGGGCGAATTAAATTCGCAGAAATGTTGTCATTAATTGAGAAAGGAAAAGCAGATGGGATAATTTCTTGGCACCCCGACAGATTGGCTCGCAATTCTGTGGACGGCGGTAAAATAATCCACTTCGTAGATCGCGGCTTGATTAAGTCCCTCAAATTTCCCACCTTTTGGTTTGAACCAACGCCACAAGGTTTGTTTATGCTCAATATCGCTTTCGGTCAAAGTAAATATTTTGTAGATAATTTACGAGAGAATGTAAAGCGAGGTTTGCGGCAAAAAATCAGGAATGGCGTTTGGCCCGGCTGGGCTCCGGTGGGCTATCTCAACAACCCCAAGACACGCGGTATTGATGTTGATAGCGAGAAAGCTCCGAAAGTAAAGAAAATGTTTGAAATGTACGCCACCGGAGCATATACGCTTCACTCTCTCGCAAATTGGTGCAGGAAATACGACTTGCGCGGTAATCTCGGCAAAGAGATAGCGTTGAGTAACGTGCAAAGTATTCTACAAAATATTTTCTACATCGGACTTATGAAATATGGTGGGGAAATTCATGAGGGACAGCACGAGCCGTTGATCTCAAAGAAACTTTTTGATTCTTGCCAAGAAGTGATGGCGAAGCGTGGTAAAGTTCACGAATTACACAAAAATAATTTTTCTTATCTTGGCCTCTTGAAATGCGCTTCGTGTGGTTGTTCGATAACTGCCGAAAAACAGAAAGGACATAACTATTATCGTTGCACGAAAAAGAAAGGTCTTTGCCAAGAAAAGCATTATCTCCGCGAGGAAGCATTAACCGAACAAATCACTTCTTATCTTCAAAAAGTTTCTTTATCGAGCCAAGACACTGAGAAGATTTTGGCGGCGTTGGATAGCGAACAGGATAAAGCGAGAGAGGATGCACAAGGTGAGGTTATCATTTTGAAAGAGCAACTAATGAGCGTGGAAGCGAGATTAGCAAAACTACTTGATGTATATTTGGCAGACGCTTTATCCACAGAAGAATACGCCGCCAAAAAACAGGGTTTGCTGTCTCAAAAAATGTCGTTGAATGAGAAAATTACCGATTTTGACACAAAGGGGCTGTCTTGGCTCGAACCGGCTCGTGAGTTCGTAAAATCCTTAAATCAAGCCGCGATCTACGAAGTGGATTATTTTACCGCCGTCCACAGAATTGCGAGCCAATCTGTCGGGGTGCCATACGTGGTGCCCTCGAGAGGATTTGAACCTCTACCCCTTGCGGGACGTGGTCCTAAGCCACGCGCGTCTGCCAATTCCGCCACGAGGGCATTTCTTCTCCCCAGAGAGCATGAGGCCGGGAGGGGAATCGAACCCCTGTATATGGGTTTTGCAGACCCATGCCTTGCCACTTGGCTACCCGGCCGACCTTCTAATTATTTTCTATGTTTTCCAGTAATTTTTCAAGGCGGACCTGTTTTGTCTGCGTTGTGTCTAAAACGAATTTTATATGCGGTATTTTGTGGCGTTTGAGCCGCGAAGCAATGTACTTTCTCACTTCTCTTTCCGAATGCTTTATTTCAGTAAAAGATTCGTGCGCCAATTTGTCCGGAAATATCAAAATAAAGACCTGTGCTTTATCAAGCGCGTTATCCAAAAGAACCCTGCTTACCGAGAAAAAAGCGCCTTCCGGCATGACCGCGTGCCGCAACAAAAATTCCGTGACTTCCCTTCCCAAAAAAGACGCGAGCCTTTCCGCGTTATGACTCATGTTACAGTTTTCCTTTCACCTCTTCTTCTAAATACGATTCAATAACATCTCCCGCAACCAGGGCCAAGGATGAGTCGCACATCGCGCCGAATTCATTCGGGGCTTCAGTCTCTCCGACATTCGTCCTGCCGCTCTGGAGATTGTCTATTTTGCCGGTACCTATTTTATTTTCTCTCCGCAAAATATCGTACTTCGCGTTCTTTTTAATGGACCCCTCGATAACTTTTCCGCCGACGACCTGATCGTCTTTTTCTCCTTTGAATATTTTTAATATTTTCGCCTTTCCCAATACGGTCTTTTGCGTTTCCGCCGGCAAGATTGCCAGCATTTTTTCTTTTACGAATTGCGCTACTTCATAGATTATCTGGAACGAGACAATCGGAACGCTCATTCTCTCGGCAAGGTCTCTTGCATCCTGGCTGATTCCGGCTTTAAAGGCCACTATCACGGAACCCTGCACGTCGCTCTTGATGATGATGCCTAGCACTACTTTTGCTACCTCCTCGGAGTTGCCCGGGAAGAAGTCCGACTTCCCCGGAAAGTCGGACTTCGAGGAGGACAACTTCTTATCGGGCGCAACAGCCTCCTTGAATTTTCTTGCTTCCTCGGCCGCTTCCTTTTGCGAGAAAAATGTCTTAAATTCAGCACCGATCTGCGGAAGCTTATCAAATCCGACAACTACCGCCGGCGTTGAAAGGCCGGCCTTGTCCGTTCCTTCGCCCAAAAAATTCTCCAATATGCGCACTTTTGCCAGCGATCTTCCGGCAACGACATACTCGCCTTTTTTTAACGTTCCCCCTCTTACCAGTAATGTGGAAGTATTTCCGCGTTTTTTATCCAAATGCGATTCAATAATAACTCCTTCGGCAAATTTTGTCGGATCGCCTTTAAATCCTTCCAACTCCGCCATCAGCAATATCGTCTCCAGAAGTTCGCCAACTCCGGTGCCCGCTTTAGCGGATATTTCACACGCGGGGACCGAGCCGCCCCTGCCCTCAAGATAAACTTCTTCTTTTGTAAGTTCGCTTTTTACCTTGTCTATATCCGCGCCGGCTTTATCTATCTTATTTATCGCAATCAAAAACGGCATTTTATTTTCTTTAATAATCGTCAAAGCCTCTTTTGTCTGTGGCTTAACTCCGTCGTCTGCCGCGACAACAAGTATCGCGATATCCGCTATCTTTGCTCCTCGCGAGCGCATTTTGGTAAATGCTTCATGCCCGGGAGTATCCAAGAACGTTATTTTTTGAACTTGCCCCGAGCTTGTCGAGGGGTGCTCCACTTCATAAGCACCTATATGCTGGGTAATACCCCCTGCTTCACCGGCGGCTACGTTTGATTTACGAATGTGGTCTAAGAGCGTAGTTTTTCCATGGTCAATATGACCCATCACAACAATGATCGGCGGCCGCGAAATTAAATTTTTGTTTTCTGATTTCATTTTTCATGTTTTTAGACAGCGCTTTCTATTGCCTTTTTTTCTTCATCGGTCAGCTGATACTGCGAACGCCCCTGTTTTATCAGCTTCGCGTAAACCCTGTTCATTTCCCTTCCGTAAAGCGATGAGAGCACAATACCATCATTTTGGGCGTTTAAGAGCGCCAAAGCAAAGCTTTGGTCTCCGCCCGCGTCTGAAAAAGGGTTATATCGCACAAGACCCACCCTTTTTAAGTCCTTCGGCAATTCGCTTTCAAGATTGGAAACCCTGGCTACTGCCTCCTTTAAGGCCTCCGAAAAAGCAACCTCGTTTTTCCGCAATTCAAGCAACACTTTTCCCAAATCTGTGTCTCCGGACCTGAAAATGGCTCTGACGTTTTTTCTGACATAAAAAATCCAAACAGCGAGCAGGACGTCAAAAAGCAAAAGCCCCGAGCCCACATAAAGCATGTATTGTTCAAAAAATAGCTTCATTTCAGATAAAATTAGAATACCATTACATTGTGAAAAAATCAATTTCCTGCTAGGTTAGTAACAGATTTAGGTAAGTTATGCGGGAAGCAAAGGATTTGTACGCAAAAAAACAATACGTATTGAATATTTCACAAACAACCAGAATAAGAGAGCTTGTACACGAAAACGAATGGAAAAGCCAGTTTACGCGGGTCGAGTTGGAAATCCTTATGACCAACCTGATACTTGCCGAAGAGATTGTAAAAAAAATCTATCCGGAAGAGAATGATGACGCACTAAAAAAGGGGGCTGTTAAAAGATCTCGCGGATTTTCTGGATGTCATAAATGATGACGTAAAAGTGTTCAACGAATCCGCCGGCCTCACAATCCTCCGCCCGCGCATACAGGCCCTCCAAGCCTTTCTGGAAAATAATTCAAAAATTTAAAAGCCCTAGCGGGCTTTTTCTTGATTTTTCCGGGAAATTAGATATAATTTTTGTGAACCTGCCTGCCGCAGGCACGGCCGCCCATAGCTCAGCTGGTAGAGCAACTCCCTCTTAAGGAGATGGTCCCAGGTTCGATTCCTGGTGGGCGGACAAAATAAGCTAAATAGAATATTTATCAGACCTCAACACCGAGTTTGTCCTGGATAATTTCTTTCATCCTCGGGACAGTCTTTACAGAAAGCACAATATTATCAAGTTTTGATTCGATGCTACCCAATTTAACTTCAACACTATCAAGTCTAGTTTCAACACCAATAAGCTTAGTTTCAACTCCGCTCAATCGTGAATCAATCTCATCGACTTTGTTTTCAATCCTAACCACATCTCCGGCCAATTCGTCTAAATCCTTTTTTGTAGCAAGAGTTTTTAGTTCCTCTTTAGTAGCGAGCACCGTCAGGTCTCCTTTTGCAGCAAGAGTTTTTAGTTCCTCTTTAGTAGCGAGCACCGTCAGGTCTCCTTTTGCAGCAAGAACCTTTGATAGTTTCTGTATATCATGATCGGTAATCATAATTTAAGCTTAATAGGATATAAAAACCTGTCAAATGACCCATAAGTTTTGCTGAAATCGACATGAATCTTATTCTTGGAAAACCCCATTTTTATGCTAGGCTGAGAATACATATAGAGAATTGAAAATTTAATATTTTCACGGAAGCGTGGCTGAGTGGTTGAAGGCGCCGCTCTCGAAAAGCGGTATACCGGAAACGGTATCGGAGGTTCGAATCCTCCCGCTTCCGAAAATCTGTTATAATATTTTTATGTTCGAATTTGGTTCATTTGGAGTCAATGTACTCGCAATCATAGATATTTTAGTCGTCGCGGTGCTGGTCTACGCAGTTATTTTGCTTTTTGAAAAAGCTCGCTCACTTTTTCTTTTTAACGGCATCGCTATTCTTTTTCTTATCTATATCTCGGCGCGATATCTGAATCTTTATCTCACGACGACGCTCTTTAACGTGCTCTTTAGTTTCATGACGATAATATTCGTTGTAGTATTTCAAAGAGAACTGCGGAGATTTTTTGAATGGCTGTCCGCCTGGAACAGATTTCCTTACGCCAAGCGCGAAATGATATCCGAGATAGTCTCCAACGAGATAATTCATACGTCTAATGAATTGGCATCCGCAAAAACCGGAGCGCTGATAGTTTTACCGGGCGATGAAGCGGTCGAAAGTCTTATTGAAAACGGAATATTTTTGGGCGGCAAAGTCTCAAAAGAGATTTTATTAAGCATTTTCGATACTTCCTCGCCGGGACACGACGGCGCCGTAATAATAACCGGGGACAGGATAAGAATGTTCGGGGTGCACCTGCCTTTGGCGCGCAAAGCCGAAGCTACCAAGAACTTCGGGACGCGCCACCGCGCGGCCCTCGGCCTAGCTGAACGTTCCGATGCGCTCATCATCGCGGTCTCTGAAGAAAAAGGCACGATATCGCTCGCGGAAAACGGCGAAATAAAAGTAATAAGCGATGAAAACGAGTTTGCATTTAAAATCCATGACTTTTTAAGAACACACCTTCTTGAAGAAACCGAAGGCAAAACAAAGTGGCTCCCGCAGGGAAACATCCGTGAAAAGATCGCCGCACTCGCCATTGCCGTTTTATTGTGGTTCGTGCTCGTGCCATAAACAAGCGTTTGTAACCGCCTCTTTTTCTGATACGTTTATATAAGAAGATGCGTATTTTTGAAATGCCAAAAGGCAAGAAAGTTCTTATTGTTGGTACCGGGACCATCGGCGAACCGCTTATCCATCTTTTTACTAAAGAGCGTAAAGATATCGGCCTGGGCGAAATATTTTTTTACAAGCGCTCGCCACTGGAAGAAGAAGCAGGTAAAGTTAAAGATATGATAGAAGCCGGCGCGCAATTAGTCGTTGAGAACAAGGAAAAAGAAAAAAAATTCCTGGAACTCGGTCTTTGTCCGGTCGGATTATTCCCGGAAATCGCAAAATCAGCCGATGTAATTGTTGATTGTACTCCCGAAGGAAATAAGCTCAAGGAAGGATTTTATAATTCTTTTCCGAAAGTAAACGGATTCATTGCGCAGGGCAGTGAAAAAGGCTTCGGAAAACCTTATGCCTGGACCATCAATGATTCCGCACTGGTCCCGAGAAACGACAAATTTATCCAGATAGTAAGCTGTAATACGCACCAGATGCTTTGCATACTAAAGAGCATCGCAATGGCCCAAGGGTACCTTAATCTGCAAAATGGAATTTTTACTATTATCCGGCGGGCGAGCGATGTCAGCGAAGATAAGGGCATTTTGGGCGTGGAATTTGAAAAATATTCGCACCCTCCTTATGGCTCGCACCAGGCTGATGACACAGCAAGTGTATTGAAAACCATTTATCCGGAAAAGGAATGTTTCCGCATTTCCGCGCAAGCATTAAAAGTCCCTACGCAATTAATGCATACTTTTTGCTTTAATTTGGAATTAAAATCCGGCATTGATCTTGCTGAAGCCAAAGAAAGACTACGTTCAAATCCGCTTGTGGCATTTACAAAATTCAAGAGCAATAATAAAGTATTCGCTCGCGCGCGCGATTCGTCGCGGTCTATTCTTGGAAGAATTCTCAATCAAACAGTTTTTTGCGAACAAACCCTTGGGGTTTCTGATGATGGCCTACGAATATCCGGCGGCTGTTTTACTCCGCAGGACGGAAACGCGTTGCTCTCCTCCGTAGCCGCAACGCTCTGGCTCTTGGACCCCAAAACTTACCGGGAAAAAATGAAAGTTTTCGACAAGTTCTTGTTTGATGAAATTTAATGCGAAGCAGACAATGGAAAGCAAAAAAGTTGCATTGACTGCGAAGCAACAAAAAATCTCCCGCCAGGGAGATTTTTCATTATGGTAATCGCGACTCCCGACTAAGAGTCGTGGATCCACAATCCGCTGCGGATCGGGACTTTCTACCATTCCGACTAACGCCGGGATTGGTACCCTAATTGAACTCTGCTGCCCATTAAAATACTGCGGATGCTTCGGAGTAATTTTACCGCCAATACGAATCCTGTAATGCCCACGGCCGAAATAAACATCAGCAATGCCGGCTCCGCACTATTTAACGCTGAGGCAATAAACCTCGGAAGGCTCATAATATCGGATGTCGCCGCGTATTCAAAATTCCTCCAGATTTGCGCCACAAAAAAGCGCTCCGCCGTCAGCTTTAAAGCCGCGGTAATAAATAAGGCACTCCCCGCCAGCATCGGAATACCCCTGCGGATAAACCAAATGCCGTAAATCCTTGTCATTATGCGGTTTTTTAACTGTTGTTCTCTTGTTTGCATATGGCTTATGGCGTATAGCTTTTTAGCTTTTAAACTTCTCCGACTATATCCTTTAAAACCTTGCGCGCCCTAAAAAGTTTCATCTTCAAAGCACCTATTGAAAGGCCGTGTTTTTTGGCTATTTCACCGTAGGGTCGGTCCTCAATATAATGCGCCTTAAGCAGGACTCCTGCCTCCGTGGGCAAGGTTTCCATGGCGTCCTTGATAACCCCCACCCTGTCGTCTTTATCTATCGAATTTTCCGTGGCTAATTTTAATTTAGATTCGATATCATCATCATCTCCTGCCAATATCTCATCCAGATATCCGACATCCCCGAAAGTTTTCTTTACTTTGCGGTAGTGCGTGAGCGAGGTATTTACCAAAATCCGCCACGCCCAGCTTTTAAATTCAACTCCGGGCTGTTTTTTGAATTTTTTTGCGTTCGCATATATCTTGGTAAATGTTTCCTGCACGATATCTTCTGCTTCTTCCGAAGAATGCACTATGCCGAGTGCTTTTCTGAAAAACGGGGTTTGATATTTATCTACAATCAAAGAAAAAAGCGCCGGATTATTCACCGATTTTTTTAAGATTACTTCGTCGGGCATCTCTTTCGGGTCATCATTGCCCAGCGTGAGAAATTCATGAACCTTTTTCTTCATTGCTTCATCATCCCATCATATTTACATTTTGTGTAGATTGACCCCGCAAATAATTTGTGGTTTAGTATGCGGGGCAGGCAACAAAAAACTGATGGTTTTATACATCAGTTTTTAATTTTTGTTTCAGCGCTTTTTCCGCCCTGCAAAGCTTTACCGGTTTACAAAGTTTACACGGCCTCATGCCGGTAAGCATGGCATCGCTCCAAAAGTGGAAGAAAATTCTGTTTTTTTTCAGGGCGCGCATGCCGCTTTTGCAGGTAAGCGTGCCGAATATTCCCATTGTCACAATTCCCGCGTAAAGCCCGGGATATCGGCTTTCAATTATCTTTCCGCGTTTCCGGATTTTGTAGAACTTCAAAAAATATTTATTGTCTGTAACCAGACTATCAGATGCAACTTTAATTGTAAATAAATTCATTAGTGCTAAAATTAACACATGGCAGAAAAAAATCTCATAAGTTTTTATTCGTGGGGTGGGAGAGCTTGGGCCGCTAACCGGCGAAATGGGGACCTCCATGTTCTAGTGCGAGCCGAATAAATTTTTTAAACATACACTGGAAAAAATGAAAGATGATCTCACAAAAAGCGGCTACGGGAGTTGTCTGTGCTACCCCGCCATGGCCGTTCAAAGACAAATCACAGGCGGATATTTATCATGACCTTTCGATACTTTTCAAAAAAAACCGAATTTGGATGGAGTGCATTTGGGAGACGTTAAATTGGTGGACGGCGACTAGAGAATTGCGGAAAACGCCGGATACGACCTTGTTGTCACGGACTCCGGATCTTCAATGGAAGAAGCGAGGAAGCAGGCCTATTCCAGAATAGACAACATCATGCTCCAAAAAATGTTCTACCGCACCGATATCGGGGCAACTTGGGGAGAGGACTCCGACAAACTGCAGACCTGGGGGTATTTGTATTAAAAAAATAAAAGTCCATGGATTGTCCGTGAACTTAAAAGAGAAAAACCTATTTTTTAAGATTTTCTTCGCGCGCCAATTTTAAGGCGCGCCTGAAAGCATATTCTTTTTGAACACCCTCTTTAACAAAACACTTATAACGCCGCGGTATCAGACTGTCTTTTTTAGGCTTTTTTAGCCGAAATAAAAAATCCCCAACCTTCTCACCAAGCTTTCTAAGCATTTCTCTTCCTCCTTTTCAGTTTGATTTGGGAACTGTTTAAGTCTAGCAAAAATAAAATATCCTGTCAAATATTTTTTTGGACCTTGGGAGAATCGGACTCCCACCTCATCCATGCCATGGATGCGTTCTACCACTGAACTAAAGGCCCTTGTTGATTTGGTTCAAACTCAATTCTCCTTCGTCTCCACCGGCTCCTCCTTCGGCACGGATTTTTTGCTGAAGTGGAAAATGTATGAAATTTCCAAAATGCCAGCTGTGTTAATGAGAAGCAGGGCGACGAACCAATACAAGTCTCCTTTTTCGGGCGGCATGCCACAAGGCGCGCCCTTTCCAATATATCGTCCACACGACAAGCGCGAAAATAAATACTCCGATTATCGGCCAAAAAACAAAACCCCAAAACGGCATATTCCACTGCGTATTCCAAGTATTATAAGCTCCAAACCGCATAAAAATATCTTAGCAGACTTGCCCCGTAAAATCCATAGGATTTAGCGGGGTTTTAATGAATTAAACCAGCCCCGTTGATCCAAACCCGCCCCTGGTTTTATTCCCTAGATCCTCAACCTCTTCCCATTCAGCGCGGTCAAATTTTTTGAAAATTCCTTGCACTAGCCTTTCGCCTTTTTCTATAGAAACCGGCTTGTCGGTAAAATTATAAAGCGGAACGATATATTCATCTCCGTTTCCGGAAAAATCAGCATCTACAATCCCGACACTATGCGCGAGCATAAGCCCTTTTTTGTGAAGCGACGAGCGCGCAGCAAGCATTACCATATATCCGGGCGGCGGCTCCAAAGCAATGTTAAGCGGAACGTGCACAACTTCCTTTGGTAAAATAGTTGCTGAGATTCTCACGGCCAGATCAAACCCGGCGGCTCCCACCGTCTTATACTCGGGCAGGGGCAGAGATTTATCTATTCTTTTGATGCGGACGCGCATGGCTAAATTTTAAAACAAAAAAAGGCAGTTTACTACTGCCTTTAAATTTTGGCCAATGCCTGACCAAGATCCTCACATAAATCTCGATCGTCTTCTCTCCCCAAAGAGGCTCTGATAACCCCTGGCAAAATACCGGCTTTCGATTTATCTTTGTCGCTCATAAGACCGTGGGTCGTAAGCCAAGGAATCAACACGAGCGAGCGCGATTCTCCGATATTCGGGGCATGCCAAAACAATTTTAGATTTTCAATAACTTTTGTGGCCGCTTTAACCCCGCCTTTTACTTCGAATGCCATGAGTCCGCCAAATCCTTTCGTCATAAGCGATTTATTTCGCTTCGAGCGGACACCTACCGACGGGTAAAATACCTGCTTAACTTTTTCGTGTCTCGATAAAAATTTGGCGACTTTTTCCGCGTTTCTGCAGTGCTCGGTCATCCTGACCGAGAGAGATTCAACATGAGAAAGAAAAATTGCCGCGTTATCCGGAGACATGCATGGACCCATATCTCTAAACCATGTTTTCTTCAAGTCATCGATAACGTCTTTCTTCCCGAGGATCGCCCCACCGATAACTTCGCCGTCACCCATATATTTTGAAAGGGAATGGACAACAAAATCCGCGCCCAATTCCAATGGCTTCAGGAGAGCCGGCGTTGCGAGCGTGCTGTCAACTACCAGCGGTACTTCAAATTTGTGCGCGACTTCCGCAATAGTCCCCACGTCAAAAACGTCAATTAGCGGGTTTGAAGGATTTTCAAGATGGAAAAAACGTAATGCGCGCGGCGGATCCAAGCCGATTTTGTGCCAATAATTCGCATATTCCCAATTATAAATATCGTGCGGATCATCAACAAAACTCACATCAATTCCCAATCTTAGCAGAATTTCGTGAAAAAGATGAAACACTCCGCCGTAAAGCCTGTTGGAAGAAACTATGCCACCTTTTCTATTGTCTCTCGTTCGGGCCAAATACAATGAAAGCAAAGTGATTGCCGACATCCCGGAAGAAGTTGCTAAACAAGCTTCCGCCCCCTCCATCGAAGCCAAGCGCCTTTCCAACTTGTCTACCGTGCGGTTATTAATGCGGGAATAAACAAAACCATCTTCTTCGCCCGCAAATAATTTGGTTCCGCGGGCAACGCTTCCCAGCGGATATGCCGTTACGCGGTCTACGCCGATTCGCAATTCCGTGTCATAGAGCGACCCTCCACCATGGATCTCCAATGTTTTAGCGTGAAGTTTATGCTCTTTCGCACTCTTCCGTTTTGCCATTTTCAACCTCCAATTTCCTCCACTCACCCTAGCTCATCACAAAATCTTTGGCAATCTCGGCAGACTATCATGCGCTAATTCGTTCGAATTAGGGATATATAGGAATAAAGAAAAAAGCCGGTTACCCGGCTTTTTTAGCGCGCAATTTTATTTTGGAAATTTGTTGAAAATATGCAAGTTTGCAATCGTCATGTACGCTTACTTCCTTAATAGATTTTGATTTATGTTCATAGACTTCCATTCTGACTCTTCCAACTCCCCATACTGCTTTTTTACATAAATTGCAAACATAACGCCCTACATTCTAATCTGAAACGCAACATCTCCACGGCGGTAAAATAGCGGTATATCTTTACCAGCTAACCACCATAGAGATGTCGCATATACAATTCA
>Ga0075958_120_pt1 | contig 10777 bp, 6 predicted proteins | sample RifGroA2_FD_67953 | JGI IMG/M metagenome (GOLD analysis project Ga0075958, IMG submission 67953) | Parcubacteria (Giovannonibacteria) bacterium GW2011_GWA2_44_13b
TGAGCGGCCACATCCGTAGTAGATATACTTGCTTACCGTGCCGTCCTTGAGCTGTTTGTACTTCTCTTGCGCCGATATCATCGAGTCGCATAGCCCGCACACCATCAGCTTAGTGAAGGCGAACTCATGGCTTTGCCGCTGTATATTGTCGCGCTTGAGTTGCTCCTGCACTTTATCGAATAATTCTTTGGTTACGATGGGCTCATGCTTACCTTCATACCAGTTGCCAGAATTTCTCGGATACTCGAAAGTGCCGTGATAGAAGTGGTTCTGTAACACTCGGTAGATACTACCGACCGCTATATTGTGATTGCCCGGCGTTTTGAAGTTAAGGTCAAACCGCAGCCAATGGTATATCTTGCGGCCCGACCATTTCTCATACGCCATTTTCTCGAACATCTGCCGGATGATCGGCACACGCTCCGTGTCGAGTACCACCTGACACTTCTTGTCCATGTGCTTTTGGTTCAAGTACCCCAACGGTGCCACTCCCGGCCACAGTCCCATCTCCACGCGCGTACGAAGCCCGCGCTTCACATTGATGCCTCGGTTGTCGTTCTCCAATTTTGCCTGCCCGCCGAGAATCGTCAGCAGGAACTTCTCGTTTGGATTGTTCCTAAAGCTCTGACTGAACGTGCGTATCTCCTGCAGTGCTCCGGCATCCATAAGGTCTACCACCCGCGCCAAGTCGCCCGCATTTCTTGCGATACGATCCGGTGCCCAAGTAAGGAGGCCGTTGTACTTGCCGGTACGCAGCTCCTCCATGATTTCGTTGAAGACCGGCCGCTGGCCATTCTCTTTCGCTGAGTGCGACTCCCGCTTCATCGCGACGACTTCCAGCCCCTCGCGCTCTGCGAGCTGTAGCATCTCCTTTATCTGCGAGTCGATGCTCAAAACTTGCCGTTCTTCTGATTCTGAACTTTTTCTTGCATAGAGGCAGTATCTAACCTTCACTGGCTCAGCCTGCGGAGTCTGCCTCCTAATACTCCCCAAACCTGCCCTTATTGCTGTGTTTTCCATACATCCCAATGGATGACGCAGACCCTCCTAGGAGTCCAGAGCGTCTCAGGTGCCCACGGAGTTGGTAACTTAACCCTTCAAAAAGTCCCCTAAAAATGCTAATATTTCATGAAACATGGCCCTGCCCAAGATAAAAGCAGATGCACAGGGACCCATTGATCGGTATATCGTTGCCGTTGCCGAAAAATACCAGACAGGCCAAGCGCGTGAGCACGCCTACCGCCCTACCTTTGAAGCACTCATCCATACCCTCGACCCTGCCCTAAAAATCCTCAACGACCCATCGCGGAGCGAGCACGGTAACCCTGACTTCGTGTTCTTGCGCGGGGATATCACGGCTGGCTATGCGGAGACTAAGGATGTCGGGGTAGACCTCGAAAAAACGGAGAAGTCCGAGCAGATGGAGCGTTACCTTGGCTACTCGAATCTCATCTTGACCGACTATCTTGAATTTCGTTTTTTCAGAAACGGCTCGCGGTATGGCGAGCCCGTCTGCATCGGCGCAATCGAGGGTGGGAAGCTTGTCCCAAAACCTGAAGTATTTAGCGAGCTTGCAGATGCTCTGACTGGTTTTCTCGCAAGCAAGCCGGAGCCGATTAAGAGCGGCGTACGTTTGGCTGAAATCATGGGCGGCAAGGCACGCCGCATCCGCGACAATGTGCGGCGATTCCTTGCGGACAAGGCCGACACCGATACCGACTTGCTCCGTATCTACGAATCGGTAAAGAAGATGCTCGTCCACGACCTCACGCCGGAGACTTTCGCAGATATGTACGCGCAGACTCTGGTGTACGGGTTGTTCGTTGCCCGCTATCACGATGAGTCGCAAGATACCTTTTCGCGTGCGGAGGCGCGAGACCTTGTGCCTGAATCCAACCCGTTCCTTCGGCAATTTTTTAATCACATCGCGGGGCCGGATTTTAACAAGCGCCTACGCTACATTGTGGATGAGCTGTGTGCCGTCTTCGCATGCGCGGATATTCGCGAGTTGATGGAGGAGTACTTCAAGAAAAATGGGGCAGCGCAGGGACAAGACCCCGTCGTCCACTTCTACGAGGACTTCCTCAAGGAGTACGATGCCGAGCTTCGCAAAAAAATGGGCGCGTACTACACGCCGCTTCCGGTCGTGCGGTTCATAGTCCGCAGTGTCGACCACATACTCAAGACGGAATTTGGCCTGGCAGATGGACTCGCAGACACGGCAAAGTTGCCGGACGGCCGACACAAAGTCCAAGTGCTCGATCCGGCCGTCGGTACAGGCACATTCATCAGCGCAGTTATTCGCAATATCTACGAGCAACTTATAGCACAGGGACAAAAAGGCCGCTGGCCCGCATACGTCCACCACGATCTTCTGCCGCGTATCCACGGCTTTGAACTCATGATGGCCGCCTACACCATCGCGCACTTGAAACTGAGTATTGCGTTTAAACAAACCGGCTTCACTATCTTCAACAAGCGTCTGGGCATTTATCTCACCAACTCACTCGAACAGGCAGAACCCCAGACTGACATCTTCTCTCTTGGCTTCGCACAGAGTATCGCAGAAGAAGCGAAGCAAGCCGCGGTCATCAAGAATGAAACGCCCATAATGATAGTGCTCGGTAATCCGCCGTACTCAGGGGAATCAAGTAATACATTTTACACAGGGCATGATGTCTACAAGGTTGAACCTGGCGGGAAGGAAAAACTCAAAGAGAGAAACAGCAAATGGATCAACGACGACTACGTGAAGTTCATCAGACTGGCCGAGAGTATGATCCAGAAAAACGGCGAAGGAGTCGTCGCAATGATTACCGCGCACGGATATCTCGACAATCCGACATTCCGGGGTATGCGCTGGCATCTTATGAAAACATTTACAGAGATTTACGTCCTCGATTTGCATGGCAACAGCAAGAAAAAAGAGAAGGCGTCCGATGGTAGTAAGGACGAGAATGTATTCGACATTCAGCAAGGCGTGGCAATCTTGATTGCCATAAAACACAAGGACAAAGGCGACAAAGAATTATCAAATATCTTTTGCGCCGACTATACTGGCCCGCGAGCGGCAAAATTTGCCTTTCTCGAAAAGAACTTCCAAGCTATCGAGTGGCAAAAAACCATTCCTTCCGCTCCGAACTATGAGTGGAGAGTCCGTGATACGGAAGCGCTGGGTCAATACCAGGAAGGATTTTCAGTACAGGATTTGTTTCAAGTTTCAAGCGTTGGCATCGTAACTGCGCGGGATGCAATGTCTCTTCAGTGGACGCGCCAAGACATCGAAAGGGTTGTCAGTGATTTTCAAGAGTCGCCTGAGGAAGAATTGAGGACGAAATACGACCTGGGTAAGGACGCGCGAGACTGGAAGGTGTCGTTAGCAAAGAAAGATGTAATCAAAAGTTATGACGAAAAGCGATTTGTCCAGATGACATACCGTCCGTTTGATTTACGATGGACGTTCTACACAGGCAACTCCAAAGGTTTTCATTGTATGCCGCGCAACGAAGTAATGCAGCATCTTCTGAGCGCAAAAAATTATGCTCTTGTGGTCCCCAAGCAATTACCTGACGGCGAAGCAGGTGGTGCCTATGTTACTAAAAATATCGGAGGCCACAAATCTTTCTGCGCGTATAATATAAACTACTACTTCCCACTCTATCTTTGCCATGAGAATGGAGAACATACACTTAATTTTAATAAAAAAGTTTTAGATAAAATATCCGGTTCGATTGGAGAGAGCACCCCAGAACAAATTTTCGATTACATATATGCGGTGCTTAATTCGGCCACTTACACGAAGAAGTGGCGCGAGTTTCTTAAATCTGACTTCCCGCGCGTGCCGTATCCGAAAGATAAAAAGCAATTTGTGGTGTTAGCTGCGCTCGGTAAAGAACTGCGAGAGTTGCATTTGCTCGAATCGCCGAAAGTGCGAAAGTATATAACCTCATATCCTGAAAGTGGCTCGAATATCGTGGAGAAGATCGCCCGTAAAGGCGGCGACGTATACATCAATACCGAGCAGTACTTCGGCGACGTACCGGAAGTTGCATGGAATTTTTATATCGGCGGCTACCAGCCCGCGCAGAAGTGGCTCAAAGACCGTAGGGGTCGCGCCCTCGCAAACGATGATATCGAGCACTATCAAAAAATTATCGTCGCCCTTATTGAGACTGATCGAATCATGCGGGAAATTGATGCCATTGAGTAAAATGTCAGAAACTTTAAATAAGATCTATGAAAAAATTAACTCAAATATTTAAAAAAATATACCGCCCCACTATTCTTCCAATTGAATTGCTTGTAGTTATGTATTATCTACTGGTTCTTCCAGTTGAAAATGGGGACATCATTCAATTTGTTTTGCAACCATGGGGTCTCGCAATGACACTGATGATTATCAGTGTCATTTATATAGAACATATATTCACAACCCCAAAAGATGCCCTTATTAATTCTTTAAATGCATTAATTATCTCCATTGTATTTTGGGAGACCCTAAGGATTAATTTTTGGGTATCTTTCATTTTTTCTATTTCAATACTAATTTCTGGAATCTTGTTTTTGACTGTCTATGATAAAAATAGGAAAATTAATTTATTATCAAAATTTGCATCCGGTTTTGGTAAAGCTAAAGTTATATTTCCAATAATAGCGGCACTGTCTTTTATAAAATTTATTAGCGATAGTAGTGAGTCCGTTGTTTTTGATATAGACTATGACGTTTTGTACGTAATAGCTTTTTACTTGATATTTTTAATACTCACGGAGAAAGATGTTATAGAAAAAATGAGAAGCTTACCTTCGAAACTCCTCAATATTTTACATTACGAGGATATCGGGATTCTAAAGGGAAATCTCAGTCCAAACATCATATTAGTTGAATTTAACATAAGGAGTGAGGTTAAAATTAATGATTTGATAGTGGCTGGCAATCATGATGTTAATAATCAAAATTTTGATGTAAGCCAAGAGGTCGAAGATCGTATAGGTCTAGTTATTGATTTTATAGGGACTGAATCGGAGAGAGATACATTTGTCGCTAGAATATATCTATTAAATGAGCCTCAAAAAAATCTGAATGAAAGTAGGAGTGGCTTAATTCAGGTAAATCAAGAATGTAAAAAAGTTATCAATCCAGAATCTTTTATAGAAAAAGTAAGCTCTGAGAAGGTCAAGTTTGGTTGGGGTCGACGAAAAGACATAGTTGCATTAGTTACCTCTTTTTCTAACATCAATGTATTAAAAGGAGAAATCGTAAGACAGCAACAATTAGAAAACGCCCAGTTAGTGAGCTGTGTGAACGAAGATGTAAATGAACCAATTCGATACCAAATAATCGATGCTGAGACACGAAGAGAGGGGCAAGAAGCGAAAAAAGACCTTGGGTACACTCAATTTATGGCGTATCAATTAGGTGAGTGGCGGAAACCAAAAAATGATCAAAATATAGAGATAGCTACTGCCTTTCAGCGTTTCTTTGAATTTCAATGGGTTCCAAATATGAATTCTTTAATTTTCAAGTGGAATCAGGCTGATGATACCAGTGCAAGAGATGAAGGAACACAAACGAACGGACACTATTTATTAGGCACAATACCAAAAACCAATCTGCCTATCTACCTTAATATAAATGATTTAGTTTCTCATCATACTGCAATCTTGGGTGTTACTGGTACAGGAAAGACCACGATGGTCCTTAAATTAATTGAGGCAATAAAAACAAATAACATATTTACTATTTGTCTAGATATCACTGGAGAATACAGGAATAAAATTAATGATTACGAAGATTTCTTTGACAAAGATACTAATGACACATGGGTTATTGAAGTAGATAAAATAATTGATGCAAGAAAACGAACCCAGTATGGTTTTACTGATACTAAAAAAATAACAAAAGAAGATGCTGAGAAGATGGAAGATGTTTCAATAAAAGAGATAAATAAAATAATAAAAGGAAGGATAAGTACTTTGCGAAAAATCAATAAGATCGTAATTCTAGAAATTCCGGAAATATCAAATACATACTTTTCTTTAGATTTCACACAATACGTTATTCAGGCAATTTTACAATACGCAAAAGAAGTATATGTCGACAACTTATCAAAAAAAGAAGATGTCAGAGATAATTTCCAATGCTGCCTTGTCTTAGAGGAGGCACATACACTTGTGCCAGAAAATCTTGGTGTGGGTGGAGATTATGGAGCATCAAAAGCTGTTATAGACAAAATTAGCCAGATAGCCTTGCAAGGAAGAAAATACAGGGTCGGTTTTATTCTGATTTCTCAAAGAACAGCAACTGTAAAGAAAACAGTATTGAACCAGTGTAATACAATGATTGCTTTCCGAGCTTACGATGAAACTAGCTTCACTTTTCTTTCAAATTATTTCGGCGATGAGTACGTAAGAGAAATAATACACCTTAAAAACGACGGGGATAGTAGATATGTCATTGTTTCGGGGAAAGCCGTCGTTGCTGATAGACCCATTATCGTTGAAGTCAAAAAATAGAACTATATGAGCGACCACCTTACTGTCGACGAATATCTCGACTCCGTTAACGAAGGGCTCGCCGGACTCGGTGGTAGGGTTATTGGCGAGGTTACCGAAGTACAACTCTATCCTGGCAGAAATTACCTGTTCTTCAAAATCAAAGACAAAGAAAATCCCGCCCTTCTCTCATGCTTCATGTGGAAACGCGACTATACTCTTAGTGGTGTTGAACTTGAAGCGGGTCTCGAGATTATTATATCCGGTGCGCCGAGCATATATAAACCAGCTGGTAGATTATCCTTCCAGACCAAAACAGCAGAGCTAGTCGGAGAAGGTCAACTCAAAAAAGCATATGATGAACTTAAGGCGCGCTTAGACAAGGAGGGAATCTTTAAAGAAGAACGCAAAAGGCCTTTACCAGTGCTTCCTCAAAAAATCGGTCTTATTACTTCAAAGGACGGCGCGGCAATAGGAGACTTCCAAGTGAATCTCGGTCGGTTCGGGTTTAATGTGATTTTTGTAGATTCTCGGGTGGAAGGTCAACTTGCAGTAGCGGAATTATTGAGTGCTATCCGAACATTGAGAAAGAAAGATATCGAGGTACTTGTATTGGTGCGAGGTGGAGGATCACTCGAATCTCTTTTACCATTCAACAACGAAGTGCTGGTTCGTGAAATAGTAGATTTTCCAGTACCGGTCCTCGTGGGAGTGGGGCATGAAAAAGACATTTCTCTTGTGGCACTTGCCGCCGATAAAATGGTTTCTACTCCAACGGCAACAGCGGAGGCACTGAACGATTCATGGCAAAAAGCTATATCACTTGTACAATTGGATGAACAAAAGATATTCTCAATATTTGCACGCAATCTTGCTAACCGTCATTCTGCTGTAGAAAAAAGTTTCCAAACAATGCGCCGTCATTTGCAGGCGATTTTTAATGACTTCAAGTCGGCTGAGCAGGGGATCTTGCGTGTGTTCGTATCGATTCAATCGAGAATTTCGGAATTGCACAGACAGTTTGATGGATATCCAGCCGCGCTTGCCCGAGGAATGCACGCTCTCGTACATCGTACTCATGCGCATGTCTTAGCAATTTTGAGACCACATCTTGAAAAAATGAGATATCGTATCCGGACGGCGAAAGAGAAAATTGAATTCAGCAATGTTCTACAGATATTCGCCAGCGCGGTAGACCGCGCGAAACGGTTGGTGATTTCGTCGGAAAAACTTCTTACGAGCAATAATCCCGAGAGGCAGTTAAAACTGGGGTACAGCATTGTTCATTCGGGAAGTTCTATCATCAGGAAAATTGCACAGGTGCGTAAGGGTCAGTCTATTCGGGTGCGCATACAAGATGGTTCGTTTGATTCCGATGTTACGCAAATTATAAAAGGGGTGTAATATTAATGCATTATGGTAGGAAAACCGGTCAATTTGAAAGAATCGCTCAAGAAGCTCAACGAGATTGTTGAATGGTTTGAATCACAAGACGAGATTGATGTCGAAGCTGGTCTTGGGAAGATAAGAGAAGGTGCTGCCCTAGTGAAAGTGTGTAAGAAACGTCTTTCCGAGGTAGAGAATGAATTTGAACAGATTCAGCGCGATGTGGAGGAAGGAGGTGCTAAGGGAACATCGGCGAAGACTGTTCCTGCAAGGGCATCCCAGGATTCGACAGGCGACACCAATCCCGAAGGGGTTCCTTTCTAGCGCAGAAGAAAGAGTTTGTGAAGCGTAAACAGTTTAACGCTCCCAGTTTCTTGTAGACTCTTGCGGGACTCTTCAGATGCACTCCTGAACACCAGATCCGATTCGATGATCTCAGAGTTAACCTGTAGCGCCAGCTTATTTAACCCCATCAGCTTAATGCCACTCAATGTTCGTACGCGCGAAAGTGCCACATAGCCCATTCCTTCGATAAAGGCCTTGCTTAAGTCAATCTCGGCACAATCCAAACTCATACCCTGACTCTTGTGTACCGTGATGGCCCACGCGAGCCGTAGCGGTACCTGGACGATTGCGGCGAGCACCTGTTCATCGTCATCCTCTATAGACCATCCATCCGGTTCTGCAATCATGCGACCATCCTTTGTTTCGACTATCGGGTAGTCGGTTTCCTGGTCGAAATCAACCACAGTTCCAAGAGTTCCATTTACATACCCCTTGTCGACATTATTCTTTACAAACATCACTACAGCACCTTTTTTTAGAACCAATTCCTCGGGTGCTAAGCAGGCATTTTTAAGTTCTGCCACAAGGTCGGGATCACCGCGGGATACCATCTGATATTTATGCTCTGGAGCATCAATTCGCTGAAGCTCAAACGAATTGATGGCGTCCGCATCCGCATTGTGAGTACGCAGTCGCGTCGGTTTCGAATATCCTTCAATGTTTTGAAGATACCGCTCTCGAAGTATGCCCCCGATCTCATCGCCGGCGCTCCCGGCCCTAATCGTGTTTAAGACTTCCAGAAAACGCGTATCTTGCTGCCGATATTGTTTTTCAAGGTAGCAAACAGCTAGATCCGCTTTCTGCCATGCAGAAGATAGGTATGCGAATTGAGGTTTTGGTTCTCCATTTTTGTGAACTGGCGGAAGTTGAAAGAAGTCTCCGCAAAACACTACTTGCAAACCACCGAACGGTTTTTCGTTATTGCGGAGCAACCGACAGGCAAAGTCCACGAGATCAAGTACTCTTGTGTCAAGCATTGATATCTCATCGATAATGAGTACTTTCGGATGACGCACCCGATTACGAACTTTCTCATTATTCAGAAGTCTGTACCGGTCTTTTTTCGTGAAAGATTTCTTTAGACCGATTCCTGACCACGAGTGAACAGTTTGACCGTTCATGTGCGTAGCCGCAATTCCCGTTGATGCGGTGATAGCGACTGGCACCTTGTGCTTCACGAGGTACTCGATATAGCAATTCAAGACATAAGTCTTGCCACTTCCAGCGGGGCCGCTAAGGAACACGTTTCTGCCCGTTTTAAGTAGTGCTAAAGCTTCATCTTGTGTCATAGTAAGTACACGGTATACGCATGCACGTATGTATGCAATGCCGGTAACCCATGTAGGCGTTGTTAGGCGTCTTTATCTATTCATGACCAAGTGATGTCAGCGTGAGAGCAAGTAACTACTTAGAGCTGAGATGCCGTCTTGCCCGACCTAATTAATGACTGATTGAGAAATATGTAGTGTAAGCGCTCCACCTCCACGAAAGATACCTCCTTCGGCTTCTCCGGTGTGCCGCCGATGCCGAAGGCGACGAAGACGGGCATATTAAACTTTTTTCCGTATGCGGCGTACCGCTCAGCTTGATACGGTTTCCACTGAATCCCTAGTTCGCCGTTTTTATTGCGCGCCCACTTCCCACGCCACTTACATTCGACAGCAAAAGTCTTTTCAGTCTTTATGCTACGAAATATCAAATCAGGATGGCCATCGGACTCGACGTGGCGATTTAGGAACTTTGATACATCGCGTGTGCGATCTTGGATGACAAAGTTTGGCTCGGGGAAAAGTGTCGACACATATTGCTCAAACCTAGTCCCTTTTTTGTAGGGGTTGGTTGCCCAGTAGGTGAAGTACACCATCCCGGCAAGAGAAAGGATGTCTATTACCACCCAAATATGGCGCGGTAGGTGGAGTGAGGTTATTGGATTAAAAATAATGCCGAGCGCGACCCACGCGGACCCCGGCAGTTTATAGCCCATTAAGAAAGACAGTGCGGCAAGCACAAAGAACCCTATTGATATGCCGAAGTCTAGCAGATAAAAGTTGGTAGAAATACCAAGCGCCGCTACCACAATGAGCGCCCCGGTAATAAGCTCTGTCGAGCGCATCAGTATTATCCGCGTCTGTGGTGCCAGCATATATGCCCAGTATAATACGTTTATGGACGATGGTGGTGCTGTTGAGCTAGCCGATGATATTTGATACAGTGTTTGAGTAATGACTTGTACGAGGAAAAGAAGATAAAGAACTCCCCAGCGCATCTTGTGCACTTTTTATCTTTGCCCTCGTAGCTCAATGGACAGAGCAAGACGCTTCTATCGTCGAGGTTGGAGGTTCGACCCCTCCCGAGTGCACCGCGAGAGTTGGTATTTTTCGGCTTCGGCTGGGAACGGGGGTCGTGAAGTAAGTCCGTCATCCGCCATTGTGCGGTGGATTGCCCAAAGGGGCGAAGGTAGCGGTGAAAAGCGATAACTGGTTTACGGATGTACCAAGAGCCCCTTGTGGGAGGCGAACGAAGGGCGAAGCAGGCGACGAAATCCTGCCTATCT
>Ga0075958_128_pt1 | contig 7331 bp, 11 predicted proteins | sample RifGroA2_FD_67953 | JGI IMG/M metagenome (GOLD analysis project Ga0075958, IMG submission 67953) | Parcubacteria (Giovannonibacteria) bacterium GW2011_GWA2_44_13b
CAATATGACCTTAAGATGGTACAAGAACGGAGTACAAACGAACCAGGTTGCCGCATCATATTCTCCGGCAACTGCTTCGGTTTTGAACGCATATATTGGCCAGGGATATGTAAGCAATTATTCCGGAACTATTGACGACGTTCGCGTCTATAATCGTGCGCTTTTGGAACCAGAAATAGCAAATATTCACAGCCAAGGTTTAGGGGGTCAAACTTGTACTTCGCTCGGATTTTTGAGCGGAACATTGAGCTGTTCCGGGTTATGTACCTATGACATCACACAATGTGTTGCCGCGCCGGATCCGGATTGTTCAGACGGGGATGACAATGACGGAGACGGGCAGACCGATTATCCAAATGACGTGGGCTGTATTTCTGCAGGCGACGACAATGAGGCAAACCAGTGCGTGGACACAATAGACAACGACGGTGACGGGCTTGTGGATAATGCCGACCCCGGATGCCATTTAGACGGAAATCCGCTCAATAGCGGAAGCTATTCCACCGATGGCAATCAGGAGTCAAACCAGATTTTCATCGAGATTTAAATTGTATTTGTGGAAACATGGGCCTTGCGGCTTAAAAATAATAGCTTAAGATTAATTATGGTTAAAAAACATATTACATTAGATGTTTTGGCGGGAATGGTAAAGAGAGGATTTGATGAATTGGGCGGCAGAATGGATAAGTTTGATTCCATGATGGATAAATTTGATTCCAGAATGGAGAAGTTTGAGGCGAGGCTCGCACATATTGACCAGCGGATATCGCATTTAGACGCCAGAGCGGCGATGATAGAAAAAGACGTCGCCGAGATCAGAAAAAATATTGTGTATAGGGATGAGTTTATAGATATTCTTTCTCGTCTTTCTTATGTTGAGCGTAAGCTCGGCATTAAGCAGGTAAAATAATTCAAGGTCTTATTATTCGTTAATTAAATAAAAAAATGGAAAACGAAACCCAGAGTCCGGAGAGCAATTCTCCGAAAAGTTCCGATAAAATGATGGTGCCGGCGGCGATAGTCGTGGCGGGATTAATAATCGGCGGGGCGATAGTTTATATGAATTCTTCAGGAACGGGCTCGCCGGCCGTAAATAATCCCGGAAACAACAATGCGCCGATTGTAAATACGTCTGAAACGCTGAAAATCCAAAAAGACGATTTTGTTTTGGGAAGCCCGACGGCAAAAGTTATATTCATTGAATACGGCGATTTTCAGTGTCCATTTTGCGGAAGGTTCGCAACGCAGGTTAAGCCGCAGATAGCAGATCAATACGTAAAGTCCGGCAAAGTGGCTTTTGTTTGGCGCGATTTTGCCTTTTTGGGAGAGGAATCGTTTCGGGCATCGGAAGCCGCGCGTTGTGCGGGAGAACAGGGAAAATTTTGGGATTTCCATGATTATCTTTTTAGCCATCAGCAAGGCGAGAACCAGGGAGCGTTCTCCGACGCAAATCTCAAAAAATTTGCGGGGGCGGTCAAATTAGACCAATTCAAATTTAACTCATGTTTTGATTCCGGAAAATATAGAAAAGCGGTTGAAGATATTACCGCTGAAGGAAGGGCGGTCGGAGTTACCGGAACCCCAGCATCATTTGTAAACGGAAAGCTGGTAGGAGGCGCCCAGCCATTTGCGCAGTTCCAGGCGGAAATTGAAAGCGCCCTGAAAAAGTAAATAAGATGCGAATATGCAAATGAATGCCAATCTACGAATTGCGAATAAATCATTAGCAATTAGCATTATTAGCATAAAATTAGCATATTGGCATCATGTATGACGTAATAATAATCGGCGGAGGGCCGGCCGGAGCCGCTGCGGCGGTTTATTCGGCAAGGAAACGCTTAAAAACATTATTGATAACGGAATCTTTCGGTGGACAGTCCATCGTTTCCGACGATATCCAAAATTGGATAGGAGAAACGCATATCTCGGGGTTTGACCTCGCACAAAAACTGGAGGCACATGTCCGCGCTTTCTCCGACCCGCCTGCCGGACGGGCAGGTGTTATTGACATAAAAATTGCCGAGCGCGCTACGGAAATAAAATCAATCAGATGTTCATCACTGGACCGGATATGCGATTTTGACGTAAAAACAGACCAAGGGACATACGAAGGAAAAGCCTTAATTTTAGCAATGGGTGCGAGGAGGCGGAAAATGGGTGTTGCCGGAGAAGAAAAATTCAATGGCAAAGGAGTCGCTTATTGTTCAACATGCGATGCCCCGCTATTTGCCGGCAAGAAAGTCGCAGTGGTAGGAGGGGGGAACGCCGGGCTTGAAGCGGTGGCGGACCTTTTTCCTTACGCTTCGGAAATTTACCTTCTGCATCGCGGAGATGCGTTGAAAGGCGATCCTATTGAGCAAGCAGAAATTAAAAATAATCCAAAGCTTAAAAAAATCGTACTCAACGCGGAACCGACGGAGATAGAAGGGGATAAATTCGTGTCAGGCCTTAAATATAAAGACATAAAAACCGGCAAAATTGAAAGTTTGCCGGTTGAAGGCGTTTTTGTGGAAATCGGCTCAGTTCCGAACACTGAAACGGTCAAAGAACTGGTGGAACTCGATAACTGGGGACAGGTCGTCATCAACGCCAAGCATGCCTCAACTTCGCATCCGGGGGTATACGCCGCCGGCGATATTACCGACGATCCCTATAAGCAAAACAACATCTCCGCCGGCGACGGCGTCCGCGCGGCTCTTGCCGCATACAGCTATTTGCAGAAGCGGGAAAAGCTGTCTCCCGCTTCTGAATAATTATCCACTTGGTAACCCGGTTACCAAGTGCTATGGTATGCTCTATGAGAAAAGTTAAATTTACCGATGGGGAATTTTATCATATCTATAACCGCGGGACCGACAAGCGAAAAATTTTTGTAGATGAAAATGACCTTGAGCGTTTTTTACAAAGTTTACGGGAATTTAACAATCAAAAGCCGATTGGCAGTCTATTTGAAAATTCATTTCGAGACAAAACTAAACTTGGTAACCCGGTTACCAAGTTGGTAGATATAGTCTGTTATTGTCTGAATCCAAATCATTTTCATTTAATACTTAAACAAAGAATCGACGGCGGATTAAGTGAATTTATGCATAGATTAGGAAGTGGCTACACTAGATTTTTTAATATTAAATACAAAAGATCAGGAGTCCTATTTCAGGGTAAATTTAAAGCCAAGCACATTAATTCAAATAATTATTTGTTGCGTGTCGGCACTTACGTAAATCAAAATAATTTAGTTCATAAAATAAGAGGTAATTTTTATCGCTCGAGCTGGCTAGAATATGCCAATAAAGAAGAAAATTTGTGTGCAAAATCTATTATTTTAGATCAATTCAAAAACATTATAGAATTTAAAGAATTTTCTGCAGTGGCTTTAAAAAGTATTTTAGAGAATAAAAAACCGGACAAAGAACTAGAAGCAATCCTGTTGGAAAATTAGCCACTTGGTAACCGGGTTACCAAGTGGCTAGGAATGGTATATAAAACACACACTCCCATAGCTAGATAATTTTTGGTATAATGCTTTTATGTCTTTTGCATCCCAATTCTTGCTAACTTTATCGCGCTATTTAGGCATATTATTTGCCGTTTTCGCACTCGCAGGCTTAGTTTTTGTTGCGGGAGGATTTTTTTTATTTTGGCCGTTGATAATTTTCCTTACGATGCCCATTGCTCCTATAGCTGTTTTTATCGACCAGTTTATGCCGCTTGGCGTTCTTAGTATTCCATTGGTGTACGGAGTTTTGTCTGCCGCATGTTTTCTTATTTATAAACAAATTAAATCAAAAATATGACAAAAATAGCAATTAACGGATTTGGAAGGATAGGTAGGTCGTTTTTCAGGGCTACATTCGGGGATGCGGATTTTGAGATAGGCGTGATCAACGACCTTACCGACCCGAAAACTCTCGCGTATCTTTTGAAATACGACAGTGTGTACGGAAGGTATAAAAAAGATATTAAAGTTGACGGCAATCATCTTGTGATAGACGGCCAACGGATAGAGGTTGTCGCGGAAAAAGACCCCACAAAGCTTCCTTGGGACAAGATGGGTGTGGATATCGTTGTTGAATCTACCGGATTTTTTGCGACCGCGGAGAAAGCAAAAGCACATTTGGATGCGGGCGCGAAACGTGTGGTTATTACGGCCCCCGCAACCGGAGAAGCTGTTACGGCGCTTGTCGGCGTAAACGACGACGTTTTTAAGAAAAATAAAAATCCGATAACTTGCAACGCTTCCTGCACAACAAATTCTGTCTCTCCCGTTATGAAAATAATTTTGGACAATTTCGGAGTAAAAAAAGCCGCAATGACCACAGTACACGGATACACCGCAACACAAAAATTGGTTGACGGACCGGATGCGAAGGATCCGCGAAGGGGACGCGCCGCGGCCGCGAATATTGTGCCATCAACCACCGGAGCCGCGGAAGCGGTTATCCAGACAATCCCCGAGCTTATCGGAAAATTCCAGGCGGAATCTGTGCGCGTACCAACACTTACCGGCTCTCTCTCCATAATGACTGTGATTACGGAGAAAAAAACTAGTGTTGAAGAAATAAATGAGGTTTTCCGCGAAGCAGTGTCTTCGCCGCGGTGGAAAAAAACATTGAAGGTTACTGAAGACCCGATTGTCTCTACAGACATCATCGGCGAACCATACGGCGCGATAGTTGATATGACTTTAACCCGCACCTTGGGCGATGATTTAATAAAAATTTTCTCCTGGTACGACAACGAAGCAGGGTACACGGCGACATTAGTGGAACATGTAAGGAGGATAGCAGGAAATATTTAAATGTTTCAGGCAGATTTATTAATTGCGTTTTTAGCCCCGCTCATAGCTGTTTTTATTACCGCATCCATCGAAAGTTGATTTTATTGATGCGACTTCTTTTTATTTTGTTGCCATTGGCTTTAGTGATTTCAATGTTTCTGGTTTATTTCGATGTTTTTCAGAACGTTAAATTTAAATCGAGAGGAACGAATTTAATAAGAACATTTCTAGTTTTAATATTGATGATTTTATGGTTGATAACAATATTCACAAAAACAATATGAAAATATATTTAGGAACTGATCATGCGGGGTTTGAGTTGAGCTTTAATATAAACTATGATATAAACTAAATATGGTGTTAAAAACAGATGATAAAAAAATAAAGCTTTTAGTTAAAGAAGGCGTAAAAGAGGCTATGGACGCGCAATTTATGAGATTAAGCGCATTATTGTTGCCTCATGTGTCATCACGAGAACAGAAGGAGATTGTTCGGCTTTACGGGAAACCTTCTAGAAAGGTTGCGAAAAGTTATATTATTAAAATATGACATGGCTGGTAAATTTTTCTGCGCAGGCAGAAAAATTTTTGAAACAGCAACGTATTCCGAAAGATATTATTTATAGGCTGATCCAAAAAGCTTTAATGAAATTTAGAGGCGAACGAATAAATATAAATTTAAAGAAATTAGGAGGAGTTTGGGAAGGATTTTACAGAATCAGAAAAGGCAAGGTAAGAATTATGGCAGAATTTAATTTCGATAACGCCTCTGTTTATATTGAAGTAATTGATTGGCGAGGTAACGCTTATAAATCATGATTATTAATAATTACAACGAAGCCGGCTATACGGCGACATTAGTGGAGCATGTGAGGATGGTTGCGGAGAATTTATGAATTATTTTTTAGAAATAATTAAAAACAATAATTTGTTAAGTCTGGGATTGGCCGGCTTGTTATTTAGTCTAGTATTTTGGAGGTTTACTGCCGGCGCATTAATTATTCCATCACTTATTGCAATTATTTTAGCGGTACCAATCTCAAGAAATATAAAAATTTTTCTGTCATTGGTTTTATCCGGTCTATTAATATTTTTTCTTACCTACTATTACTTAGTTTGGCTATAAATTATGAAAATATATTTAGGATCAGATCATGCGGGATTTCAGCTGAAAGAAGAAGTGAAAGAATTTCTTTTAAAGAAAGGTTATTCGGTTGAGGACAAAGGCGCACTGCAATATCAGGCGGAGGATGATTATCCGGATTTTATTTTGCCGGTAGCATTAGCCGTTGTGGCTAACACGGCGGAGAACAGAGGAATTATTTTCGGAGGCTCCGGGCAGGGCGAAGCGATATGTGCAAACCGTGTAAAAGGAGTACGCGCGGCGGTTTATTATGGAGGCACGGTTCACATTGTTGAGCTCTCCCGCGAGCACAACAACTCAAATATTCTTTCGTTGGGTGCGCGTTTTTTGCATTCGGATGAAGCAAAAACAGCGGTTGAATTTTGGCTCCGCGCCAAATTTGCGGGAGGCCGGCACCAGCGGAGAATTGACAAAATGGATAAATGAAAAACCAATGAGGCTTTGAGCGGGTTTTGCCAGCAGGCAACCCCGAGCGAGCAGTAGCGAGGCGAGGAAAGCGAAAAGACTGCATTGGTTTTGAATGTTATAATAAAAAAATGATTGAAATCATTCCTTCCATCAACGTTTCTGATTTTAAGGAATTAAAATCACAGATAAAAAAAGTTGAGCCATACGCCAAATGGGCGCATATTGATGTTTCGGATGGAGTTTTTACGAAGCACGTAAGCTGGCACGACCCAAAAGAACTCGTGGGCTTTAAAACTAAGCTCAAGTTAGAGGTTCATTTAATGGTCGACCAACCGGAACATGAGATAGAAGAATGGCTGATAAAACCCGTGAACCGCGTAATTTTCCACCAGGAGGCTACAAAATCGCATCAATTACTGATTGATATTATCCACAGAGCAAAGAAAGAGGCCGGCATGGCCATACGTCCGGAGACGCCGTGGATGAAGCTTTTTCCATATCTGGATAAAATTGAAGTTATGCAATTGTTAGCGGTAAATCCTGGTCCTTCGGGGCAGGTTTTCAGCGAGGAAATTCTCCATAAAATCGGCCATATACGGCACGTCGCCCCACGCGCTATAATAGAAATTGACGGGGGAGTGAACAAATCCGTCGCCCGGCGCTGTATTGCGGAAGGCGCAAACATCCTCGTCGCCGGCAGTTATTTGTTTAATGCGAAATCAATTAAGAAAGCGATAGAGGAGTTGAAGAATAGCTAATATGATGTCATTAATATTAAATTACAAATTTGTCTTAAGGGTAGGAATTGCGGCCACATTTATATCTTGGATATTTCCATTTCTACAAAAATGCGTATTTGGCTATTGTCGGCTCAGTGATTTGCCGTACAAAACTGTTTATTTCGACTTAGAGCCTATCCCAATAACCCAATTCCTGTTATACTGGAAGAATGAAAAAAACAACAAAAGTCCGCAGAGATTTTCTCATGCCTGACGCTCTTTGG
>Ga0075958_129_pt1 | contig 5150 bp, 5 predicted proteins | sample RifGroA2_FD_67953 | JGI IMG/M metagenome (GOLD analysis project Ga0075958, IMG submission 67953) | Parcubacteria (Giovannonibacteria) bacterium GW2011_GWA2_44_13b
ACTGCCATTTACTCCGAGCGAAGTCGAGGAGCCGATCTGATTAGTGAGGAGATCGTAGTAAATGCCTTCAGACGGGATGAACATGAAGGCGAAGTCCATCGTGTCTTCTTCCGGACGAATATATTTCGCTGTCTCGGTGATACGCAACTTGAGGTCGTTCACGAACGCTTTTTCTGCAGTCGCGCGCTCGGGCGTCCCCACCTGTGTGCTCACGAACCGGTTGTAATTATCGAGCGAGAACTTGGAGTCTACCGGTACCAGCTTCTTATTGATGATAACAACCGCGTCTACGATTTCGCCATTCTTGAATGCGTATTGGATCTTGTAGTCCTCCGGCGACATCACGTTTCGCAACACTGTCTCGAGATAGTATTCGCCGAGAATGCCGCGCTGTTTCGGATTTTTTAAAAGATCCTGAAGAGATTGGAGCTGTTCGGCATACGTCTGTGTCTGCCGCCCGATCTCTTTTACTGAAGTGAGTTCTGTCGTGATTTCTTTAATCAGCCGCGAAGATTCAGAAAACTGCCGATGCGCGTTCTCCTGCATCGCCTTCGACGACTCCGAGACGCGCGCGTCGAGGGTGCGCGCGAGCTCCTGCATCTGCTGTTGGAGGAGTACCATCCCACTGCCCTCTTCGGCGGGCGGCTCGCGACGGCGGAGGATGAAATACAGCGTGATGCCCTGTGCGACGAGTAGGAATACAATGAGAAGAACGATAGTTAAAGTGTCCATGCATATATAGTATACTCTGCCCTATGACTATCCACGAAACCCTGAAGCACTCTATCCCCGATGCTCTGCGGGCACACGACGAGACGCGGCTGCGGACTCTGCGCTCGCTCGTTACGGCGATGACCAACGAAGTCGTCGCCAAGAAGCGCAAGCCCGACGAATACCTCAACGACGATGAGGCAATCACTGTCTTGAAGCGCGCTGCGAACCAGCGCAAGGACTCTATCGAGCAATTTGAAAAGGGCGGCCGCCCTGAACTCGCTGAGCCAGAGAAGCAGGAGCTCGCCATCATCGAATCGTACCTCCCCTCTATGATGAGCCGCGAGGAGATAGCTGTGATCGCAAAGGCCAAAATGGCTGAACTTGGCGTGTCTTCAAAAGCAGATGCCGGTAAATTTACCGGCGCGCTCATGAAAGAGCTTAAAGGCAAAGTCGACGGCGCCGACGTCAAAGCGGTCGTCGATACGCTCTTGACGTAAAAAAATATCGGTCTATATTTAACACATGTCCAAAGGATGGGAGGGCAAACGGATGAAAGTCATTCTTACTGAGAAAGACTTGGCGGAGAGAGAAAAGAGTATAGATATCCTCGCCAAGAATATCGGGTATGAGCGGCAAAAGGCGCAGCAGGATCTGTTCGGCGAACCTCCGACTCAAAGCAAAGAAATCGAATCCATGATGAAGTCTTCCCGCAAGCGCTTGATGGACAAGTGATCTTGAATCGGCGGTCGTCCTATCTTCCCCTCTGGTGCAAGGATGACCGCTATTCCGGCAGGAGCTCCCACTCTTGCCGGCTTTTTTTATGCTATAAAACAGCTACGGCCTCATCGTCTAACGGTTAGGACACAAGCTTCTCAAGCTTGGAATCGGAGTCCGACTCTCCGTGAGGTCACCAAGCCGTGCCAGAGACTTTTTGGTTTTGGAGTTTCAGGTTCGAGCCGAAGATTTTTTGAAGGGCGGATTTTTTGGCGGGGAGAGAGGGGTCTTTTTGGATTTCAGCTAGATTTCTAGCGTCATTTATCCATTCCCGCATTGGTTCGAGCCACGCATTGCTGTCTCGCTCTAGGCGAGCGATTTGCTCCTCAATAGTCCGTTTGTCGGACATCAGCGCGCGACGTTTCAATAGATAGACGTCGCGCTCGATATCCTGCGCGATATAGACGTCCATAAGGCGATCGAGCTTGCGTTCGATATCCTCCACTTGCGCACGCAAGTCGTTGACGGCGTTAGCCGTCGTGCGGCCACCTTCGCGCTCATCACTTTGCATCTGTCGCCTGAAGTCGTCTGCCCATTCTTGAGGGAGGACGTAAGGTGAAAGAATCTCCGAAAAATCGGCGGTAAGCTGTTCTTCGCGGACATAGGACTGCGAACAGCGAGCTGCCGATTTTTTGGTACAGCGATAGTAAGTATAGAAGTGGGTATCGCCATTCTTTAGAAGTTTCTTTTGCGCTTCGGCGGTGATGCTCATTCCGCATTCGCCGCAGGACATAAGGCCGCAATATATTTTCGGTTCCTTCCCGACAATTTGTGGATGTCCGCGCTCTTGCATAACCTCCTGCACTTTATCGAAAAGGTGTTTGTCCACAATGGGTGTATGTCGCCCTTCGTATATCTCGCCACTGTATTTGAAATGGCCGTAGTAGAAAATGTTAGAAAGTATGAAAGTTATCTGCTCGTCATGCATTCGTTTACCGCTTGTAGTGCGCACGCCGTTGTCGTAGAGGAATTGTCCGATGTCTTCGTATCGCGACTGGTTCTTGGCGTAGAGCTCAAAAGCGGCGAGGATCACTTTTGACTTCTTACGATTCAGTACAATGGTCTTAGTGCGCGGGTCGTTCAAATATCCCACCGGAGCCGTGCCGGGGAAATGACCCTGCCGTGCTTTGGCTCGTAGCCCGCGAGCGGTATTCACGCTTAGGTCACGGATATATTGATTCGCCATTCCGAGCTCCATAGACATCATCAGCACATTGTCGGCGGGGTAATAACTGCGGTCGTGCGTTTGGATATGCGCGATAACTTTGTTCTGCAAGAGCCATTGTATCTGCCCGCCGTCCACAGGATTTCGCGCGAGGCGGTCTATCTTCCAGCACACAATCCCTTGCGCTTCGCGCTTTTGTATTCGCGCCATCATCTCGTTAAATACTGGACGGCCCGGCATCTTGGCCGACTGCTTTTCTATGAATACCTCAACGACGTTGAGTTGTTCGCCCTTCGCGAGCGCCTGAAGCTCGGCGAGCTGCGCTTCAATGGAGAGGATCTGTTTATCCTCGACATCGGTAGATTTTCTGGCGTAAAGAAAATATTGCATAGAAACATTATAAAACACAAATAGATGTTATAATAAAAGCAACATGAACAAGTTTTGTTTTATTGATTCTAGCGGAATCATGATTAAAGACCCGTTTTTTGGTACGGGCTTGTTAGTCGTCAAGAATATTGGCGATATGGCGGACAAACTAAACAAAAATAGTCAGCCCGCAAAAGAAAGGACCATAAGCGCAAAACGACAAGCCATCGACCAACTACTCGCAAAGGGGAGAAAAGACGAGGTAATAACGATGCTTAGGAACAGTTCGCGATTTGAAATGAAATTCGATAATATCCGTCCTGCATCTGAATCCTATTATGAACGAATGATTGATATCTTTTTCTCAGACAACGAAAATCGCTTTTCTGCCATGATTGTGAATAAAGAGAATCCTAAATTTGACGGGAATGGTGTCGGGGATGCTTGGGAGACATATTCAAAATACGCCGCGTCTCTTGTGGTAAAGGAAATGGAAAATCTGCCGGAAGATCAGTTATGCGTTGTTGTCGATGAAATAACGAGACCGAGAAATAAACCCTTGTCGCTAGAGGACACAATTCTCAGTAAAATCAGAACCGAAATAGCCACAGGTGCCTCTTTAGATTTTTCTCAAATTTTTGGGGCATTAAGTATTGAATCTCACTCCAATTTTTTGATGCAACTAGCCGATCTGCTTCTTGGGGCGGTTATGTATGACTACAAAAAGAAAGCCGGATTGGTATCTCCACAAATGGAAAGGCGAAAGGAGCCATTCGTTAATAAATTGAGAAGTACCCTAAATGTTGCTAGTTTAGCTCAGAATTTTGTCAACGATTCGCTAGCCCATTTCACTGTACTTGAAAGTATATAGGAAACGGCACGCTTTTGGCGTGCCGTCCCTTTGCGGGTCATAGACAAGAAACCTACACCCGCAATTTGTAATAGTGTATATCGACTTCAAAAAATTGTCAACATCACTAAACTAATCGTAATTATACTCCATACGGTACCGGATTTTCGATGAAGTGTTGATAACTTATAAGAAGTTATCAAAAATCCTTATTTTGAGCCACGAAAAACGGATATTAGTAAAATGTTAGTTCTTGTCATATACACTGCCGTTGTGTGGCAGTGTATATGACAAGAGGTGCGAAGTCAACGAAATCGCGGCAAAAAATTGTACGACGAGCAGAAATTTCGACGATTTAGAGATCAATGACGTGTTGGAAAACATAAAAGTACTCTTGAATTATATCAAAAAACAGAAAAAGAAAAAGGGGAGCTTCGCTGGTTTCAGACCCGCCAGCGAAGGGGCTGGTGCGCGCACAGATCCGCTATGGCAAAAAGTCAACGACTTTTCACTGTGGACAACGGTATACGGAGCTATGTTTGAGCATCATATAGACCACGTTCACCATATGCCGGCGGAGACACACTAACGCTTGGCTCTTGGATTTGCCTTCAGACACTTTCTTCTTCCAGTATCGCAGACCGACCGGATTGCCGGTCCGCGATATCTGCGATAGTGCCATGCGGTGGAAGGCGCAGTTGAGGGTACGATTGCCGCTTCTCGTCTTGCGGTAGCGGGTGCTTTTGCCCGATGAGCACTCTCGTGGCGCGCATCCTGCGTACTTCGCCAAAGCAGCCGGACTCTTGAAGCGATGAATATCTCCGACTTCACCGATGATGGACGCCGCAAGCACAGTACCGCATCCGGAAGCGGTGGTGAGCGTATACCCAGCTTCGTCCATGAGGGTCTGCATGTCTTTCTCCAGCTCTCGTATCAGAACGCGTAGCTGCTGCATCCTCTTCACCTTGCGTTTCAGCGCTCGCAATACATATGGATCGCACACTGGACGTATGCGTAGCCAATGCTGGAGTGCCTGCGGTGAGAATGGATTCTTGAAGTACGTACGGTACTCGGTGTTGTATATGCGATGCAATGCGAGATGCAGTTGGTTCTTGAGCCGCGTGCACTCCTCCACCAGAAACGCCCGATCGTGGCTTAACTCCTTCAGATATTTGGCAGACGTATCGCTCTCCGCTATGCTAAAGGCGGGTAGGCTGTCGAGGGAATTCATCATGACCTTAGCCACCCCCAGCGCATCCAGAGAATCGTTTTTCTCCG